>OMJG01000110.1_pt1 | contig 58320 bp, 67 predicted proteins | sample 1646431 | NCBI WGS metagenome assembly OMJG01 (sample SAMN03771674, study PRJEB25209) | food metagenome | isolation source: Cotija cheese | place: Mexico:Jalisco,Michoacan | collected 2011-12-12 | reverse complement strand
GCAACCTCACCCACTACATCACACGGTCACTGCTCGAGGCCGGCGGCTTCAGACCACTCCTGCACCCTCGATTGCGATGAGCCACGAAAACAGGCTCAGGTAAGGTGGCTTCCAGCGCGGGTGGGCCCCTGGATTGATCCCCAGGAACCGGCCCCATCTCGCGCTAGCCAGCGGAGCCACCCTGGAACTCGAGCGGGTTTTTCATGCGATTTTTCCCGCCCTGAACCATGCGACGTTCCAACGGCGCCGGAGACCCTCATGCGGCTTGAGCTGCATGGGGGTCTTTCTCGTTCCCCTCCCCAGCCGATGCCCCAAGGGGGTCGGCCCAGGCTCCAGACGGGAGAGCAGGAGTACACCTATTACGCCTAATACTTCGGACGGGTCTATTACACCTATTGGTTCTGTTACACCCAACATGTCTATTGGTTCCAGTGCACCTTTTGGGTCTTTTACTTCTAATAGGTCTATTACGCCCAGTACACCTGGTACGCCTATTCGAGCCCGGGGCTGTCGTTGGACCTAGTACGCCTTTTACACCTAATACTTCTATTAGGTCCATTGGGTCCATCGTGTCTATCCCAGCCGTGGACCCGGTATCCATCTCCTGCTGGCTCGAGTAGACATGCCTCCACCAGCGCACCGACGGCAGCGCTGGTGGTGACGCGGGAGAGGCCTAGCTCTGAACCAAGTCGAGCGCGGTTGACCACGATTGAGCCACCGTCGCTCAAGGCGAGGAGGTAGGCGTGGATCACGTGAGCTGCAGGAGGAAGGTCACGGACCATTCGAGCAAGCAGCTGCAGCTCCAGTCCGGGGGAGAAGGTGGGGACCCGATCAACCAGTCGGCCGCGAACCAACCAGCCAGCATCGCAGAGACGGGCAAGGCATCGGGTCGCGGTCGAACGGGTCAGGCCACTGCGGTTCCCCAACTCCCCGGCCGGCATTTGTCGCGCCATCTCCGGGAGCTGCAGGCGAGGTAGAACCAGGGCCAGGATCTCGACGTCGGCCGAGCCCAGACGAGGGTCCGCGGCAGCCACCTGGAGTGCTTGAGCTATAGGTAGTGGTTCCATTGCTTCTAATAGTTCCTTTAGGTCTAATCATCACTGGTGCACAGGACGGGGGCCTGATCACCTAGTATCCCTCACCCGTCTCGACCCCCGAAGGATGAAGATCCCCGGCAATCACCAACGGTCCAAAACTCACGCCATCGCCTGACCCGCCGGCACCCGACGACCCCGAATCTGGAGACTCCCATTGTCCCCCGAGGGTCACCCGAGGGTCACCCCGTCTCCAATGCAGCAGCCTGGCCGCCTGCCCTCCGGACAGGAGCACCAGGAGCGTCTGTCTGGACAGGGCCCCAGCACTCGACGCCTCCACCAGGGGGTGGCCGCTGATGGCTTCCGGCCAGCATCTGGAGGAGGAAGTGCCGACGGCGCGCTGGAGGGGTCTCGTAGAGGCTGCCGCCCGTCCCGCCCGGCCCAGGCCAGTTCACCGTCCACTCGCTACCCCGGGGTGGAGTGGCAGGGCCAGGGGCGGCGCTCCACGAGACGGCTCAAAGGGCTGAGCGAGAGGATCGTGAGTCCATCACCCACCAGACTCAGACCAGACGACGCCGCAATACAAACCGTTCTTCGATGCGATGAAGAGGGTCAAACGGTGTTTGCGTTTGGACTGGCTGCACGGATCCTTCAGCCACCGCAGCCGAGGCGGCCCCGGGGTCTCCACTGCAGCCATGAAGCCGCTGCACCCAAGCCCCATCCAGCCCACATCATCACGGTCCGATCCTTCTCGGAGCTCACCGGCCTAGCGACTTCAGCCTGCCTGACGGTGCTGGTGGTTCGGCGGTAGACCCAATACTTCCGCGGGGTGCATTGGAACCAATAGGGCGTGTACACCCAATGCCCCCATTGGTTCCATTAGGCGTGTACGGGCCATGTACATTCCTTGTTTTGGAGGGGTTCACTCGCGTCCCCTGCGCTCCTCGCTTCGCGAGTTCTCGGTGTCGCGAGTGTAACACCCCGAAAAAAACAGGGGGTCGCCCTCGGCGTCCAGAAGCCGTAGACCCCTTGGAACCATTGGTTCCATCAACCCCATTGGGTCCAATGGAAGTCCGGGCCAGTGGTGACGAAGCGACACTTCATGTACCGTGGTGACGAAACGACACCTACCAAGGAGGTTGAGATGGGCATCCGCCCCATCCCCTACGCGGTCAAGAAGATCGAGACGTTCTTCATGGACTGGGAGACCGGAGCAGGAGTCACCGACACCGGAACCCGGTTCACCTGCCCTACCTCGGGTGGTAGAAAACGACCCTCTCTCCGAGACCGCCTCGATTTCATCGGCAGCCGGCTCTCCCAGGTCGCCGGCCAGGCCACCTTGATGCTCACCGGCCCTACCCCCAAGGCCCTGCCCGGTTCACTGAACGAATCCCGGCACTGGCTGCTGGTCAAGGAGAAGGGAAAGTGGGTCAGTGAAGGCCACTGGCTGGGCACACCACCCACGGGGCGATTCCGTCACAAGGAGACCAGGGCCTACATCGAGGTCAAGACCGCAGCCGAATGGTTCGGCTCCACGACCCTGAACCCCGAACAGGCCCGTCAGTCTTTTCAGGTTCTGGACGCGCTGCTGGGACAGCAGTTCGGCAAGCACCTCCCCCACGGAGCCACCACCGCGCTGCTGAAGACCCCAGGTGCGACCGGAACGAATCTTTGGGCCGCTTCCCTGCCCAGCACTCTGACGATCGAACCCCTGACGGCCGACGTCGCAGAGGAAATCCACGCCACCTCCGGGCAGCACCACCTCGAGCACTGCGTGGCCGGCCCCAGCGCTGACCAGCACCCTGACGTTCTTCCACTGATCGACCCCAAGGTGTTAACCCACCTTGACGGGTTCTCCTACGTCGATGGCCGTTTCATGTACGCCTCGCTCTGCAACCGTCTCGGCGTGGGACCTGGAATCCGACTGAAGCGTTCGGAGGCTGCCGACCTCCTGAGGGAAGATCCTTATGCCCGGGCCCGCTTCCGCATCAAGTTCACCGTGCCCGACGATTGGCACCATGTGGGCATCTTCGGAATCCAGCACCAGGACGTGAACGCCGGCTGGTTCTACCCCAATCGCCCCGGAGCCACCGGAGAGACCTGGGCCGACGCCGCAGAGATCTTCGTCGCTCAGAAGTTCGGCTGGGGCATCGACCCTATCGAAGCCGTGGTCTTCAACAAGAAGATGCCTTCCCAGCGCAAGCGCTTCCATGGGTCCGACCACACCGCCCGCCGCCACGAGGTCGAGGCCAAGCCCCTGGATACCTGGGCCAAGAAGCTGACCGAAGCCCGCGACATGATCACCTGGGACCCAGAGCTGCCTGACTGGCTGAAAAAAGCCGTCGGGGCCGCACTGCGCGCGATCCTCATCCAGTCCATCGGCTCCTTCGCATCCCGCGGGCGCTCAAAGACCGTGGAGACGGACAACCCCGCCACTGTTCCCCCGGAATTCACCAGCACCCTTCAGCGCATGGGCCAGTCCTGGATCTACAAGGTCCCGCAGGCCATGAACGAGAGGCAGCGGCAGTTCTACCACCCCGAGTTGGCCGCACAGGTCTGGGGCCGCGGACGGGCAAAGGTGCTGTGGAACCGCACCAACGACGTCGCCTGCGGAGCCTTGACCCTCCCAGGAAGCTCCGTCATCGGCATCAACGGTGATGCCGTGTACTCCTCGGTGCTCCCACAGTGGTCACTGCCCGGGGAAGAAGGCGGGGCAGATGACGGCAAGGCCGGTCGCTTGCGCCTGCAGGGCTGGGTGCCCGGCCCCGTGAAGACTCCCATCGATCGAGCAGCCCGTGACCGACTGCGAGATCGCGCAGCCAAGAACGGAGCATCCCAGATCCCCAATCTGGCGGCCGACCAGGCCGTATTCGACCTGGAATTCGCCTACCAGAACGACGACCCCGCAGCCTACGGCCCCAGCGAACAGGAGTAGTCCATGGACCAGCAGATGAGCGTGGCCGACATGATCCGCTCAGCACAAAGCCGCTACGGCGAATCCCAGGCCGGCATCGCCGCCCAGATCGAACGATCCCCGCGCCTGGTGCGCAAGATCCTGGCCGGCCAGATCTCCGGAGAGAACTACCGAACCGCCGTCACGGAGCTCTACACCTCCGGGCGGGTCACCACCCGCACACCCCGAGCCCGCACCAAATCAGGACAGGTGCGCAAAGTCCGGGCCAAGGCCTCCACCGGTTCCAAGTCCGCCGTGCCCCCCGACACCCGGGGCATGAACGCCCCCAAGGTGCCCAGAGGAAAATTTGAGGAGGACACCCAGCTCCTCCAGGGCGGGAACCGCATCCACACCGTCACCGGGCCCAAGACCAAGGACTCGAAGGGGCGAAAGGCCTTCTTCGACAGCGTGACCGCCGACGTGCGCAAGACGACCCGCTCCCAGGCCCGAGCTGACAAGCGCATGAAGTTCCAGGTGACCGTGCAGGACTCCAAAACAGGGGAGCGACACACCTACCAGATGGGCTCCAAGTCCGGTTACCACGCCTCGGACATCCTGGCCGATGTGCGTACCCAGCATGGGGGGAGCATCGAATCGTGGATGAACCAGCAGGTCGAGAACATCAGGGCAGGGGGAGGTTCTCCGGAGATCTCCATGTCCCAAGCCAGCATCGTCGGAGTCTCCGCAACAACGTTCCAGGCAGATCGAACCAAGGGCACACGCCGCGAGGAGGATGCGGCCGGCATCCGACGCGGGCCCGGATCCCGATACCGCTTCGGAGGATGGAAGTAATGGAAGCAATGGAACCACTGTCCCCAGCCACCCTCCGCTCACGGCTGCGCCAGATCCTGGCCACCACCAACGACGACGAAGACCTGGCCGCAACGCTGGTCGAGAAGGGGATCCTCAGCGAGATCTCGGCGATGGCAACCATGGATGCAGGACAAGTAGCTGAAGAGCTGTCCATCCAGCTCGACTCCGTGCGGAAACTGGCTCGCAAGTCCCAGGCCTTCCCCCAACCGGTCATCACCGGACGCCGGTACGCCCGGAGCGACGTCACTGCCTACGCCGCTCAGCGGAGCCGGAGACAGTAGAACCATTACACCCGTTATGCCCAATACTTCTACTAGACGTAAAAGGTGTACTAGACGTAATGGGTGTATCAGGTCTACCCAGGACGTGCCATTTACTTCTAATAGGTCTATTAGTAGTATTAGAAGTACTCGAAGCAACGGAACCATCCGAAGGAGCTGATCCAGATGGCTGCGACCATCACCATCGCCAACCAGAAGGGCGGAGTCGGCAAGACCACGACGACCTTCAACATCGCCCGCGCCGCCCAGACCCAGGGGATCAACACTCTGGTGATCGACATGGACCCGCAGGGCAACCTGACTTCCGCGCTGTCGGCCCAGCCACTTCCCGAAGATGCCGTGGGCGTCGCCGACGCCCTCGAGGACCGGGCACCGCAGACCCTGGGCGACGTCGTGATCCCCACGATCTGGGATCGCGTCACCCTTGCCCCCACAGTGGGGGAGATCCTGGGATACGTCCGTGACCAGCTGGTGATCGCCGGGGCCGGGCGCGAGTCCCGCCTGAAAACCTCCCTCCAGCAGATCGAGGGCGACTACGACCTGGTGCTCATCGACTGCGCCCCCAGCCTCGACCAGCTGACGACCAACGCCCTCGTTGCCGCAGACGAGGTGCTGATCGTGACCCATCCCAGCCTGTGGTCCACCAACGGCTTGGCCCACCTGCTCGAGTCCATCGAGCAGGTCAAGAACTTCTACAGCCCGAATCTGCACATCGGGGGAGTCGTCATCAACCACTGGGAGGCCAGCACTCTCAACGACCGGCACTGGAAGCTGGAGATCTCGAGCGCCATCACCGATCGGGGCCTGCCCGTACTGGAGCCCGCCATCCCCAAGAGGGCCATGATCAAGGCTGCAGCCGAAGCCCAGATGGGTCTTGACCAGTGGGGAGAGGCCGAAGCCAGAAAGCTGCACGAGGCCTACGTCGGGTTCTTGGGCAGCCTGACCACCCAGCACGCCTGATCGCACCCCACCCTTTTCCAGGAGAACGACATGACCAACCGCCCAATACCAAACCAGTCCGCCCTCCGCGGCCGAACCCCCGTACAGCCCCCAGAAGCGTTCGAGCCAACGCGGGTGGGCAACAGCCCCATTGGGGAGCCGAAAACGGCTCAGGCAGGATCACAGCCCCAGGCGCAGCAGGATCAGGAGCAGCCGGCGGACGCTGAAGAGAAGCCCCGCAAGGACGGCTTCTACATCACCCCCTCCCAGAAGGAGCGTGCCCAGAGAGCACAGGCCATCGCCCGGCTGCACAACGATGAGTCGAAGTCGTGGACCGGCTTCATCAACTACGCCCTGATGCGTTACGTCAAGGAGCTGGAGCGCCAGTACAACGACTCCAAGCCCTTCTAACCCCTCAGGGCAGGACTCCACCCGTGCGTGAGGCCAGCTGCTGTCCACAGCTGGCCTCACGCACGTTTAAGTAGGTAAGAAGAAGGTTAAAACTTAAGGCTCTATTAAGGGCACTCCACGCTGAAGCCCGCGAAATCCTTGCAAACACTGGGATCCAGGGCTGTTGACCATGGATGGTTCGTAGGCAAATCTCCCACCTTCGTAGGCAAATCTCCCACCTTCGTAGGCAAATCTCCCACCCCAAACCCCCCTGTGGATAACCATGCTTCTAATGGAAGTAATAGGTCTATTAGGTCTGATGGAAGTATGGGATACGGCCGAGAAGAGCAGGTTTCTGTCACCGAGGGCCGTTCTGGGCTAGCCTGTGGGAAGACATGAAAAAGGCCCCAGCCGCGTGAACGGCTGGGGCCCGATGACCAAACTCGAAGCATAGAAAGAGTTGATCTCGATCATGAGCATACCGGCAGCCAACCAGTTGTGCCAGATGCCCGCGGCCGAGCGGGGGGAAGACAACAGCCCCGCCTACCTCCCCTACCAGTTGATCCACTGCTCCCTGCCCTACCGTCGCATCGAGGGAGGGCGCTGGGAACGGTGCAACGGCGAGCGCCTGACGATGGCCATGACCGCAGGTTCCTTCACGAGCCCCGATGGCTCCACTCAGGTGATGCTCCCCTACGGCAAGTACGCCCGAGCAGTTCTGCTGTTCCTCTGCTCCAAGGCACACCAGACCACCGACCCCAAGGTCATCATCGACGGAAGCTACCGCGGCTTCCTGAAGCAGCTCGGCATCACCTGGAACGCTGCGACGGCCCGGGAAGCCATCAGGCAGTTGCGGGCCCTCACCTCCACCCAGATCGTGATCACCGAACGATGGCCAGATGATGCCGGCCGGATAACGGTGAGCGAGCGGAGGTTCACCCTGGGCTTCAAGGCCCATCTGGTCTTCGATGACGGCGAGCTGACCGATGACGGAGAATCTTGGGTCATGCTCTCCGATGAGTTCTTCGGATCCCTGCTGCAGGAGCATTCGATCCCGATCCTTCGCCGCGCCTGGGCCCATCTGGTCAACACCTCCAAGTCCCCGATGGCACTGGACATCTACACCTGGCTCTCAAGCCGGCTGCACGGAAGCATCGGAGCCTCCCGAGTCACCTGGGAACAGCTGCACGAGCAGTTCGGTTCCAGCTCGGCGGATCTGCCCCGCTTCAAGCCCACCTTTCGCAAGGCCCTGGAGACCGCCTTGGAGGTCTACCCCGAGGCCAACATCACCGAGGTCAAGGGAGAAAACCGCAGGTCAGGGTTCCACGGCTTCCTGCTCCAGCAGTCACCCTCAGCGATGGACACCTCCTGGCCCACACACTGAGCGGGCCCCACCCGGAGGCGCCTCAGACCACGGTGAGGGCTGGTCTGGGGCGTGCAGAAGTAGCTCAGCCCGGCCACGAGGAAGCGGGTTCTGGCATAGGATTTGGGAGTGTCATAGGTCCCGGACCCGAGCGGAGGACGTTTCTCGTGCGGTTGACCGCAGAAGAGTTCCTCGGGTGGGTCGAACCCTTCTACAAGGACCGAGGCCTCAAGCTCAGCTGGTCCCGCGTCGACCGAGACTGCGACATCAAGCGAGTCACCCTCTCCTTCCAGCGCAGCCGGGGCCGGATCGACCTTGCGGCTGTTCTCTCGATCGCCCGCTCCTGGGGCATGAATCCACTGGATGAGCTCGCTACCATCCCCCGATTCAGCACCATCACTCGCTACAAGGGCCTGCCCGAGGACAATGAAGTCCTGGCCGCTATGGACCAGGGATACGTCCTTCAGGAGCTGGCAGTCAGGGCGCTGGACAAGAAGCACTCAACCATCAGACAACCCTGGGATGACCCCCCGTACCGCTTCTACGGGTGGTTCGCCTACGCCTCCCAAGCAGAAGGCGGCGCCTACGCCGAACCGATCGTCAGAGCCCTCGGGTTGAACAAGAATTCCGTGTCGCAGCGGATCCAGGGACGCACTGCCATCGGCGACGACGAGATCATCGTGATGGCAGAAGCCGTTGGGCTCAACCCGGTCTTGGGCCTCGTTCTCAACGGCAGCATCACCCCAGAGGAGGCGGGCTATTCTCCGCAGCTCAGAGAGGTGGTCCTCCGCCGGGCCGAGACTTCCGAACTGGTCAACCTCACCAGGTTCTCTCTGGGGATCATCCAGAAGGACATCGCCGAAAAAGCAGCAGCAGCCGAAGCCATCAGGACCCTGAAATGACCATCACCGACGTCGTGGGCCTTCTGGCCATCACCGCTCTGCTCATCAGCTTCGGGGTCCGACTCAGCCCCGCCGGCGGCCGCACTCGTGGCTCTCTACTGGTCATCCAGGTGGCCGTGGCCTGCTTCCTCATGCTCTCCCTGTCCGGGGTCTACCCGTCCGTGGATGCAGCGCTGGGAGGCAAGAACTTCCTCAACCTGCTCACCCACCTCGTTCTTGCCGTGGCCTACTGGGGATTTGTCCGCATCGTGGCAACGCCGCTGATTGCCTCCGAACCTCGCACTCCATGGACCCTGCGATGGCCAGTGCTGGCTGCATCCCTGGTGGGAACGGCTGCAGCTTTCGCCAGGCTGGGCCTTCATGGCAGCAGCCGCGGCATGGACGACCTCATGCAGTCACCAGCCTGGATCGCCTACTGGGTCTTCTCGCTCCTCTGCCTCTGGCTGCCAGCCTTCCAACTCATCCCCCGCCTGAAACGCGCGCTGGGCTCCTACCGATTCCAGCCTCTGCGGGTCATCTACGGGCTGATGCTTTTCGGGTTCACGACCTCCATCATCTCCTCCGTGCTCTACGCCGTGACCTACGCGAGCACTTCGGCGATCATCCCGCGGGAGGTCTTCGTGGCCTTCACCGAGATCAGCTTCATCACCGCTTTGGCCATCTCGCCACTGACCTCAGCCCAGCAGCGCAGTGAAGACCCCGCTGAGGACCAGGCCCAACACTGACCCGGAAACGACTTCGGGAATGGAATGGCGGCCCAGCCACACCCGGGACCAGGGCACCAGCACCACTACCGGCAGCAGCACCAGGTCCAACAGCGGATGGCCGAGGATCGGACCGATCGCAGCTGCAACGAAGGCCGCGACCAGGGAGTGCACGCTGATCTTGAACCAGAAATTGATCAGCGTGACCACCACCAAGGTCCCCAGGGCAAAGACCAGGCCAAGGCGCATCTGGGCAGAGCTGCCGGCCAACAACCCGTAGGACACCCCCGCCAAGACCGAAACCAAAGCGAAACCGTAGAAGCGGTGCCGCTGCTCCCGGTGCACGATGAAACGGTCCGTGGTGATCTTCCGTCGGCTCATCACGATGGAGATCGCCTGAGGGATCCCGGAGACCAGCAGCACGAGGATCGAGCCAGTGAGCCAGGGCGAACCCTCGTAGCTCCAAGCTAGGGCTGCGAGGAAGCCGGCTACCAGGACAAACGGAGACAGCACTTCTGTACCAACGAAGGCAGCAGTGTTGAGAAACGGTTTGTAAAAAGAGATGACTCCGAGCTCCAATCAAGGTATGCTGACAACAATGCGGTTGAGGACCGCACGACGAAACACCACCACATGATGGCAATTCTGGGAGGCCACGGTTGGGACACCTGACGACGCGCGTTAAGCGCAACATCTGCATCGGCACCGGCGCGCTCCTGCTCGCTGGGGCAGGCACCGGATTCGTCGTGCAGAACGCAGAGCAGACCACCGTCACGGACTCCGACGGCGCCAAGATTACCTACGACTCTGCCGATCATGTCGGAACCACCGAGAACGGCCGAAAGTATGCTCCTCGCCCGGCCCAGGAGTTCCGCGACCAGAAGTGCGACCTGACCCCGCAGGGCGAGATCAAGAGCGGAACCCCGAACCAGATCACCGCCCCCGAGACGGACCTGAGCGCGCCGATCACCACCACCGACGACATGACCCAGCTGCCCGATGCGCCGAAGACCGCATGGTTCGACCGCAGCCAGCCCCTCGGTGCCACCTCCGGGCACAGCGTGATCGCCGGCCACGTCGACTACGCCCCCGGAGCCCTGAGCCAGGATGGAGGCGAACTCTCGCCCCTGGGCAAGAACCTCCACAAGCTCCAGCCCTGCAGCCACATCTACGTCACCGGGAACAGCGGCAAGACCGAAGAGATCGTGCTGACCTCCCTCTACCGCGCAGAGCAGGAGAAGATCGAGCAGACCGGGATCTACACCGTCACCGGAGAGCGGCGAATCGACCTGGTGACCTGTGCTGGTGAATCCCTCGAATCCGTCGGGGGAGACAACCAGTTCCACTACCGGTTCAACCTCATTGCTGAGGGCACCCCCGTCAAGGCGGTGAGCTGACATGCTGCACCGCAAGCCCCAGACGTGGGTCATCACCCCCGGCGATCCCTGGACCATCAACGGCACCCCCACCGAAGCCACCCAGCCGCGTGAAGCGCTGCTCGAGATCTTCCAGACGGCCAAGAAATTCCCAGCCACGATCGTCGTCCAGACCCCCCAGGGGGATCGTCACCTGCTCATGGATGACCACGGCCGCACGACCCCAATCGCTGCCCCCGCTCCAGAGCCTGAGCAACCCGAACGGTCGCTGGACCAAATGCCGGGTGACACCCCGGCGGAGAAGGCTGCAGCTCTCCACGCACTGCGCCGCGGGCGCCAGCCCAAGGTCGGGGCGAGCCCTGTCACCCCGGTATCCGATCCTGCCTCGGAGGAACCGGAGCACCAGAACGTCCCCAAGGAATCAGACTCCGCTGAGCCCTCACCCCTGCAGGCGCCGAAGACTGACGATCAGGACCACACCGCCGCGACCGAGCCCACCCCTGCAGATGACATGAAGCAAGCACCGTCAGCAAAAGCCTCTAAGGGACGTCTAAAGACCAAGCCGGTGTGGATCGTGATCCCTGCAGCGGCGCTGCTCCTGATCGGAGCCGGGGGGACCGTCCTGGCCGGGCAGAACCACCAGAGCAAGGACGAGGACCAGGCCCAGGCAGAACCCGTCGAGACCAGCAGCTCCGAAGCAGACTGGGCCCTGGAAGGGAACCAGAAGCCCGTCGCCATCCTCGGAGACCGCGTGATCACCCTCGAGGACAAGACCATCCGAGTCCTCGAGGCCGCAACCGGGCAGCAGATCGGCCAATCCCACACCACAGATGCACCGGATAAGGTGCGCACCTTCAACGGCGACTCCGCATCAGCCGTCGATGACGGCGCCGGCACCGTGCTCCTCATCGACGGAAACAAGATCACCGAGAAGCAGGGGACCCTCAACGCCCGCGGCACCAGCCCAGTAGTCGTCAAGGACCTCACCTGGACCACCGCAGACGGACAGACAGGCCAGACAGAAAAGGACCAGGCAGTCCTGGACGCCACAACCCAAGGCGTCGTCCAGGCGGCCGCGCCGAACAAGATCACCGTCGACGGGAAGACCACCGCGCTGAAGGCCCCAGAGGACGGAGCCAAGATCAGCCAGTGGGTCCGAGCCACCGAAACGAACGCCGTCATGGTCTGGTCCAAGGACGGCAGCGACTGGCTGACCATCCACGACGCCAGCACTGGAGAAGTCCAGAGCAAGCACAAGATCCAGAACAGCCAGGTCACCCTGCGCAACGGCATCGTCTGGGCCGGGGAGAACCAATACCTGGAGGGAACCGAACTGAAGGACCTCTGCCAGGGAGGGGAACAGATCACCGGAGTGATCATGTGCCCCACCAGCAGCGGCTGGGAATCGGCAGACCACAAGATCAGAGCTTCAGCCAAACCAGAAGCAGTCTCAACCACACACCTCATCATCAACGGCCGCGTCACCACCAAGGAGTAACCATGCAGACTCGCACCACCCTCACCACCGCCCTGACCGTTTCCGCCCTCGCCATTTCCTCGATGGCAGCTGCCCAGGCAGTTGAGCCCACACAGAGCCCCGCCTCGAACCAGTCAGCGACCGCAGCCCAGCAGGACGTGACCGCCGGCCAGGGAGCCCTGCCCACGGCTTCGCCCGAGCTCGCAGCCGAGAAGGCGCCGGAAGAGGACGCTCCTGCCGAGGAACCCGGTGTTGGCGCTCCCGCGGCCGATGACAACGGAGGAGCCGACGCCGATCCGGTCGAACCCGGAGTCGAGGTCCCCCCGACCGGATCTGACGACGAACCCGGAACTCCGGAACCCACCGAGCCCGGTGTGGACGTCCCGACCCCGCAGCCGGAACCCACCGAGCCCGGTGTGGACGTCCCGGACCCCCAGCCGCAGCCGACTGACCCCGGTGTGGACGTTCCGACCCCCCAGCCCGAGCCCACCGACCCCGGAGTCGTCGTCCCGGGGGAGGACACCACCCCGGCACCGACCCAGCAGCCCGTCGTCGTGCCTTCCCCGCAGCAGACCAGCGCACCAGCTGCTGCCCCCCAGATTTCCGCGCCCGCTCAGAACAGCGGTAGCGCGGCCACAAGCCCCGTGGAGCCTGCCGCACCCGTTGCAGGCGAGCCCCAGAGCGCCTCCAACAGCGACACTGTCCCTCAGCAGAATCGCGCAGCGGCACCCCAGAATGCCGCTGAGGCAGGCTCCACGGCCTTCACCCTCCAGCAGTCCCACAACCCCCGCATGATCGGTGCTGGCAACGCCGGCACCGTCACACACCAGACCGACCCGCAGACCTACTACACGGTCGGCGCGGCCATCGCTGGGGCATCCCTGATCGCAGGTGGCCTCTACCTGGGTCGTCACCGCCGCAAGGACCAGACCAACTAACCCCTCACCTGCGAGCAAGGAAGGAGAACACGATGAGCAGCCGCGAAGAACAGATGGATGACTGGATCATCCAGGACGGTCTCGAGCGAGAGCGCCGCCGGCGGGTCATCCCCTCGACCACCGACCAGATAGTCCACCAGAGCCTCGGATCCGGTCTGGACGCGATGGCCAAGGTTGCCCTCTGGCTCGGGGACCACCCCGAGCTGCCCATCGTGGAGCTCGGGCAGATCGACCGGGAAGGCATCAACATCACCTTCTCCGCCGAAGTCGACCTGCCCGAGCCCTTCTACCTGCGCGACAGCGAAGACCAGGCCATGTGGGGCATCCACCACAGTGATGCCCTCCAGCTGGCAACCGGGAACACCTATGGGCACCAGACCGCGGCCCTGACCACGATCGGGAACACCACCTCGCCTCTTGACCCCCACGCCGGCCCCAAGCTGCTGCTGAACACGAACCGCTGGCAGATCCTCGGTTCCGTGGGAGTCCAGGACTTCACCACCGCCCTGATGATCGGGCAGGCCATGGAACAGGCAACCACCCCCTGGGCAAGCGAACACCACATCTGGCTGGTCGGATACGGAGAGTTGGGGGAGAAGATGGTCCGCTTCCTGGCCGACTACCACCGCGAGGATCGGTTCCATCTGCGCCAGAACCCTCAGCAGATCGACCCCGAAGAACTGGCCGAAGGATCCCACACCATCTACGTCTCGGGCTCGACCCCTGAGACGCTGCAGGCATTCGAGACCCTGAAGGCCCCCAACGTCGGCATGTTCACCGACACCGTGGTCACCGAAGCCGCGATGTTCATCGCCGAGGACGCAGACGGAAAGGCCACCGTCGTCAACGCCGCCGAACACGGAGTGCGCATCCTGCCCAACCTCATCGGCACCAACCACCGCCTCTACCGAGCGATGGAGATCAACTGGCAGAAGATCCAGGAAGAAGCCGAGCAGGCCCGGCGCGAAGCCGAAAACCTCACCGTTGAAGGCTTCATGGAGACCCCCACCCCGACCGGATCCTCGGAGCAGAACCTGCCGGAGGGGAACACCCCAGCATTCACCGATGAAGAACTGGCCCAGTTCCTCGAGCAGAGCCAGGAGGAGGACAAGAAGGACCCGCTGGAACCCACCACGGACGAGGACCCCGCCCCCTCCGCAGTTGAGGAAGCTGAGGAGGACCAGAGCACCGTCCCCGAGCAGCCCGAGACCGAAGAGGAGCCCACCGAGGAGAAGGAGCAACATCCCGCTCCTGATCCTCAGAACACCCCTGAGCAGAAGATCGAAGATCCGGAGCCGGCGCAGAGCGAGGAGGCAGAACCCGAGCTGACCTATGAGCTGTCCCTTCTGGGCGCTCCCCGGATCATCGGCTCCGAGGAGACCACCGGCAAACCAGCCGAAATCGTGGCCTTCCTCCAGCTGACGGGAGAGCAGCAGGACTCGGAGGCAATCTCCTCAGCCATCTGGCCCGGAGACGACACCTCCGGAAACACCGCACGCACTCGCCGTTCCCGAGCCGCACGGAAGATCAAGCAGACCCTCGGCGAGCAGGCCCTCGAGAACGCAGAGGCCTGGACCCTCCCCACCCCGCTGACCACAGACCTCGAGCAGGTCCTGAAGGTCCTCGACCAGCCACTGAGCGCCAACTCGGATCCCCGCAGGATCCTCCAGGCGCTGGAGCTGATCAAGACACCCCTGAACGGCTGCGAACCATGGGCTGAACCCCACCGGCAGCGCGCGCGGGAGCAACTCGAACCGCGGCTGAAGGACCTCACCGACGTCGCCCTTGAAACTGATCACTTCGAGATCGCCAAAGCCGCTCGCGCGGCCGCCAAGAACCTCTAGTCCTCACGGAAGGAAAATCGCATGAACTCCGAGGGCATCGTTACCAAGATCAAGAACGTGCTGGCCAAGCCCATAGGGGCCAAGGCCCAGAAGAAGCCGTCCAAGAACGGCACCTCCAAGAACCAGCACGTCCGCCCCACCGTGGCAGGAGAAGCCTCGGTCCTGCAGGAGACCGTCGGAAAATCTGGGAAGCTCGTGGTCTACTTGCTGGTCGCACTTCTGGCCGTCGGGACGCTGTGCGGTGTACTGGCTTACATGCGCCCGGCCCCGGCCCCGGTCAAGGCCCAGGCCGTCGGCGTCAAGTCCGAGAACCAGGCTGCAGGTGCTTATGCCTCCGAAGCCCTGGCCGCGTGGTTGTCTGCCACCAGCAACGATCACGCCGCCATGGACACCTACTTCGCTGACGGCGGGGGAATGGTCGGTCAGAGCACCCCCGAGTACAAGGACCTCACTGTGGCCAGCGTCGAGGACGCGGGGAACGGCATCACCACCGTGAAGCTCTCCGCGAGCATCAAGACCACCAGCAAGGACACGGGCAAGGACGAAAAGGTCACCTGGACGCCCTACTGGTACCAGCTGGCCGTCAAGACCGACGGCCAGAAGATGCGGGCCCTGGCGCTGCCAACCCCCATCGCAGCTCCGGAAACCGGTAACCAGGTCTCCCTGGCCTACCCGAAGCGGGTGACCGACGAGGAGCTGACCAAGACCGCCCAGGACTTCCTGAACGCCTACGCCGCAGGACAAGGAGACGTCACCCGATACACCACGCCCGATTCCACGATCACCCCCATCACCCCGGCCTTCTACACCGAGGCCAAGCTCAAGGACCTCAGCAGCAAGGAAGACCTCAAGGACGGGGATCCCGGCAACGGGGACACCGCAGAGGTTCTTCTCCGCGCTGACATGACCCGCGACGGGAACTCCAAAGGCGCCCAGTACGTACTGAACCTGAAGTCCCGAGACGGACGCTGGGAAGTCGACACGATCGACTCCGCCCCGGCCCTGACCAACAAGTAGACCCACCCACACGAAAGCAAGGAACCTCCAATGTTCTCCACCATCATCAACTCCACCATCCTGGCCGCCGGCATCTTCGACTGGGCCAACGACAAAGCCAACCAGGCCTCCAGCACGATGCAGAACATCCTCATCGTGGTCGCTCTGATCGTGGCCGTGACCATCGCCTGGAAGGGCAAAACCGTGGGTTCAGTCATCCTCGCCATCGTGATCGGAGGATTGATCGCATCGATCCCCGCGCTGATCGAGTGGTTCGGCGGCTCGGCCAAGCAGGAGACCAACAGCTCCGCCCCGCACGGCGGTCTCCTCGGCCAGCACGTGGACTACGCGAAGGCAGCCTGGATCGCGCACAAGGCCTGAGAACCCACTGAAGGAGAGACGACGATGAGCAGCGAGATCAACAGGGCCACGACCGGAAAGTTCTTCACCAGCGCCCGCAAAGTCCAGCAGCTGCTGGGCACCCTGCCGGACGGACGGAAGATCCCCGGTGGTCCCTACACGCTGCCTCAGGTGCTCACCGGCCTGGGGGCCGGCCTCCTGGCCTTCCTGACCCGCCCGATGTGGACCAAAGACGTCGTCACCGACGTCCTGATCGTTGTTGGGGTCACCGTTGGCGTCGGGTGGGCCGCAGGACGCATCCCCCGAACCCGCCGGACCCTGATCGGCCTGGTCAACAGCACCCTGAACCTGCTGACCAGGCCGGTCTCCGGGAAGTACCGCGGCCGCAAGGTCACGGCTGCTTTCTCCGCCTCACGCATCAAGAAGGATGCCAAGGAGCGCAAAGCACGAGCCAAGAAGAACCCGCTCCAGCAACCCCAGGCCCCAGAAGCCCGCGAGGCTCCGGAGCCCCAGATCAACTCCGGCCTGGACCGGCTGCTGGCAGACACCCAATAGAAATCGCATCGACTCGTTGAAGGAGTCACCCCATGGCAGAGACACGTCGCCAGCCCATCCGCTGGATCCGAGAAAACATCTTCATCACCCGAGAAGGCCAGGCCCACGCCATCTGGAACCTCTCCGGCAAGGCCTATGGCATGAGCACCACCGAGCAGAAGGAACGGGTGCGATCCCTCCACCAGGACTTCTTCCAGTCCATGGTCGGTGAATCCGTGCTGCTCGGCCTGGTCGCCTCGGCCTCGCCGAACCTCATCATGGAGAAAATGCTCCAGGACGTTTCCAACCCCTCTGCCGAGTGGCTGGAGGAGTGCAACCTGACCTACCAGGAGCTCAACGAGACCCCCACCGGGGAACGCATCTACTTCCTGATCACCCCCCTGGGACGAAAGACCCCTCCGGAGCTCTTCCAGACCTTCACCCGCCAGGCCGACATCGCCTTGACTGAGCTGCTTCGCATGAAGGTGGACCCCCCCAAGGAAACCTGGTTCAACACCTGGAAGATGCGAGCCGCCAACGTCGAGAAGAACATCCCCATCGACTTCCGGGCTCGCCCGGTTGGGGCCTCAGCCCTGCAGTGGATCACCCATCACCTCGTCAGCCGAGGGGCGATGGAATCAGTTCCTTTCGAGCTCAAAGAGACCCGGGCTCAGGGCGAATGGATCTGCGGGACCACCGCAATCCCCGAACCGCTGACCGATGAAGGCGGGCTCAGCGACCTGGAGGAGATGAAACTGCCCCAGCGCAAGCTCTTCCGGCGCCGCTTCCTGAAGGTCGACACCTACGACACCCCTGCCTCCTACCAGCAGTTCGCCGTGCTGGGCCTGACCCCGCAGGCGGGATTCGTCTTCCCTGGAGGGGAGTTCATCCAGGCTGCTGCCGGCATTCCCCACAACATCGACTTCGCCCTGCGACTGACCATCACCCCGGCCGAGAAGGTCAAGGCAAAGAACCGCCGAGCGGAGAACAACATCAAGGACCAGATGGTCCACCGCGCCGGCACCGAAGGTTCTCTGACCGGCAGCAACGACGACGTGGCCAAGTCCGCCCGAGCCCTGACCGAATACGCCTCCGAGCTCTCAGCCACCGACCGCGAGGTGGAGGTGGCCGCCTCCATCATCTTCTGCGCTGCTGGCGCTGACGCCGATGACGCGATGGATCAGATGAAGGACCTCAGGGACTTCTATCAGTCGGATGAATGGATCCTCGACATTCCTCTGGGCGGCCAGGAAAAGCTCTTCTGGGACTTCTGGCCCGGCTCCACCGTCTCCTCGATCTCCACCGAGGCAACCCAGATCACCACCGGGCGGTTCTTCTCGATGGGCATCCCCCTGACCAACGACAACCTGGGGATGCCCCACGGTTTCAGGTTCGCCAACAACATCACCACCGGGCGGTACTCACCGGTCCTGCTCAGCCTCGGTGGCCTGGCGGAGAACGACATCTCCGGTTCGATGGGCATGGTGGGCGAACTCGGCTCCGGCAAGTCCGTGGCCATGAAGACCATCGCCAGCCACTCCATCGACCGTGGCGCCCAGCTGATCGCAGTCGATCACTCCGACAACCAGGAATGGGCAGCCCTGGGCAAAGCCCTGACCACCGCCAACGTCATCGACTTCATGAACCCCGAGTGGTCCCTGGATCCCCTGCGGATCTACAAGCACGACGGTCGGCGAGTGCGCGAGACCCTGAACCTGATGACCATGATGATCGGCGTGGACAGCATCTCCGACGAGGGCGTGGTCCTGAACAACGAGCTGAAGAAGATCGTCAACGGTGAGCTTGAACTCGATTCTCTGCGGGGCCTGAAGGACCACCTCGTCTCCGAGGCGATCGACCCCGAGGATCGCTCCCTCGCCCGGAAGATCTCCCGGCTGATGGATGTTTTCTCCGACCTCGACTTCGGCGGGGCCTTCTTCAACCCCAACCTGCCCCCGATGGACTTCTCCGCCCAAGCGACCATCTTCTGCACCCACGGCATGACCCTGCCCACCAAGGAAGAGCTCTCCAACCCCGAAGCCCGGCGCCAGCTGAACATCGACAAGAAGGTCGGACGAGCTGCCTACGCCTTCCTCGCCGCTGTTGGCTCCAACATCATGTACGACGACGATTCCCGAGAGACCCTGTTCACGGTGGACGAGTGCCATCACATGACCGGTTCCCCGGAAGGTGAGGAAACGATCTCCACGGCCATCAAGACCGGTCGAAAGCACAAGGGTGCCGTTCTGCTGGGATCCCACGCTGCTGAGGAGCTCGGATCGGAGAAGCTGCGCGGGTTGATCCCGCAGCGCGCCGTCTTCCGCACCCGAGACGCCGCGATGGCCCGCAAAAACCTCGAATGGCTGGATGAGTCCTACGCCTCCGACGGCTACGTGGACCTGCTGACCAAGAACATCGCCCCGATGGATGCCTCCACGGGCCGCGTGCCCGATGAGCGTCGCGGTGAGGCCATCTTCCGCGATCACCTCAATCGGGTCGGGATTATCAAGGTCCTGATCCCCAGGTCCCCCAACCGCCGCCAGACCGTCCTGACCACCCCCCCGAAGGTGAGGGCAGAAGCATGAGCATCACCGCACTGCCGAACAGCATCCCCTCGATGACCCCAGCCCAAGACCGACTGCTGCGGATCTGGGTCTGGTTCGCCGTCCGCCCCCGATTCCGCCTCATCGTCGCCGCGATGCTCCTGTGCACCCTGTGCAGCTTCATCAACGCGAACACCGCCTGGGCAGACGATGGAACCGGCAGCGGGAGCCGCAGCACCTACTTCTTCCCCCTCGATGGGGTCGTCGACACCGATGGCATCGCCATCGACAAGTACACAACCCTGCCCCTGGACTATGGCCAAGCAACAACCCCTGCTCGCCTGGTCCGCGGCCTACTCATGCGCCTGTGCTGGATGGGCTACACCGTGGTCGTCTACGGCCTGCTGGCCATGACCAAATTCATCCTCGATTTCCAGTGGCTGGACTGGATCCTCTCCCCGTTCATCCTCCTGGCCAACTCCCTGCAATCGGTGATGTCTCAGACCGGCATCGTCTCCGTGGGCATCGCCGTCTCTGCCCTGGTCATCGCCGTGGCCTGGGGCAAAGGCAAGTTCGGCTCCGGCTTCGTCCAGCTGCTGATGGTCGGACTGGTCATCGGCCTGATGGCCACCCCGATCGGCAACCCGTCCGAGCAGATCAAGGGGTGGGTCACCACCGCCTCGGACTACGGCAAAGAGGCCGGCGCGGCGACCGTCAGCGAGGGCAACGGCAATGACGAGCTGAAGGATCCGGTCTCCGGAGAGATCGTGGACCTCTCCATCCGCAGACCAGCCCTGACCCTGGCCTTCGGGTCCGACCTCGAGAGCAACCAGACCTGCAAGAAGACCTTCAACGACGTGGCCAAGGGCAAGGCCGATGCCGAGAAGATCCGCAAGAAGGTCAACGGCTGCGACGACGCCGTGAAGGATGCCAACGAGACCGATGACTTCGTGATCTTCGCGTTCTTCCTGATCTACAGCGCCTCCACCTCAGGACTGCTGCTCCTGGTCGGGGTCTTCATCTTCTTCATCATCAAGGACGTCCTGATGGCTGGCCTCGGCGCGGTCAACGTCGTCGGACGCTCGTACCTGGCGGTCTTCCCCGGAGGTGCCCGCTCAAGCTTCTTCAACGCCTTCTTCCAGGTCCTCGTCAACGTCGTGATGATCGGTGTCTACATCTGGCTGCTGGCCGCCTACCTCTGGGTGATGGAAAGCATCACCGCAGCCATCGGCGCCGCCAACGTCATGATCGGCAGCACGATCTTCGGCTTCAGCCTGATGGTGATGGCTGTGACCTTCTTCCTCTTCAAGAAGAGAGCCAAAGAAGTCGCCCGGAGGCTGTCCCAGAGCATCGGCAGCTGGGGTCGCGACGGCAAAAGCACCAAGATCGAACCCTCGAAGTTCCAGCAGACCATGGGCCAAGGGTTCAAAGCGGCCGCCCGCGGTGGAAGCAACCTCGCCAAGACCTATGCCCGGAACCGAGCCACTCGTAAGACCGCCCAGATGACAACGGCCGCTCTGGTCGCAGCCATCACCGGCGGTGGCTCGGTGGCTGCCACACGCGCGGCCACCGTCGGCTGGTCCGCAGCTCATCACATGAGACGACCGACCCAGGCCGTCAACGACCAGGAGGGGAGCCCCTCGTCCACGGTCCGCGGCCCCGCCACCCAGATGCCCGGCACCAAGACCACCTCCACCCCTGACCCCCAGCACGGGGACAAGCCTGAGGACCTGAGGGATGAGAACGGTGCGATCCCGGTGAGAACGGATGCAGCCGAAGAACCTCGGGAAAAGGTCAGCGGCCCAACTCCTCTGCCGGCCCACCACTCCAGCGACGCCCCTGAAGAACTCCAGCAGGGACCAGCGGAGCAGGCTGCCAAAAACCAGCAGGAGAAGAACGCCGGCACCGGAATGGCAGCCGTCGTGCCCACCCCGCCGAGCACCACCAACGCCGGAGAACGACAGGAGAACACCTCGGAGCCCAAGGTCGCCCCAGCGGCCCCGGGCCCGGACTCAAGGTGGCAGCAGCCAGGTCCCGGTTTGCCGGCCGCCCAGTACGGCCGCACCCATGTGAACACCGATGGGTCCGTGAACCGCTCCTACGCGGGTGACCCGGAGATCGTCGAAACGATTCCGAAGTCCACCCGGACGAGGGGGACCTGGGACACCGCCAAGGGACCGGACCAGGACCCGGTGAAGATCACCAGCATGGGGGACCAGCGCTCTCCGGCGCCGCGGGCCCCACGCCCGCAGGCACCTGCCCCTGCGTCCTCAGCCGCGGCAACTACCACCGCACCGGCCTCCCCGCCCGTGGAGCAGAAGCCGGCTCCTGGCTCGGGCTTCAAGAACAGGAACGGGTTCTAAACCATGAGCGCCAAGAAAATCGCATGGGTCGTGGGTGGGATCCTGGCAGTGATCGTCCTGCTCACCTTCCTCGCCCGGACTGCCCCGACAGAAGAGCCGGCACCGAACGATTCGTCACCCTCAGCGACGGCTCAGAAACGGGAGCGCACCGAAGAGACGACGACCAGCCCGGCAGCCTCCACCCCGCCGCCTGGTGAGGACAACGCCTTCGTGGATCCCGACCCGACTGGCCCTCAGGCCGTCGAGCAGCCCACAGGAGTTGCCCCGACACACAAGCACCAGAACGTGGTCCAGCCGAAGACCCCCACCCCGGATCAGCAAGATCCGGAAGCGGTCGCGAAGGCGTGGCTGACGATCTTCAACTCCCGGACCAGTGAGCAGGACCAGGGGTGGAAGACCACCGGCAAGCCCTGGCTGACGGAGCCCATGCTTCAGGGGGCCGCGGACATGGGCAACCAAGGGCTGAAGGGAAGGTACCCCGCAGCGGTCTCCAAGATCGAGGTCAAGGAGCCGGTGGAGGCATGGGGCCCTGATACCCCGATCCGCTGGGCTCACTACGTCGAGGTCACGGTGAAGACCGAGGACCACGGCACCATGCTGCTGAAGTACCGGATCCGTGAACAGCTGGCCGAGCAGGGGTGGATGATCAACGCCTCGCCGCTGGACAGCTGGCAGACCCTGCAGGACTAAGGACCCTCATGACTGAAGAAAAATCGCACGAAGAACAGCAGGGTTCCCCGGTCAAGAAGATCATCGGCGTTCTCGCCGCGGTCGTCCTGACGGGAATCGTCATTCCCACGGTGCTGTTGATGGTGACCCTGATGGGTCTCCTCGGAGGCGGTGCTGCAGTAGAAGCCAGTTGCACCTCCAACGGGGCCGTCGGTGGGAGCAGCGGCATCACCGACCCGAATTCCGGGCCGGCGGCCCCCGCGAACGTCCAGAAGGAACAGCTGGAGAACGCCAAGAAGATTGACCAGGCCGCGAAGAAGCTCGGGCTGCCGGGGAAGGCTTCCCGCATCGCCATCATCGCCGCATACGGCGAGTCGGACCTGATCAACATCGGCTACGGCGATGAGGTGAAAGGGGTCAAGAACCCCGACGGGTCAGCCACCACCTCCAAGGGCCTGTTCCAGCAGCAGACCTCCATGGGTTGGGGCACGGTCGCCCAGGTCACGGACCCTGAGTACGCCACCACCAGCTTCCTGACTGGCCCCAAGCACGATGGTGCCGCGGGCCTGGTCAGCGTCCCCGGTTGGGAAACCGGAGAGCCGACCCAGATCATCCACAAGGTCCAGGCCAACGCCGACCCGAACCACTACGCCTCCTACTACGCCCCCGCTGACAAGGTCATCAAGGATGCCGGCATCGACGTGGACGCCGCGGGAGACGATTCCAAGCAGGGCGAGTGGAAGAACAAGGCGGCCCAGCCCGACGCCACCAACAAGGCCGACGGCAGCTCAGCCGGCGGTACCGGCTGCTCCTCGGACACGGGCAGCAAGGGCGGCAAGCCCGGCCAGCCAGGGAAATCCGGCAACGGCAAGGACACCTACCCCTGGGCCGATCTGGCCCCCGGTCCCGGCGTCTACAACGAGGACCCCCAAGGGTTCTACTACGGCGAGTGCACCTCCTACGCCTCCTGGAAGGTCAACGAAACGATGGGCGGATCCAAGGACAACATCATCTTCAACAACGGCTACGGCGGCCATCAGAAGGGCAATGCCAGCACCTGGAAGGCCGCCTGGGAACAGTCCGGTTGGGAAGTCTCCAAGACCCCCAAGGCCGGATCCGTGGCCTGGTGGGGAGAGAACGGCGGCCCCGGCATCGGATCTGCTGGACACGTCGCCTGGGTCGATGAGGTCAAGCCCGACGGGAAGATCATCATCTCCGAGTACAACAACTCCTACTACGGCCCGCCAGGACACAAGTACTCGGTCCGTCCCGAACCCGTGGATCCCTCCGAGGTCAACGCCTTCCTGTACCCCCCGAGCAAGAAGTAGAGGCCGTCATGACTCAGATCAGCTACAAAGACGACTACTACAACCCGACCCGCCCCCGCGTGGTCCCCGCAGCCGGAATGGTCGCCGCCGGCACCGTCCTGCTCACCGTGGCCCTGAACGTGGCCGAGAAGCCGATGATCTGGCAGATCCTCACCTTGCTGCTGGGCATCGGCGCGACGATCGCCGTGGTCATCGGGCGCCGGCGGTCCTGGATGAAGCGCCACGCCCGCCCCGCCCTGATGCGCCAGTCCATCGCCCACGTCATCGGCCAGCCCCTGCCCGAGCGCGTGGCAGGCCAGAACGGCCGGACCCTGCTGGCTACCCGATACCGGTGGGGAACCTGGATTGAGCCCGGCCCGGCACAGCGCATCGTCCTGCGTGCCCGGTTCCTGGCCACTCTGGATCCCATGATGGTTGAGCAGATCACCCAGACCCTCGGGCGGTGTGAGGGCACCGAGTACATCTGCAAGCGGAACAAGCGCCGCCCAGAGCGATTCGTCTTCACCCCGAAGCCCGAGGAGAAGCCCGTCGAGCTCACTCCTGCCCAGCAGATCAAGCAGCGCTTCGACCGGGCAGCCAAGGAAGTCCTCGGACCCGGGGCCGCCGTGGCCTACCAGTGGGATGAGAAGGAGCCGGACTTCCTGATCGGCGCCGAGATCACCGGGTTCAACGGCATGGACGTGTCCCTGACCGGCAAGCAGCGCCAGGCCGCCACACGCCTGTCTTCCCAGCTGCCGGACCCGAGCGCTTTCAAGTACGCCGTCTTCCCGCATGAAGACCGCTTCACCTTCGCCCGCTCGGCCCCCCTGCCAGGGATCGTCATGCCCCCGAAGTCCTGCGCAGAGCTGATCCGCGATCACCGGGCCTACAGGAAGTTCGAGATCCCCCTGGGGATCGGACCCAACGGTGCCGAGGCCGTCTGGTGCCCCGTGCGTGATGCCCACCTGCTGATCATCGGCGGCACCGGCGGTGGTAAGACCATCTGCGAACACGGGGTCATCCAGCAGCTGTCTCAGGCCGGCTGGAGGACCTGGCTGGTCGACGGGAAGATGATCGAATTCCTCGGCTATGAGAACTGGCCCAACGTCGAGTTCCTCGCCCAGGACGTCGACGCGCAGATCCGGCTGATCCACCTCGCCCACGAGACCATGAACGCCCGCTATTCCTTGATCCGCGACGGCAAGGTGCGCATCGAGGAGCTGGACCCGATCGCCGTGGTCATCGACGAGGTGACCTCCCTGCTGGCTGCCGTGGAGCAGCGCTATGCGGACACCAAGGAGAAGGGCATGAAGTCCAAGCCGCCGGTTCTGGACTGGCTGGGCAACATCGCTCGGCTCGGTCGCTCCGCGAAGATGCACCTGGTCTACGGGATGCAGCGCCCCGACACGACCATCATCGACGGTGAGCAGCGAGACAACTTCGGAGCTCGCATCTCTTTGGGCAAGCTGAAGTCCTCCGCCGGCTCGGTGATGATGTGGGACAACCACGCCATCGGCTGCCAGGTCCCCCCGATTCCGGGCCGTGCGATCTCGCTGATCGACAACCAGCCCACGATGATCCAGGCCACCCTGAACGCCAGCCCGAACCCCTCCCACGACGACTACAACCCGGGCATCATCGCCGCGATGACCCCGCCCGAGCAGATCTACGGCTTCAAGCGGATCCTCGAGCCCACCCCTCAGCTGGATCCCGACAGCGGAGAAACCCAAGACGTGGTGTGGTCGGACATCTTGGAGTCCAAGATCGTGGACTCCAACAACGAGGAGATCATCTTCGACCCGGTGGCCAGCGAAGAATCCCGGCAGATGCGGCGACGGCCCGCCACGCCGGCACGCGGAGCAGCCAGCGACCACCACCTGCAGGCCGCTGACACCTTCGAGGAAGGCCTGGCCCTGTTCCCCGCTCCGGGAGGGGCCCACGCCCCAACCCTCCAATACGGGGCTCAACTGGCAGCTGCCATCCGCCGATCACTGGATGAGTCCTGCTTCGTCCTCGATGAGGCCGAAGAGAGCGTGCCGAGCCGAACCCCAGCGTCGGCACCGCTCCCGCGGATGGCACCAGCAATGGGTGGTCCTGATGGAACCGGGCCTCAGTACACCACCACGGCCGCGGCCCTGGAGCCAGGCAACTACGCCGAGATCGACCAGCTCGGGGCCGAGATCATGGTCTCGGAGGCCCAGAACACCGGGAACGGCGTGATCGTCGTCGGGTACACCGCCGACGGGGAAGAGCTCTCCGTCGAGCTGACCCCCACCACCGACGTCCAGGTGCGCGAAGCCCCAGCCGAGGACAACGAAGACTTCTACGAGGACGCGGCCTAACGGCCCGGAGAGGAACAACCAATGGGAGCCATCAGCAACAACGACAGCGAGGACATGGGCGTCCTGCACGCCATCACCTTCATCCTCCCCGTCGCGCTCGGTGCCATCGGGGCTTGGTTCGCCAAGACCTCCGAGACCGTCGCAACGTGGATGATCGCCCACAAGATCATGGTCCCGGCCGATCAGGCCACCCTGAAGATCGGGGACTACGCCGGGCTGGACACGCTCAGAATCATCGGCGCCATCGCCCTGGTCGTCATGCTGCTCTTCGCAGTGGCCATGTTCGGCCGCCGGCGAGAGCGCCGCTAAACGCCCTGAACCCTACTGAGGCCCCGGAGACCAGCTCTCCGGGGCCTCAGGGGTATCCAAGAACCGCTGGATCTTGCGCAGCGCGCTGTAGTGCGCGGCCGAGGCGGACTGGGCGTGGAGCTTCTCCTGCTCAGCCAGAATGCTCTCGAACTCGGCCGAGAGAACCAGCAGATGATCCTCGATCCAGCACATGCTCACGCCTCCGAAACCTCGAAGACGTAGGGGATCCCTCGAGCCTCGAGCTCATGGATGATCAGCCCCAGGTGGTACTCCCAGGCCTGGAGGTTCTCGGCGAAGGCGCCACGAGCCTTGGGCAGCTGCGCGAAGTGAGCGAACCACTCCAGAGTGAAGGGATCCCCCGAGCGCTCCCACTGCTCAGTGGCCTCCTCGACGGTGTTCGCAACCGCGGTCTGCAGCTCTTCCCACCAGTTGGTCACCACAGCCCCGACATGATCCGGTACCGGGGCGTGGCCATCCAGGATGTCCTGGGCCTGGCCCTGCAGCGAGGAGAACACCGAATCCAGATCGCGGGCCGAATAACCGAGCAGTCCGGTCTTCAGTCGGAACTCGCTGCTGTTCATGACGGATCCTCCTCGCTGATGAACTGGCGTCCATACTCCTTCAGCGTCTTCTCGAACCAGGCCGGGCTGGCCGGGTCGATCACCATCGCTTCTGCAGGCAGCGGGTGGGCTTTCAGCAGCGCCTCGAATTCCCCCGGCGCGATGCCCAGCAGGAGAGCGGCCTGATCAAGCGGGTAGATCGACAGTGGGCGCGGTGTGGGGGAGGCGGGGATGACGAGAGCCTGCATCCAGGTGCTGAGGGTCTTGCGCGTGTAGAGGGCCTGGGGCGCAGAGTCAGGGTTGCGATGCAGGAGGGCGTCGGGGGTGATGGGGTGCGCTCGCCGTTTGCGGTCGAAATGGACCTGGCTCATGCCGCAGAATTCGATGGCCCCGGTGGTGGCATAGAACTGCTGGGGCTTGGTCTTCGGCGGCCGGGTGTCAGGGTCAGGGGCTTCGAGGGTCTGCCGGAGAAAGGCGGGCTGGGCCTTGATCCTGGTGTTGATCAGGGCGTCGGGGAAGAGTCGGCCGGCTTTGACGGCGTTGGTGAGGTTGGCGCGGGTCATCCCGATGATCCTGGCCGCGGCGATTCCGCTGTAGAACTCCTGGGGGTTCTCAGGCATGGATGCTCCTTGGGCTGGTGAGGGTGTGGCCTTCGCCGTGCGGTGGAAGGGTTGGCGGGTTCGGGATGGCCACTGCTGGGCGGTGGTGAAGCAGGGCCTGAAGAGTCCTGGTGTGGATCACGTCGAGCTACTTGGAATCGACGCTGGTGTCCAGGACACCGCTGGTCTCGTTGCACTCGGTGCGCTGGACCTTGCCGGTGGGCTGGACCTCGGTTTGGCAGAGGGTGGTGCTGTTCTGGCGGATCAGGGTGTAGCTGCCGTCAGAGGAGGAAGCCAGAGTCGCGTAGCCCAAGAGCGCCCGGTCATCGGGGGCGGCCAGGACGATGGGGGCGACCCCTTGCTTGTTGAGGCCTTCGTCGATGGTGGCTTTCTGGTCTCCGCAGGAGAACGCGCCCTCCACACGACGCTCTGCGGTGTGCTTGAGGTCCAGCTTGCAGTCCTCGTCAGGCAGTTTCGGGTCACCAGGGGTTGCCGACGCCGAAGTGGAGGAATCCTCGGAGGAGGGGGCGGAGGCGTCGGTGGTCTTCTCCGAGGAGCACCCGGCGAGGGCCAGGACCCCGATCGAGCCAACGATGAGGGAGCGGAAGACGGTGCGCATGAGGATCTCCTCTGGGTGAAGCCCCTGATGGGGGCACGGCATGAGTCAAACACAACAATACATAAAGTAAATACCCCCTACAATCTGTTACAAATGGATTCCTGGGAAGGGGGGCAAGCCTGACCAGCTCGCCCCGCAGCATCTAGATGGGGGAGTGCAGTGCCAGCGCCAGCGGGGGGACGGGAGCTGGGGCCTCCTCGGTGCCTCCGGCGCCACAGACCAGGACAGGACCAGTGATTAGCCCCGAGAGCCGCTGTGCCCCAAGGGCATCAGCCAGTTCGGTGGCGGTGAGATTGGTGTCTCCAAGGGTCGGGTGGGTCCAGAACTCCACGCCGGCACCGTGACGGGCCAGCTGCAGCCCCTCGTGCCACGACTGCCCTGCCGGGGGTGTTTCCAGGGTCGTGAGGCTGAGGTCGCCGGTGGGGTTGATGGTGGCGACCGTGGGGAGGGTCTGCGCAGGGATGGTGTTCATGATGGGTCCTTCCTGGAGGGACTGGTGGTGGACGGGTAATGGGTGGTGCCGGTGGGGGGGGGCGGGCCCTTGTGGAACTGCGGTCACCGGCCGGAGGGGGAGGGCCGAGGGGGTATTTCAAGTACAACATGACAGGCAATGTATGACAACCACTGAACTAAGATGTATTGTATGGGTAAATCACCACGTGCAGACAGGAACCCCATCATGAACACCACACCCACCTACTACTCACCCGGGGCCGCCGCAGCCCTGCTCGGGGTCACCCGCGCGAACTTCAACATTTGGGTCGCCAAGGGCCAGCAAGACCCCGACGCGGTACTCGTGCCCGCGAGCGCGGATCGTAAGCCGCAGCCGGTGTGGGCGGCGGAGACGGTGAAGAACTGGGGGAAGGCGGCTGTGGGGAGCCCGGAGAAGTTCTATCCGCCTCAGGCTGCGGCGCAGTACCTGGGGATCCCGTACCCGACGTTCAACGTCTACCGGCGTACCCGGGCGGAGATCCCGGCTGATGCGTGGGTGAGGCGGTCCCCGGAAGGTGAGCCGTCGCCGGTGTGGAAGCCGGCGACGTTGAAGGCGTGGCTGGCGTCGATGCGGGAGCAGGTGGCTTCCCCGCACACTCCTCGCCCGGTGGGGGTCTACGGGCTCGGGGACGCGGCGGGGCTGATGAACCTGACCGAGGCCGGGTTCCAGCGGCTGCTCACCACGCGCCCTCTGGCCCCGGATGCGGTGCTGATCGGCCCTGTCACGGAGCAGGCCTGGACCGCGGCCAGTCTCAACGAGTGGGCTGAGGCCACGGAGACTCCGATCAAGCGCCGCAAGCCGACCCCGGTGCAGCTCTACCCCCACACCGAGGCCGCGAAGCTGCTGGGTATGGCCCCGGGGGACTTCGACAAGGCCCTGCGGACCCATCCGTTGGCCCCGGAGGCGCTGATGGCCTCCCCTGCGGCCCATGCCTGGGGCGAGGACACCCTGCGCACCTGGGCGGCGCAGGTGGACGAGGCGAAGGAGCCAATCAAGTGAGCCCTGACGAGTTCCGTCTGAAAACCGGTCTGCTCGGCTTCACCGCCCGCGACCTGGACTCGATCTTCACCGAGCTCGACGGTCGCGCCCGTCAGGTGCTCAACGGCCACGCACGGGTGCCCGAGCATGTGGGGGAAGTCGTGACGGCGTGGTGGGAGGAGACCACCACCGCGGTGGCCAACACCGTGGCCGAGGCCACCGCCGCCTGGGAGGCCGAGCAGGCACCGGCCCAGCTGACCCGCTACGCGCAGCACGCACTGCTGCCCAAGGAGATCGGCGCCCACGCCTCCTCCATCCAGGCCTGGGACTATCACCTCGGGCTGATCCTGCGCGCCCTGGACGCTGCCGGTGTCCCGTACCAGATCACCGCGATCGGCCAGTGATCTCGATGGGTCAGCTGGAAGTTGAGCTGCACGTGGTGGCATGTGAGGCGCGGGCCGTGCGCGAGCAGATGCAGGCACAACACGCGGTGACCGCCGCGGCAGCCTACGACCACATCGTGCGCACCTGCGAGCGCTTCATCACCACAGCCCCCGCATTCCCCGCCCCCGGCGGGGGAGGACTCAGACCGTAGTGGTGTCCTCGATCCGGTAGGGGACCCCCCGGATCTCCAGAACCACCGTCAAGGCCGCGACCTGAGCCACCTCGTGCTCACCGGCCACACGCAACACCACCGGACGACTGCGCGAGCGCAGGAGCACGGCCAGGCGCTCGTGTAGCTGCTGGTGGAAGTCGTGGTGGGCGGTGTCCAGGCGGGCGGCGGCGGCGGGGGAGGGGTGCCCGGTGCCGGCCAGCCAGGCGTGAGCGCGGCGCTCGCTGACTCCGGCCACACCGGCGAGGTCTTTCACGCTCAACCCCAGCTGGCAGCGCAGCACCGCCAGTGCCGCCGGTGTGTAGTCGCTCCCGTTCACGCCCAGCTCCGGGTGGTGAAGCGGCAGGGCACTCCTGCAACGTCCAGGCCCAGGGTGATCAGCGCGAGGTAGGCGTCCCAGGTCTCCACACTGGTGGCCTTCACACCGTGCTCAGCCCGTGCCAGGAACCCCTTGGCGGGGTAACGGGTGAGGATCACCGGCTCCCCGGTGGCCTCGTGCTCGGCCAGATGCAAGCCCAGCGCCGCCTCCGCGTCGGCATCGACCTCCTGGGCCCAGGAGGTGACCTTCTTGGCCAGCCAGTCGGGCACCTCGTACTTGCCGGTGCGGATCCGGCGGAACCGGCGGGCGTCCATGCCCACGGTCTCGGCCACGTCCTGGGGGCGGAAGCCCAGGCGGGCGGTGGCCGCGGCCAGCGTGGCGTAGTCCATGGTGGGGCCTTTCGATCTGCTGTAGCTCGTGGGTCTCAGGTGCGCTTCTTTCATCCCTAGGTTACTAGGTTTCGTGGCGTTGGTCGCTTCATGAAACGTGATGCCTACACTCCTTGACGAGCATCATGTTTCATGATGCCATGAGGGGGTCAGTCACCGCTGAGCGTGGCTGTTTCCCCCACATGTCAGGACGTGACAACCATGGACGAGACCGTGTTCGCCGTTGAGCTCGAGGCCACCTGCGCCTCGCAGGTGTCTGAGGAGGCGGTGGCAGTGATGCGCACCGAACTCGACGGGTTGGATCCCCAGATCCACCCCACCGGGGACGGCTTCCGTGTTGACTTGCGCATCGCCGATGCCCCCAACGGGTTCTTCACCGGCGTGGAAGCAGCCACCACCAGTGCGGTCGCCCGCCTCACCGTAGCCACCGGTGTCGCGGAGCTCGAGGGCGTGCACTACACCGGGCTGCACGTCACCACCGGCCCCAGGTCCTCCGTGGGCGTGGGCCAGAGCGAGGCGGCGTAGCGGTGGGCCTCCCGCTGCCGGACCAGGCGCGCGAGGCGATCGCCGCCGGCCACGCCGTGCTCATCACCACCAGCGCCGGGCGGTTCCTGCTGCCGGCCACCCTCGTGACCACCACCTGGCAGGAACGCTTCGCCCACGATCCGACCGCGGTCATCACCGCCACCGGGGCCTTCGGGGACTTCTTCACCTCCGCCCGGGATCTGCCCACCGTCACCGAGCAGACACGCGCGCAGTTGCGCGGAAGCGGCTGCACCGTGCACACCGCCGACGGGGCCACGCTGGAGGTGCCCCCGGAGGCCACCCGCCCACCCCGGGCCGCAGAACCCACCACTCCTGCAGGCCGAGAGGACTGACCCCCCTGGCCGGCGCCGCCGTGAAGCTGCGCATCGAGTCGTACTAACCCACATGGTCTGCACCGGGGCACGCTACGAGGCGGCCAACACTTGACGGGTGGGCTGTCAATGGAGAAGCCACGGGCAAACGTGCAGCACGACCAGAAACAACGCGCGGGGCCTCGGAGCGTTCACACCTGCCACGCATCCACTCCGCGAAACCCACGGAAAAAATGGCCACATGGCCATACCCGTCCCAGGGGTCTACGCGGTGCCGTTCTAAGTGACTTGCCGATCAGCAGCCGACGGCAAGGCCCCGAGGGTTCCCCCCCTCCCCTGAAAGCGCCCCACGCCCCCACGCGGGGCGCTTTCCTATTCCCACGCTCCCAGAGGTGAGCACCCCCTTGAGAGATGGCAAGCACCCGTGTCCTTGATGCCACCATCAGCCGCACCCAGAATTGGACGAAACACGGGCCGGAAACAGTTCTGTGGTTATGATATGGGAAAACACATGTAACCCGTGTGCTCACATGCTAAGGAGAATCATGGCCCAGACAGTTCAGATCATCATGACCGACGACATTGACGGCGGCGAAGCCACCGAAACCGTCACGTTCGCCATTGACGGCCACGGCTACGAAATCGACCTCAACGAGGACAATGCCACCGCACTGCGAGAGATGCTGGCGCCGTACTGCAAGGCTGGACGCAAGGCCCCCCGCGCCACCAGCCGACGCAGGACCGGCGCCACTCAGCAGCGCAATTCCGAGACGTCCAAGATCCGCGCCTGGGCCCAGGAGAACGGGTACGAGGTCGGACCCCGCGGGCGCATCCACCAACACATCATCGACGCCTACCACCAGGCTACCGAAAAATAACCCATGTGCAGCCCGCCCTGCAGCTAGAGGGGCACTGATTAACTCAGTTCTTTACGACTGGCACAGCTAGCACTATGGACGGTGCCCGCCCTCTCAAGAAAGGCAGACACCGTCCACTGTCGGTGGGCGCAGCATATGTACGTGTCGTGATCGAAGTGACATATCGGCTGGAGGCGTTGGGGTACCCGAGTCGTTCATGGTGCTGAAGTAACTGCAGCCGGTCGCAGGCTTTTGACATGCCCACGTGGGTGGGGGTCCGAAGCTTCGACCAGCCACCTACGACACGGTTGGTATCACTTTCCTGGCGATGGAGAATCTATGACCACTATCTGGTACCTGGGTTGTAGGTAAGTGGCTCTGGAATATCGTGCAGTCCCCATGGGGTGGGGGCTGGAGTTTCTTCTTGTAGGTGGCCGGGTCGATAAGCGACGAAGTGGCCGCCATTGATGGGGGTAATCCGTGCAGTGCTGTCGGTCTTGACTGTAGAGCCATCAGTATCCACTGGTTCCATATGGGCTGCTGGGTGGTAAGTATTAACAGGACCCGGAACTAGGAGTTCACGTCCCCAGAGCTGAATAGAGAACGTGTCGTGGTGGGCTAGTGCAGCGAACCCCTCGCCTCGTAAAATACCTTCATTTAGGGCGAGCTTATCTGGATCCAAAGTCACGGAGATGCTATGTAACTGCGGAATGGCGACGACGTGCCCCTCCAGGAGGAGACGCAGGAATCTGACCACGGTGCGTTCGTACTCAGATATTGTTGTCGGTGGTATGAATTTCTGTCGGGTATGGTGCTGAATGATTGCCAAGTCCTCAAGATAAAGCCGGTACTCCGCGCGTTTGTGAACAGTATCGTCGGTGTCTACTTCGCCTACCGGCCGATACATCGTAATGGCTTCTGATGTCTGGCCCATAACTACGGTAGGCAAGTCCAAAGACGCTTTAGTGCAGGCGGCGAATTTGGCCCGTAGAGCGAGAGCCTCCAGGGATTCCTGCGGAAGGCTATTGTTCAGGTCCAGATGGAATGTTAAACTTAGCTTCCGTTCAGCTATGCCGGGCAGGGCCCGTGTGGGCACCAAAAACTCTAGTCTGCAAAACCGAGACGCTTCGAGTGTGATACCCAAACCAAGAAAGCCTTCGCTGGCTGCGGTCACCGTAAGCAGCTCGGAATCAAAGCTATGATCTGGCATTTCTAAACGGAGTTCTACCCGTTGACCTACGAGTGGATGGGGGTCTGCAGCAGCCTTTTTGATCAGGTATTCGTACTCCTGGTCAGGGTCATGCGAGTCCACCAAAAACTGGGGTCCCTGGCGGTAAAAGGAGTCACCGGGGCGGGTTTGAACACGTACCTCGCCAGGCATGCCGTACCCAAGTACCCGTTCCCACTGCTTTCGGGTATTGGAAGACATGTCATCAGCCGACACCCGCAAACAAAATTCGATAGGCCGGGGATTGTTATGCTTAGGCACTACGGTAAGAGAGGACTCGCCTGTGGAATTAATAATCTGTCGCGGAGTCCAGTCGGGATCGAGACTATCGCTGGCGTTATTCAAGTCGCCCATGCGCCTGGTGTATTCCTCCATGCTATTTATGATGGTGTTGGGAGGAAAACTTCCCCCGGCGCGCTTAAGGGCAAGGGTGGCTGCGTTGCGGAGAGCGTATTCTTCGACGTCTGGGTAGCTGGCAATGAGGTCGTCCAGTTCGGCCTGCCCAACCCATTCAATGGTGGGAATGGGGCCGTCCGAAACACGCTGCGGCAGATTCCTGACGAACTCGAGTTCGTTTGAGGTTAAGTTGCGTGGCACTACCAGTACCCAAACCTCTGGTCGCGGATCCAGCTGCATGGCTGTATCGAAAGAACGTTGAATTTGCTGCCGTCGGGTGTTTTTGTATCCCCCGGAAAAACCTTCAGGGAAATACTTTTGTTGGTATAGCCATTGTTTGCCTCCGTCCACCACAAGCATGTCAATACCCTGGTCACCGCCGCGAGCATCGGGGACGATCACGCTATCTGTGATAGATGAGGCGTCTGTGTGACGCCGCCGAATCAGTGATGCAGTAACACGGTCAAATTGCTCCTGCCCGAGGGCGTTCCAATCGAGCATTGATACTCATTTCTGGTAGCTCCGAAGACCTCATTATTTACCAAACTACGACCCCACTCCCAAGTGTTCTTATTTGGGAGTGATTCTGTTGTTTCTGGGCAGTTTAACTTGTGCCGCGAGCGCTGGGGCCCCGGCGGACAGGGGGTTTAGTTGAAGCGCGGGGCGTGGCTGAGGGATTCCAGGCGGGTGTCGAGGTCGGCGGGGTGGACGCCGTAGAAGTGCTCGTGCATCATCTCAGCTCCGTTCTCGCTGGTGTAGGTCACTTGCACGTCCGGCAGGTCGTTTTCCTCGGTGATGGCCAGGGTCATGTCCCGCGGAGTGCCTTGTGCGCCCATGCCGAGGTTGGGGCGCAGGCGGATGGTTGCCTCCAGGTGACGCAGGCCCTCGGCGGTGGTGGTCTCGTGGATCTGACGGGCGTCCAGGGCGAGGCGGGTGCTGCCGGTGATCTGCTCGGCGATGGGGTCCATGGTGGTCTCCTTGGTTCGGGCGCTGGGGCCTCAGCCCCGCTTACATATCAAACAATACACTACCCATCGCATTGGTCAACGGTGTGGGTAGACCGGGTGTCCATCCTGTGCATGTTAGGAAAGCGGACATAGGGACACATTGGGCTGTGCTTATTGGTCTGCGCTTGGTGTCCTCGAATGGCCAGCGCCTGCGGGGTCACGATAGAAGGAGCGGTCTTCGGGCCGGCGGGTACGGTACCGAAAATCACCCAGGGAACATGTCTCGTTGGGGGGGGGGCAGTCGGGGCTGTAGTCCAGCACTAGCCGGTTGTTCTCCAGGTACTGCAACCACTCGTGCAGCCGGCGCTTGGCCACCGCCGGCACCTCCATCACCTTCTGCAGCTGAGCCATGGTCCGCAGGTGGTGCATCACTGCCGTGTCCGCGAACCGGGTGGCCACTTTCCACGGGACAACCTCGCGGTACGTTACGAGCGGGCCCACCAGCTCGGCGCGCCGCAGTGCCTTCTGCGCCACGCTCACAGACACTTTGTAGTGCTCCCCGACCTCCCGCAGCGTCCACCCATGCTCTGTGTTTAGCTTCCGGATCACATCGGGGTCGGGCAACAAACGGGGCCGGGGCATCACACGCTCACTTTCCTTAAGGGGGGGGCGGAACCATTTTGTGCCACCGCAAACAGGCCGCCTCGAGGGCTCCGCGCGGCGTCCCACCCGTAGAAGCCTTGCCCCGTAGTCTCATGCGTATGTCACAAGATCAGCTCGGTCGCGCCGAGATCATTGCCAACCTCCAGGATTTCGCCACCGGTTGGGCTGAACGCATCGTCCAGTGGCGCGCCCAGGGTGAGACCGCGACCGAGAGGCGGTATGCGCAGCAGTTCTGGTCGGCGTTGCTGCGGTGCTTCGGAATCATCCCCGAGCGCATCAACCTGTTCGAGCAGGACGCCACCCGCGCCTCCACAGGCCGGCGAGGATGGATCGACTTCTTCATGGCCGGGGTGGCCATCGGCGAGGCCAAGAGCCTCGGTGTGGATCTTGATGACGCCGTGGAGCAGATCAACGACTACCTGCGCGGCGGGATCGGCCAGACTGAGTGGCCCAAGTACGCGATCGCCACCAACTTCGAGCAGCTCCGCGTGCTGCGCCTGGACGGCACCGAACCCGAGGTGCGCTTCACCCTCGGGGAACTGCCCCAGCACTACGACACCCTGAAGTTCCTCATCGGCCTGGACGCCGTCACGCATCGGGAGCAAGAAGAAGCTTCCATCGTCGCCGCCCGGCTGATGGCCGGGCTCTACACCTCCGTGCTCGGCGACGACGCCGACGAAACCGTGGGCGAGCAAGCCCCGCGCACCCGCGTGGAAGAAGACGACCGCGCCGAACGCACCTCGATCCTGATGACCCGGCTGCTGTTCATGCTCTACGGCGACGACGCCGGCCTGTGGCGCCGCGACCTGTTCTACCAATGGGTGCTGGAGGAGACCACCGCCGACACCCTCTCCACGCAGCTCGAAGCCCTCTTCCGCCACCTGAACACGCCCCCCGCCCGGCGTTCCCCGCGCACCCCGGAGCTGCTAGCCCAGTTCCCCTACGTCAACGGTGGGATCTTCGCTGACCGGATCGAGGTGGACTGGTTCACCCCGGAAACCCGTGAGGCGCTGCTGGCCGCTTGCCGGTTCCAGTGGTCACGGATCTCGGTGTCGGTGTTCGGGGCGATGTTCCAGCTCGTGAAGTCCAAAGAGGCCCGCCGGGCCGCGGGAGAGCACTACACCTCCGAGGAGAACATCCTCAAAACCATCGGCCCGCTGTTCCTGGACGACTACCGGGCCCAAGCCGACCGGCTGATCCGCAACAAGTCCACCAGTGCCCGTGAGTTCGACGGGCTGCTGGAGGAGATGGCGGCGAACATCTACGTGGACCCTGCCTGCGGTGGCGGCAACTTCCTCAACGTCGCCTACGCCCGGCTGCGCGAGATCGAAACCGATGTGCTCGAGGAGAAGCGTCGGCGCTCCAAGGATTACTCGGCCACCCAGGGCATGACCATGAGCTTGGACGCGACCCTGGACCAGAAGCTGACCATCGACCGGTTCTACGGCATCGAGATCAACTGGTGGCCGGCCAAGATCGCCGAGACCGCCATGTTCCTCGTGGACCACCAAGCCAACCTGCGCCTGGCCGCGGCCATCGGCCAGGCCCCGGAGCGGCTGCCGATCACCATCACCGCCCACATCACCCACGGCAACGCGCTGCGCCTGGACTGGGAAGAGCTCCTGCCCGAACCCCCGGGCCAGACGTTCATCTTCGGCAACCCGCCGTTCCTGGGAGACAACACCCGCGACGCGGCGCAGCTGGCGGACATGCGCCACGCTTGGGGCAACATCGACCAGCTCTCCCGCCTGGACTTCGTCACCAGCTGGCACGCCAAAGCCCTCCAGCTCTACCGGGACCGCCGCGGGGCTTTCGCGTTCGTGACCACCAACTCCATTACCCAAGGCGATCAGGTGCCCCGGCTGTTCGGGCTGATCTTCGGCCAAGGGTGGCGGGTGGCTTTCGCCCACCGCACCTTCGCCTGGGACTCCCAAGCACCCGGGCAGGCGGCAGTGCACTGCGTGATTGTGGGTTTCGACCGCGACCGGGCGACGCGGGCCCGGTTGTTCGACTACGAGACCCCGCGGGCGGAAGCGCGCGAGGTGCCCGTCTCCCAAGGAATCAACGCGTACCTGGTGGACGGGCCAAACCTGCTGGTGGAGAAGCGCTCCAAGGTGCTATCCCCAGCGTTGAACAAAACCGCCTACGGGTCCAAGCCCACGGACGGCGGGCACCTGATCGTGGAGCCGGCGGACTATGCCGAGTTCATGGCCGATCCGGTGGCGGCCAAGTACGTCCACCCCTACGTAGGAGCCAGCGAGCTGCTGCACGACAAGAACCGTTGGTGCCTGTGGCTGGAGGGCATGGACCCAGAGGATCTACGGCGCTCTGCGCTGCTGAAAGCGCGCGTGGAAGCCGTGCGCACATTCCGGGAGAAGTCCAGTGCTGCCTCAACCCGGGAATACCCCCACCACCACCTGTTCCGGCAGCTGGCCAAACAAGACAAGCCCTATGTCTGCATCCCGATTCATGTCTCGGAGACCCGCCGGTACTACCCCGTCAAGCGCTTCGATCCCGAGGTCATCGCCAGCAACGCCAACTTCACGATCTCCGACCCTGACGGCCTCCAGTTCGCCGCGCTGTCCTCTTCCATGTTCCTGGCCTGGCAAAAAGCCATCGGCGGGCGCATCAAGTCCGATCTGCGGTTCGGGTCCACGCTGACCTGGTACACGTTCCCCTTCCCCGACGTGGACGACACCACGCGGGCCAAGATCACCGCCGCCGGACAGAAGGTGCTCGACGCCCGCGCGCTGCACCCCAACCGCTCTCTGGCCGCCCACTACGCACCCTTGGCTATGGACCCCGCCCTGATCCGCGCCCACGACGCTCTCGACCGTGAGGTGGACAAGGCCTTCGGAGCTCCCCGGAAGCTCACCACTGAGGAGCAGCGCCAGGAGGTGCTGTTCAAGGCCTACGCACGCATGATCCAGGCCTAGTGAACGGGCCTAGCTGTTGTGGGGCATGAGGTTCTTGGCACGGGTGTGGCGATGAGATGAGGAACGGGCTCCTCGCCACAGGATGGAAGTTCCTACACCACCCACCTGCCTGGAAGAGCCCGTTCATGACCCACGCTAATGCACCCCTGACCCCGACCGGCCGCCGACGCATGGTGCTACGCCACCTCGACGACGGCCTGCCCCAGGCTCACGTGGCTGCGGAGTTCCGCGTCTCCCGGCCCACCGTGGCGACCTGGGTGGCCCGCTACCGCGCTGCAGGCGAAGCAGGACTGTATGACCGCACCAGCCGACCAGGATCCTGCCCATCCCAGATCAGCTCTGGTCTCATTGCCGAGATCGATTCCCTGCGGCGGCAGAAGAAGTGGTCGGCCCGCCGTATCCACCACCACCTGCAGGGACTGGGGTACCAGCTGCACCTGCGCACCGTGGGCCGGTGGTTGCACCGACTCGGGATCTCCCGGCTACGTGATCTCACCCCGGATGGGGAGAGCCTGCGCCGGGCACCCCAACGCATCCGTGCCGGGTGGGCCGGGCACATGGTCCACCTGGATGTGAAGAAGCTCGGGAGGATCCCTGACGGTGGTGGCTGGTGGGCCCACGGGCGAGGCTCCCAACAAGCCCTGGCTTCCAAACGCGCACACAAGCAACGCGTGGGGTACACCTACCTGCACTCAGCCGTGGACGGGTTCTCCCGCTTGGCCTACACCGAGGCCCTCGATGATGAGAAAGCGGCCACCACGATCGGATTCTTCTGCCGGGCCCGGGCGTTCTTCGCCGCCCACGGGATCACCCGTATCCACCGGGTGGTCACCGACAACGGCGCCAACTACCGAGCGAAAGACTTCACCCGCACCGTGAGCGGACTGGCGGGCAGGCATCAACGCATCCGCCCCTACACCCCGCGGCATAACGGCAAGGTTGAGCGCTACAACCGGTTACTGGCCGATGAGGTCCTCTACGCCCGCCCGTATCCCAGCGAGCAGGCCCGCCGGGAGGCGATCGGGGTGTGGGTGAACCACTTCAACTACCATCGGCCTCACACCGCCTGCGGCGACCAGCCCCCGGCCTCACGCACCCCCGCCCGAGTCAACAACGTCTCCGGTCAGTACACCTAGCCGTGAAGTGGCGTGGGGCGGGGGCGGGAGGCCGTGCACCGCCAGCGCCTGGGGCCCGAAGTAGCGCGTACCCCATTTATGGGATACACTTTTGGGTATGGGCATGGAGTTCACGGAGTCAGCGGCCAAGCACGGGATGACCGAGCAGGAGATCCTGTACGTCATCGGCCATCCGGTGCGTATCGAGGCGATCACCGACCGCCACGGTGACCCGGCCAAGATGATCACCGGCCCCGTGCACGCCCAGACCAACCGACTGGCCGAGGTGGCCGTGAAGACCACCGGGGGAGACTTCATCGTCTTCCACGCCATGGAGACCGGCGAGCGCGCCTGAGCCACCCCGAGGAGGGGCCACCCCGAGTACGGGGTGGCCTGCACACAGGAGAGGAGCCCGAGTGATGGGCGAGAAGAACACGTACTGGGATGAGCTGGCCCAGGACATGGAGGACGGCAACTACACCACGGACCCGGCCCAGACGGTGACCGGGGAGGCCGCAGCCGCGGAGGGTAAGGCGATGCTGCGCGCGGCGTTCGGCACCGATGATCTGGAGCAGATCGAGGCGGTGCGCCGGGGGCGCCCGACCCTGGAGCGGCAGGCTGCGGGGCAGGCGGGGGAGTCGAAGATGCTGCGGGTGCGGGTGACCCCGGGCATGGACGCTGCCCTGGTGGAGCTCTCGCGGCAGCGGGGGACCACGAAATCCGAGGTGGTCCGCGAGCTGCTGGCCGAGCGCTTGAGCCCGGCGAGCTGAGTCGTGCCCGTAGAGCACGCGCAGGACACCGCCGCCTGTGAGCACACCACCAGGGCGGCGGCACGCTGGGAGCGGGCCCGCTGGTGTCTGAGCTGGACGCTGCTGGTCTTGGCCGTGGTGCTGGCCGCAGCGGTGGCCCTGAGCATCACGGCGGGAATGAGCCCGGGATGGGGGCGACTGGCCGAGGTGGTGCACGGGCGTGTGCTGTGGCCGACGCTGATCGCCTGTGAACTGGTGGCCCTGGCCCACATCGCCACCAGCGTGGGTCAGTACCGGGCCCAGCGCCGCAACCAGCCCCCGCCCACCGCATGAGACCGCACACTGCGGGAGAGGAGACCACCACCGTGGCTCAGGACCAGGAGAAGGACCCCTACGAGGAGCTGGCAGGCCGCGCCGAACGCGGCGAGCTGATCCCCGACGGCAGCCGAGCCCTCTACGGGGACGCCGCGCGGGAATCCGCGCGCAAGATCCTCTTCGCCGCCGCCGGGGTGAGCAGTTGGGAGGAGTTCGAGCGCCAGGAGCTCACAGACTGCACCGGCTGACCCCAGCACGGCAGACCACACCCCCGACCGCGAGCGCCGATGGCGTTTCGTGTCCGGTCAGTACATCTACCCGGCCCAGCGGCACCTGCTCGCCGAACCCCTCGACCTGCTCGGGTGGCAGGGTCGAGGGGATCAGCGGGGTCCAGATCGGTCCCGGGGCGACGCTGTTGACGCGGATGCCCTTCTGGCCCAGCAGCTGGGCCAGGCTCGCGGAGAAGTTGGCGATCGCGGCCTTCGTCGCCGCGTACGGCGCCAGCGTCGGCGTCGGCGAATCGGAGTTCACCGAGGAGCTGCCGATGATCGACGAACCCGGCCCCATGTGGGGTAGTGCGGCCTTGACGAGATAGAAGTACGCGCCGACGTTCAGGCGGAAGGTGTAGTCCCACTCCTCGTCGCTGATCTCGTCGAGGCTCTCGGGGATCATCTGGTAGGCGGCGTTGGAGACCAGCACGTCGATCTTCCCGAAAGCTTCGGCCGCTTTCGCCACGACGGCACGGCAGTGCTCGGGGTCGGAGAGGTCGCCGGGCACGAGCACCGCCTTACGGCCGGCATCCTCGATGTAGCGCGCGGTCTCCTTGGCGTCCTGATGCTCGCTGAGGTAGGAGATCAGGACGTCCGCGCCCTCGCGGGCGTAGGCGATCGCGACGGCGCGGCCGATGCCGCTGTCCCCGCCGGTGATGATGGCGGCTTTCCCTTCGAGCTTGCCCGTGCCGCGGTAGCTCTCCTCACCGCAGTCAGGAGCTGGAGTCATCTCCTGCTACGTCCCGGGCGTTTCCTGCTGCTGCTTTGGAATGCTCATGGTTCTTTCCTCTCACCGTTGATCAGGTCAGAAGCGGCCGTTGCCCGGCCACCGTGCGCTTCACGACTCACAGTAAGTGCCCGTGTCGCCACGCAACAGGCTGCCTGGGGCGTTCTAGCGCCGGACCGGCAGGGCCGCTACGATGACCGACTGCCCCGTCGACGGGGGTCCTCGTCGCGCAGCTCGCCACCTCGTGCCGGCGAGCCGACGGTCAGCCGGGCCCGGTGCCCGCCCCTCCGGGACGCTCCGGCGCGGGGTGCATCAGCCCTCGCTGCCGAGCTCGGGGGAAGGTGCCCCCTTCTCAAGTAAGATACCAACGCCGTGGTCGATTCGGGCTACGCTCCGATGTTCATTGGTCGTCAACCGGGGGGTGGTCGTGATGTCGGTTTTCGCGCGCCGCATGCGTCGAGCGGGGATCGCAGCGGTAGCTACGGTGCTCCTCGCCGCGGGATGTGCAGCGCCTTTTCCTGCAGATTCCGAGGGGTCTTTGGAGCGGGCGTCCGGAGGGACGTTGTACGTCGGGGTGACCGCGAACGCACCCTGGACCGAAATCCAGCCAGACGGTGGCGTCACCGGCCTCGAAGCGGTCCTGGTCACCGACTACGCCGAGAGCATCGACGCCGAGGTCGACTGGATCGAGGGGTCCGAGAGCGTCCTGGCGGACAAGATGAAAAAGGGAGAGCTCGACATCCTGATCGGCGGCCTGACCTCCAAAGCGCCCTGGACCGACAAAGTCGCGTTGACCCGCCCCTACTCGACCGTCCGCGGTGAGGACGGGAAAAAGGACAAGATGGTGATGGGAGTGCGGCCCGGAGAGAACGCACTGCTGGTCTCTCTGGAGACGTTCCTTGTCGAGCAGGGAGGGGAACTGTGAGCCCGCGCAGCGCTCGGTCTGAGGCGGCAACCGGATCCGGTCGCGACGCTCTGCCCGAGGAGCAGCAGCAGGTTCTACGTCGAGCGATCCGCCTGGAATGGATCACCATCGCGGTCCTCACCGTCACCATCGCGGTGGTCGGTGTAGTCACCGGGCAGTCGCAGGCGATGAAGGCGGCGTGGCTGGAAGACATGCTGTCGCTGCTGCCGCCGATCGCGTTCCTAGTCGCTGCCCGGCGCATCCGGATCGGCCCGGACCGGGACCACCCGTACGGGCACCACCGTTCGATCGGTGTCGCGCACCTGGTCGCCGCGATCGCGCTGCTCGCGATGGGGTCATTCCTTGTCGTTGACTCGGTGATGGGGCTGGTCAAGGTGGAGAAACCCCCGATCGGCATCGTGGTGCTGTTCGGTCACCCCCTCTGGGCCGGCTGGTTGATGGTCATCGTCATGGCTGCGTCCGCTGTCGCACCGGTGATCCTGGGTCGGAAGAAGCTGAAACTCGCCGAGCAGCTGCACGACAAGGTCCTGTTCGCCGACGCCGACATGAACAAGGCCGACTGGTCCACGGCGGTCGCGACCATCATCGGTGTGCTCGGGATCGGGATCGGACTGTGGTGGTTCGATGCCGCTGCCGCGATCATCGTGTCGATCTCGATCCTGCGTGACGGGTTCAAGAATCTGCGGGCCGCTGTCGGGGGCCTCACTGATGCCCGGGCGCGCACCTACGACGAGAAGAAGGCGCACCCGCTGACACGCGAGGTGGAGCAGCGTGCGGCGGAGACACCATGGGTCGACCAGGCCGTTGGCCGCGTCCGCGACCAAGGCCACGTCTTCCACGTCGAGATGTTCGTGGTGCCGAAGCCAGGCCAAACCCCTTCTGTCGAGCAGTTCACCCAGCTACGTGAGGCGCTGTGCGACCTGGATTGGAAGATCCACGACGTCGCCGTCGTGTCGGTTCCAGAACTCCCGCAGCGCCAAGCACCTCCGCCGTCCTCCTGACCGGGGCGGCGGCTCGTGTCAGGTCATGCTGCCTGCGCCCGAGGGAGGCGGGAACAGAAGATCATTCCTCTGCCCGGTGGTCCTGGTAGGTGTCGAAGAGTTTGCGGCGTTGGTGGTAGCGCTGGCTGTAGGTGGCCTCGCGCACCGCGTCGGTGCTGTCGAAGTTCGAGCCGAGCGCACCGGCCAGCGTGCCCATGGACGCCGTGAGCCACGCCAGGCGAATGTAGTCGCCGATCCCCACCGGATGCATCACCTGGGAGCGCAGGAAGCTGGCGTCGATGACCGTGAGCGCGAGAGCGAGCATGGCGGCGAAGAGGATGACGTACATCAGCACCACGCTCACCCCGACCGTGATCAACGTGGACGCGTTGTCCAGACGCCGTTGCCAGACCCGGTCCGGGCGACCCTGCCGGTTCCACAGCTGATTGGCGATGATCAACCACCAGGTCAAAAGGATGATCACCAGAGCGCTAATGAGAAACAGGCGCGGGATGGACAGCGGGTCAGCCACGGCTGCCAGAGTCCCGTAGAAGATGCCGAAGGCGCCCGATGCGACGGCCACCGCAATGCAGCCGGTCATGGCGGGCAACAGCCGGCCGGGCCGGTTACTGCGCAGCATCCCGGCCAGCATCCGCGGCGCGGTGAAACCGCCCGCCAAAGCCGTGATCGTGAACCTGCCGTCATCGGAGAGTTTCTGCTCGACCTCCGCGCCGCCAAGGGCGGACTCGATAGCCGAGGCGTCGGAGCTGCTGGCGGTCGAGGCGGCGCGGATCAACGCCACCACCAGCCGCTGGGTGCGCTGAGCGACCCGGATGGCCCCCAGAGGTGGCAGGGAGATGAGTGCGGCGCGAGCATCGGCGCTCACCTCGAACAGCACAGGCTTGTCGTCCATGTACTGCGGCAGATCGGTGAGATAGACGAGGTACTCCCACCCCCGCTCCTCCAGCAGCCGCGGCGCGTAGTTGTGCAGGGGGACGGTGCCGTCCGGGCCGAGCGGCAGCTCACCCGCGCTGATGTCGACCCGCCACTGCTGGCCCAAAGCCTGAGAGAGCCGCTCGGCCAGATCATCGGCGATCCGTGCGGCGACACGTTCGGGCACGCCGGGATCGGCTCGCAGTCCCACGACCAGCCTGGTGGAGTCCATGCCCCCAGCATCGCATCGGCGGGAACGTGACGCCGAGAGACCTTCGCGCGCGCAGTATCCACAGAGCCCCGACCCGGGCCCACTCTCATCAGCGCGTGGGCCCGGCGTCGATGCTCTGGCGAGTCAGTCGGTGTTGCGTCCTTCGAGCTTGTCGCGGAGCCGGTCGATCATGCCGACGCCCGGCCCGACACTCTTGTGGAACAACTCGGAGTGGGGCGCGCTCGGATGCGGACGGGTCGGGGCGACCTTCTTGGCGTTCTCGACCTTCTGACCCAGATCGATGAGCTTCTCCCGCGGGATGTGTGCCCGCAGCTGTGGGAACTGCTCGGTCTCCTCGTCCTTGGCGTGGTGCTCGAGCAGCTCGTGAAGCTCCCGGACACGCTCCATGAACTCCGTGCCCGAGGCGTCGAGATCTTCCATGCGCTTCATCAACTTGACGATCTCGTCGTGCTCCTGCTTGTCGTGCTCCACCTCCGCAGCACCGTCAGGCATGTGCTCCTCGACCGCGGGGTAGACGAACATCTCCTCAGCGACGGCGTGACGCATCACCTCCGCGATCACGGTGTCAGCCAGGTCGCGGCGCCGTGCGGCGGTGGGCGCAGTCTCGATCTGACTCAGCAGCTCGACCATCTGGCGGTGGTCCTCAGTCAAGATGTCGACGACATCCTGGTCCGATCCATCCCTCTGGGTATCGGTCATAGCGCGTGGCTCCTTTGGCTCGTCGTCTCCCGAGGCTAGAGACGCGACGCGGAGCATGCAACCGATGCCTCCCGCACGAGCCCGCCGCCGGCCACGTGCCCGAACCGGGTCGTCACCACTCAGGGTTCGAAGTGCGTGCTGGGGGAGTCCAAATTCAGGCTCGCCACCAGCTCCGCGGCGACATCCCGCACCTTCTGGTTGCGGTGGTTCGATGCGGCCTTCAGGATGGCGACAGCCTCGTCCTGGCTGCACCGGTTCTGACCCATGATGATCCCCGCCGCCAGATCGATCACCGTGCGTGACGCCATCGCCGCCTGCAGATCCTGCTCCGCGTCCCGGTGACGGGCCAGGCGCGCCGCCAGTCGTAGCGCGCTCGATGCCAGATGGACCTCGTGATGGATCCACTCCACCATGTCTGGGCTGAAATCGTGGGGCGTCGCGGAGTACACGTTCAGACCTGCCCGAGCTTCACCCTGCAGCTCGAAGGGGACCCCCAGCACGGAGCGCACGCCTTGCGCGGCGGCAGCAGAGTGGTAGTCAGCCCAGCGGGGGTCATCGCGGACATCGCCGACGCGGACGACGGTGCGCTCCCTGATTGCTGTCATGCAAGGGCCGTCCGAGAAGCTGTTCTGCACCTCATCGAGGGCTTCGGCCTGCGGGCTCGACGACGTGACCGTGGCAGCTTTTTTCTCACGCAGGAGACTGACGGCGCACCAGGCGGCTCGGTCGCCGTCGGAGAGTCGCTCGGCCAGCATGGCAGTGAACTCGTGGAGGAACGTGGTGATGTCTTCATTGCTCAGCAGAGAGTCGTAGTCGCCACTGGCGGGCTGTGAGCCCGCGGGATTCGAAGAGATGGAGCATCCGTCCATGGGAGGCGGGCGACAGACAGCCGCCCAACGGCGGCCAATGGCCGACTCCGTCAATCTACGCCTCCCTTGCTATGGGTACATGAGGATGCGACACGGCGCAGATGTGTCTTGAGCAAGCGATGCGAACCCAAGTGCGACGAGAGAGCTACGCCGCGGCGGCTGTCGCGTTTGGGTATACCCAGTGCGACAGATGTGTCGCAAAATTGCGCTTTCGAGCCCTATTGGGAACCGTAAATGTCCCTCGAGTAACTGTCATGCTGGGGTGCCCCAGTTCGGTACGCAGCTCACGCGGGGGCGCGCGGCGCTTCTCGGTACGTCCGCCCTCTGAGCGAGAGAAGCCGGACAGGGAATCCCTTGGGGTGGCAGTGCGGCCACGGTGGGGTGGTCGTACGGCAAGGGCCGGGGCTAGAGCATGAACACCCCCCGCGCCTCTGGGGTATACCCGAGTGAGCAGATCTGTGTCAGCGAAGTTGCCGGGATTCGTCGGTCTGCGGCCCGCGATGGCCACTGCTTCCTTCGGCTCGCTCCATATTTTGCCGTTTTCCCAGGTCGTAGAGGCTGTCACAGCTAACATGAGCTATGGCGATCTCCAAGTCCGCGCTCTCGGAGCACCAAGCCTCCCAGGGCGCAGCGAGCGCGGTCCCGGGCGGTGTTGGTGCCGAAAAGGAGCAGCTGGCAGACGATGTGCTGGCTACGGCCAACGCTGCTGCGACGGCCTCGACGCCAGTGATCGAGCGGCCTTCAGCGGAGACCGGGCGCAGCGCACGCAGCGAGGCGATTCTCGACGGCGCGGCGCAGATGTTCGCCGAGCATGGATACCACGGTGCGAGCCTGCGGAACATCGCGGACCACGTGGGGATCTCGCACCCGGGGCTACTGCACCACTTCCCCACGAAGGACGCCCTGCTGGATGCGGTCGTTGATCGGATGGAGGACCATGCGCAAGGAGCGCTCGACCGCATCGATGAGTTGAGCTCGGATCCCGGCGCCCTGCTGCGGGGACTGACGGAGATCTGGCACCCGGGATCCCACCTGGTGCAGCTGATGGCGACTCTGGATACCGAGGTCGTCAGCAAGGACCATCCCGGTAGGTACCGGATCGCGCGATTGCACCGGGTCCATGAACATGTGCTCGAGCAGTGTTTCGCGAAGCTCGAGGAGCGCGGCCTGCTTCGGGACGATATCGATCCGGCGTTCGCGAGCCGGGTCGTGCTCGCCCTGGCACTGAACCACGCCGCCCGCGAGGAGACCGTGCGCACCATGCAGAGGAACTGCCACGACGACTCGCCGATCAAGGACCTCGCCAGACTGGCCCGCTCCTTCCTCATGCCCCCAACGCGTGAGACCGACTAGCTGAAGACGTCGCTCAAAGCCAGCGAAAAGCCCGATCACCACCAGAAGTGCGACCGGTCGGTATAGCACGGTTGAAAAACGCGGAGCAGTGTGCGTAACGTCTTGGCAACGAGCAGATCGCTCGGCTGGCCGTACAGGCCGGCGAACGTGAAGGGAGTTTCACGATGGCTGATCAGAACAACCCCGGACAGTTCGGCAACCGCAACGACACCGAGGAGCAGGCCCAGAAGGGTGGCCAGGCCAGCTCCGGTAGCTTCGGCGACTCCAACTCGGCCGATCCCAGCCAGGCCGGTCACGAAGGTGGCAAGGCCAGCTCCGGCAGCTTCGGCGACAAGAATTCCGCTGATCCCAGCGAGGCTGGCCGCAAGGGCGGCAGCAACTCCTGAGATCGCCGAGCGCGTCAAAGCGCTCTGAAGCATGAAGGGGGACGGACAAGCGCCGTCCCCCTTCGCCACACCCGACAACTACGGCTCTACACCGACATTGGCAGACCCGTTCAGGGCATAGTTCCCGGCCGGGTCCGCCGCGAGGAGGCCACCATGTCCGCTGGACAGACCGGATTCGACGACGTCACCTTCGACCTGATCTCCATGCAGTACCACTCGCTGAAGGCAGGTCACGACTACGGGCAGTACGTGCGCGATGCCCGCAACGCCGGACAGGAGGAGATCGCCGCCTTCTTCGAGGAGGTCATGGCGCAGGACGCTGAGCGCGCGAAGAAGTGCCACGAGTTCCTGCGCGAACTCGGCGGCATCGACAACACCAGCCCTCAGTAAGACCACAGTCTGACAAGCGAGTCTGAACCTCTCGGACTCGTGGTGGGCGTGCCACGCAGCGGTCGCTGCCAAGGCCCCGGCTCCTCCTTCGGAGCCGGGGCCTTCGTCGTGCGACCCCATTCCGCTGCGACTTCCGGCCTACTGGATACGGCGCCGCCGGCGGCGCGGACGCGATCGGCCAGGTGGGCGTTCCCGTGCGGCGTAGGGCAGATGCGCTGCGGAGGAGACGATTGCGTCGACCGGTGGTCAGCGGGTCGGGCGCTTCTTCCGCATCATCTTGTGGATGCCATCGCACCACGGCTTGATGGCTGAGTCGCCGCACATGTGGCAGCGCTCAATAAATGGCCTTCCTCGTGCGGGCGCTCAGTGCAGACAGGTCTGGCCTTCGTCGTCGGGCGAGGGGCATACGGGTAGGGGCTCGGGAACAACGAACAGCACGGGCTGTCCAGGGTCCTCCTCGTGCTCGTCGTGGTCGACCGCAGAGCGCAAGCGGTTGAGCCCAGCCGGTTCGACATGATGAGTTCCGGTGAGGTCGACGGTGACCTGGACGCGGTAGTTCACAGCGCGTGCTTGACGAATCAGGGACAGGAGCGCCTGCTGGCTGTCCTCGGTGAGGCACCCCGTGGCAACGAGCTGTACCGCGTTGCCGTCCACCTCAACCCGGACGACCACAGAAAGCTTGTGGTCCACAGCGGAGGCCTCTTCGTCCGCGGAGGCATCCGCTTCCCGCTCAGCTCCCCACCAGGAGTCGTCGGGTCTCATGGAGAAGTCCGTCCCTTGTCATCGTCGACAGGCCCTCATCCGACGTCGACGTACGGCCAGGTCCCTCACGATACGCGTCTGCGCACCGAGGCCAGATTTCCTGTGCTGCGAGAGCTTGACGACAGCCCACGCAGAAGCCGGGGGTCGCAGCGTCGCGCTGCGCCCCCGGCGACCCAGAGTTGTCAGAGGATCGGACTGCCGCCGGTGACCGCGACGCGCGCGCCCGAGATGTAGCTGCCGTCATCGGAGGCGAGCAGCACGTACACCGGGGCCAGCTCGGCCGGCTGCCCTACCTGTGCTGATCGGCAACGTTGATCGACTGTGAGACGGCCAGAGCGCTGGTGCATGGGGCAGCATTCTCTGTATGGACATCGGCTTGGAGACCGAAGAAGACGTGCGCATGCTTAAACGCACGCTGTTGATCATCGAGGACATAGCTAATCGTCGTGCGAGGATCTTTGGGGAGGACCCACCCCGCATCTGGCGTCAGGGAACCAAGCTGGACCAGCTGCTGTATGGGCTCCCGGAACCTGCGGTGGATCCTCGGCTGAGCATCGAGCACTCCTTGCTGGCAGCGAGCGGAGCGCTGGAGCAGCTGGGTTCCTTTTGCAGGAACGAGGTCGCAACCACGCCCGTGGTGATGAGTTCGCTGCTGCGGGTCGCGGTCTTGGGTGGATCGCGGGTGGTCTTCGTGCTGGGACCTGACGATCCGGCCGAGAGGAAGGTCAATCTGGAGGTCGTCGTTCGGCAGGAACACGCCAGTCTGAACCGCCTCTATAAGAACGCAGAGATGTTCACTTCCTTGGGAGGTTTGGTGCCGCCTCCAGCGGTCCTGAAGGATCAGCGCGACCGCTTCACGCGGTGGAACACGTCCGACCGACCCATGGGCGAAGCGGCGATGTTGTCGCGGATGGCGGGAATCGTGGCTGTCCAGCTCGCCGTCCGCGGCACCCAGCCAGCCAGCATCATCGCGGAGCACATGTCATGGATCTTCGACACCAATAGCGGGATGGCCCACGGGTATGGCTGGCCCAGACTGGTGCCAGGGACGCAGGATCTACCTGGTCACTTCATCGCTGATCTATTCATGGTCGCCAGCGTCGGCCAGCTTGCCTTCGAGTTGGCCGGGGCGCACACCGAACCCTTGGAGATGGAGTGACGAAGGCCCCTCGTTGTACCGACCCGAATTGTTGACCAGTCGTGAGAACGGCGGCCGGTTCCCGCAGGCGGTGTGGGGCCGGTGATGGTTGTAGTAGTTGTACTGACCGGGGACATTGATCGAGCCCGTGGGCCGCGTCGCTCTCAAAGAGAAGGCGACGATGATGCGCTTACTAGCTCGTTGAAGAACTGTGTGAGCATGGCGGTGGCCTTGCTTTTGTCGATGAACTCGGCGCCACCGAACCGATAAACCTCGTAGCCAGCTAGTCGTAGGCGGCGGTCCTCGCTGACCATCCGAGCATAGGCATGGGGGTCAGCACGGTCGTCCTTGGCGTAGTGGTGCTTGCCGTCGATCTCGAGTACGACGCACCGCCGACCGGGCATCAGGAGCAGGAAGTCCATGCGCTGACGCTCCACGGCCGCCGGACGCGCCGGCCCGGCGGGTCTCAGGAAGGGGTCGTAATGCAACCACACCTGCGGCAGGAGAGCTGGTATATCGGGGTTTACCGCGTATCGGGTTGAATAGGTGCGCAGCAGGCAGCGTTCCGGGTCACTGTCCAGGCTCCCGGCCAGCCGTCTCCACAGTTGCCGGCCCGTTTCCTGCTCGGGCAGTTCGCTTTGGCTCCTCGCCGACCACCAGTGGACCAACTCGCGCCACGTCAAGCCCGCGGCGGGGAGGGCCTTGTCGTAAACGAGGCACTTGTCGGCGTTGCGGGTGATCTCGATGACGTTGCGCGTCGCATCGCGCAGCACGATTTCGGGCTTCCCGGTCGAGGCGAAGATGAGGTTTCGCAGTTCCCCCTGCACTCCGCGCAACCCAGCCTGGGCGACGAGCTCTTCAAGGCTGGCATCGTCTTGGTCCACAAGGATGCTCTGCGCGATTCGCATAAGCTCATCGATCGTCAGCCCTGCCACGCGCTTCTGCACGTAGGAGTTCTTGCTGGCGCCCGCCTCCTCCTCTGTGCCGTCCTCGAGGCCAAGCGACGCACACCGCGCGGGCAGGGCGTATGACTTCGTGTCGTACAGGGCCGCACTGATCGCATCACGCAGCGCCTGCGGCTTCGGTGCTGGAGTCACCCTCACATTATGGAGGTGGCAGTTCCTTCCCGCTCACATGTCCTCAGCCGCGTCAGCCGCGACATAGGTGGTTGGCTATTGCAGGCTGTGTGTGGCCGGCGGTAATTGTAGTGGAGCAGCCAGGATTGAAGCGCGTGTCGGCGCTCCTGCTCACTCGCGTAGTAGCGGGCATACGCCCATCCGTCGGCCATGGTGCGGTGGAAGCGCTCGACTTTGCCGTTGGTCTGCGGACGATACGGGCGGGTCCGCTTCGGCGCGATGGCGAGGGCTTCGCAGGTGTCGCGCCATAGGTGGGAGCGGAAAGCGCTGCCGTTGTCCGAGAGGACGCGTTCGATGGTGACACCGCGAGCAGAGAACCATTGCACCGCCCGGTGCAGAACTTCGGCGGCGGTGCCGGCGGTCTCGTCGTCGTGGACCTCGCTGTAGGCAACGCGGGAGTGATCGTCGATGACGGTATGCACGAACGCATACCCGAGCTTGGGGTTGCGCCACTTGCTGCGGGGTTTGTCCGGCGTGGCAGCGCGGTTCTTCTCGCCTTGGCGACGGCCGACGTAGCGCCAGCCGCCGCCGTCGGGGATGTTCCCGAGTTTCTTCACGTCCACATGCACGAGCGAACCGGGGTAAGGGTGCTCGTACCGGCGGACAGGTTCGCCGGTAGCACGGTCGATGTAGGAGAGCCGGTTCAATCGAGCTGAGCGCAGGATGCGATGCACGGTCGACGGGGCGACGCCGACGCGCACGGCGAGTTGCACCGGACCTTCCCGCAGCCTCATGCGCAGGCTGACGCACCTCTTCGTCACCGCGGGTGATGTCTTGGTCGGTGAGGTCTTCGGGCGCGAGGACCGGTCGTGCATCGACTCGCCACCTGGGCGATCGGGGTCTCACCCTTGCGGGCCACCGCCACGACATCGTCGCGGAACTCTCTGGGATAAGCAGCAGGCATGACAACATCCTTCCAGCGATCCCCACCGGGACCACAGATCAGATGTCAACCAAACTCACAGCAGACCCGTATCGGTCGGCCCACCGCTTCACGGTCGGCCAGGACACCTGAAACCGGGCCGCGACCTCGCTGATCGGGTAGCCCCCGTCGACGACGAGCTGGGCGACTTTCAGTCGGTGACGCGGGGTCAGGGCTGCGTTGGCGTGTGTCATGGCTCTTCGAGGCTCAGGCAAAGCGCGGGATGGCAGGGGGTCTGCTCGGAGACCTACGTTCCCGTCCCGGCCTGCAGGGGATCAGTTCGGCTGGTTCGATCGCCGCGGGCCTACCGGCGGCACTGCGTTCAGCCCGCGCTGCTCTGGAATCCTGGCTGGGTCGCGTAGTCCTGCTGACGTTGATCGAGCACCATGCGGATCTGATCGGCGGTGCCGTCGCCGAGGACGAGCCGCAGCGGCCCGTCATCTGCTGCGATATGCGCGAGGATTCCGTCGGCAACGTCATCAGGGGAGGTGCCTCCGCCCGTTGCTCCCGGCTCGCTGGGCCAGGGAACGGTCGGGGTTCCGAAGAGTTGCTCGCGCAGTTCGTCATAGGCGGCGTTCGGCGCGCTGAACTGCATCCCCGAGGTCGCCCACTGGGTGTCCATCGCGCCGGTCTCCACGAGGGTGACCCTGATTCCCATCGGCTGCACCTCGCTCGCCAGCGCCTCTGTGAAGCCCTCGAGCCCCCACTTCGCAGCGTTGTAGAGACCCAGCATCGGCATGGCCCCGACCCCGCCCGTGGATGAGATCTGCACGATGTGCCCGCTCCCTTGGCTACGCATGAGGGGCAGTGCCGCCTGAGTGAGCCACAGCGGGCCGAGCAGGTCGACATCCAAGATCGCCCGTGCCTCCTCTTCGCTGAGTTCTTCGGCGGCGCCAACCAGTCCGTAGCCTGCGTTGTTCACCACGACGTCGAGGCTGCCAGCGACCTTCTGGGCCTCCTCGACGATCCGTCGGCATTGCTGCCTGTCTGCCGGGTCGAGGCGAACCACGGTCAGGAGTGGGTGCTGGGCGGGCAGTGCACCCTGGCGGGTGGTGGCCACGACGCGATGCCCCGCGGCCAGTGCCCGCTCGGTCAGTGCGAGGCCGAGGCCACTACTCGCACCGGTGATGAGCCAGGTGTTCGGTATCGTCATGAGCCTATTCAACACCAAACGAGACGCAGCGTCTCATTCTTATACTGGACTCATGGCCAGACCCACCACCGTCGCGCGCGTGCTCGCCGCCGTCCTGGACCTTGCCGAGCATGGCGGTCCGAGCGCCTTGACCATGGAAGGCATCGCCGCTGAGGCCGGGGTGGGCAAGCAGACGCTCTACCGCACGTGGCCATCGGTGCATGCGATCCTCTTCGACGCCCTCGTCACCGAATCTGCTGCCGCGGGCTCATCCGAAAGTTACGCCACGACCTTCGACGTCCTGCAGTCGACGATCGCCGAGCTCACCACCGAGCCCCGGGCTTCGCTGCTGCGGATGCTCGCAGCCGCGATCCACAGCGACGAAGCGATCGCCCACCAGTTCCACACGCGGCTCTTCCAACCCCAGCAAGAGCAGATCACTCGCCTAGTCGCCGCCGACGGCTACGCCAACCCGAAGACGGCCACCGAGCTACTCCTCGCACCCCTCCTCTACCGCTGGTTCCTCCGACTGCCCCAGTTCACCGACAGCGAGCTGCGCGACCACGTCGAGAAAGTACGACGCCTTGAGCAGCTGTCTTCAACCAACGTGTCCGGTCAGTACACCTAGGTCACCGGTGCCCGGCGGTGGTGGCTCAGTTGTCGGGGGTGTGGCGCAGGTCGATGCCGAACGTGCGGCGGATCTGGGAAGCGGTGTTCAGCGCCCACCGGTGATCACTGGGCGATGAGGCGATGACCACCACCGCCCCGGGGTGATCGGGGTGGGTCACTCGCCGGTGCCGGCTGGTGTCGGTGGTGATCTGGAATCCGTGGCCGGCGAGCAGTCGCAGGAACTCCCGGCGTCCGCTGGGGATCGTGCGTCCTGGGCGCGCCGCGCGGTTCTTGCGCCCCCGCCGGGCGGGGCGTGCTGGCGCTCGCGGCGGGTCACCGGCGGGGGTGTTCTGCGGGGTGCGGGGGTAGACGGCGAGCGCCGTGGCCCCGTCTTCGGCTATCACCACCTCCAGGGAGGCCCCGGCGTAGATGGTGGCCCCGCGGTAGCCGGGCCGAGTGTGCTGGGGGTCGGCCACGATGCCCGCCACGTCCTGGTGGGTCACGCCGTGGGCGCGCATCCACCTTGCGGTGGAGGCCACGATGCCCGGACCGCGAGCGCCGCCGGTCTCCTGGTCACCGGGAGTGCCGGTGGTGGCCGGTGCGGGAGGGTGGGGCAGCTCCGCTGGTGTGGGGACCGTCGGCGCCGCTGTGCGCCGTTCTGCGGGCCTGGAGGGGTGGGGGTGGTGTTCTGGGGCCTCCAGGGCCTCGGCGGCTGCCTGGAGCAGGGGTACAGCCTCGGTGAGCAGCGCTGCCAGTGCCGCCGGTGGGGCGGTGTGTGGGCAGGCGATGATGTGCCCGGCGGTGTCGGTGACCGCCCAGTGGTCGTGAGCGTGGGCCGGGGGCGTGTAGGTGTACGGGGGCGACCCGGGCAGCTCGTGCAGCAGCTGCCTCACCTGTTGGGGGAGATCGTTCATCGGGTGCCCACCTCCTCGCGCAGCGCCCGTTCTTTCCAGAACTCTCGCACAATCCATGCACGGCACTGCCCGCCCCCCCGCTGTGCTTCCTACCGGTTGCGGGAGGGGTGCAGGCGGTGATCGGTGGGCGGCTGGGTTAGATCCCCGCCCCTCAGGCGAGGGCCCCGGGTGATAACCCGGGGCCCTCGTGGGTCCTAGACCCAGGTGGGGCGGACCCCCGCCTCTCCGAAGTCCTCCAGTCGGGCGGAGATCCTGGCGATCGTCTGCCGGGCGTCCCGGACCTCCTCGGGGCTGGGGGCGCCGTTCCTGTTGAACATGTTCATGTGCGTGCGCAGGATCACGCGGCAGTTGTCGTACACCTCGTTGAGTGTCCCCAGGGGCATCTTCCCGATCTCGCTCACGCTGATGTTCAGGTTGCCGTCGTACTCGCGGAACGTTCGTTCCATGGTGTGCTCCTCTATGTAGTTGCCAATGGGGCCTCATGCCCCGCTAACAAAATCAACAATACAGTACAGATTAGAGGTGTGCAAGTCGGCTACATGGGCGGGGCACAGCCCGGCGCGTGACCGGGCCCGGTGGCCCCTCGATCCCCACGGTGCCGCGCCTGCCCACTGCGAGCGCCGGGGCGGTGCCCGCTCACCGGGGCCCAGGCCGGTCACGGTGGCGGGGTGCCCGCCAGCACTGCGGGGGCTGCTCACCGCGAGCGCCCCGCCCCGCGAGCGCCCCCGCCCCACGTGTGCGGGGCGCACGGGGGTGTGTGGGGCCCTGGGGTGCTCGCTGGCCTGCCGGTGCCCCTGTGGGGCCCTCCCCGGGCCCGGGGAGGGGGTGGGCCGGTCAGGCGTGGACGGCCTGCACCCGGGTGCCCACGGCGGGGGCCGCGTCGGGCATCACGCGCGGGATGGTGTCCCACACCGTCTCGGTCTTCACCCCGGGCACCTCCACGGCGGTGACCCGCTCGGCGGTGTCCTGGTCCATCAGGTGCCCGGCGGTCTCAGCGGCGCGCAGGGTCTCCACGGCCTGGGAGACGGTCACGGCCCATTCCCGCCCCTGGCGCTCCATGTCGTAGGGCATCGGGGACCAGCAGGCCCCGAACGCTTCCATTAGCCCGTCCACGTCGGTCACGGTGGCCAGGTCCCCGTCCTGTTCGGAGCCGATCAGGAACCCGATGGAGTACCCGTCGGGGGTGAGGTTCACCAAAAACGCCCCGTTGTTGTTGTCGCACTCGGCGGCGGTGGCGGTGGAAACGTCGTCGTAGATGCTCAGCCCGGAGGTCTCACCGGTGGTGCGGTTCACGCCGTAGATCGCGGCCACACCCTCGGCGGTCTCGGAGGTGGACAGGTAGCGGGTGCCGGTCCCGACGGTATTCAGGTGCTCGACCACCTGTGCGGCACAGATGACCATATCCGGGCCGTAACGCCAGTGGTGGTGGCGCCCGATGCGGTGGCGCCGGGCCCCGCCGAACGCGGCCGGGTCAGTCTCGGCGGTGACGAAAAGCTGGGTGCGCTGTCCCATGGTGTCCTCCTGGGGAGTCGATGTCCGGGGCCATCTGCCCCGCTAACAAAAACAACAATACAATACGGTTTGGAAGCGGTCAAGTGGGAGAGCGCATGAGATTCCACCGGTGCGCACCGGTGGCCCGCACTGCGAGCGCCGCCGGCCTCGGGGCTGGGGTGGATCACGGGCGGGCCGTGTGGGGGTGTCCGCGCTCGCCGTGTGCTGGCACGCGGGCTCAGTGGCGGGGTATGGGGGGGCACGCGCGAACCGCGCCCCGGCGGGCGCTCGCGGTGGTGGCCCCCGGTGTGTGCTGCTGGTGGCCGTGCCTGCCGGAGTGGGGTGCCCCCCCCGCGTGGAATCCCCGGGGGTGCCCGCGCGGTCCCTGGGGCCGGTCAGGGCCGCTGTCCGGCGCTGCTGGGGCCCGCCGGGGTGTGAGGCGCGCTGGGTACTCACCGCGAGCGCCGGAGGTCTCGGGGTGCGGGTGGATCACGCACGGGGCGTGTGGGGGTGTCCGTGCTTGCCGGGTGCGCGCGGGTGAGGTGTCGAGCGGGACAAGCTCCCGCCTGCGAGCGCCGGGGCCCGAACCATGGCGCGGTGAGGGCAACTGTGGACCTGCCCCCGGCGTGCTACCGGCCACGGGGGTGGGGGATCATGCGCGCCGCGCCCGCCGGATGCGGGGCGGGGCGGCCCCGGGATGGGCGGGTGCAGGCCCGGCGGGCGCGGGAGATTCCCCGGGGCCCTGGCCGCACCGGTCGGAGCTGCTGGGGACTGCGAGCGCCGCCGGTCTCGGGGCTGGGGTGGATCACGGGCGGGCCGCTGGCGGGCTGTTCGCGCTCGCCGCGCGGCCCCTCCCGGGCGCGCGGGCCCCCGTCCCCTCCCGCGCCGGGAGGGGTGGGGATGGGGTCACAGGGTGCGCGGGCCGTAGAGGTCGAAGCCTCCCAGGTTGGTGCGGAAGTAGTCGGCCTCCCGCAGTGCCTCGGCCACGGTCTCGCGGGAGAGGCCGGGGAACTCGGCCCGCTGGCTGGAGCCCGCGGGGCCGCTGTAGCGCAGCACCACCGTCTCGGGCCACTCCTGCCCGGAGCGCTCCACGTAGTTGGTCAGGATCCAACTCTCGTTGTCGGTGTGGTGAGTGCGGTGGGTGGCCAGTACCTGGGCCAGCTGCTCGCGCTGCGTGGTGGTGTCCATGGTGTCCTCCTGGGGAGTCGGTGCCCGGGGCCTCCTGCCCCGCTAACAAAAACAACAATACACTATGGTTTGTAAGTGTGCAACATGGGACCGCGAGCGCCGCAGGTCTCGTGGGGCGGGTGGATCACGCACGGGCCGGGCGGGGGGGTGTCCGCGCTCGCGGCGGGGGGTGGAGCGGCAGGAGGAACGGCGAGC
>OMJG01000109.1_pt1 | contig 58332 bp, 60 predicted proteins | sample 1646431 | NCBI WGS metagenome assembly OMJG01 (sample SAMN03771674, study PRJEB25209) | food metagenome | isolation source: Cotija cheese | place: Mexico:Jalisco,Michoacan | collected 2011-12-12 | reverse complement strand
TTTCTAGCCGCTCTAACTGGGGTTTTGCACTGTGCGCCCGAAAGGATTCGAACCTCCAACCTTCTGATCCGTAGTCAGATGCTCTATCCGTTGAGCTACGGGCGCTTCCCATTGCCGTGAACCCTTAGTAAGTGTTCCCTGCAACGTTGCTTAACTATACTCACACTTTAACAAACTGACAAAACCGCTGGTTGTTTATTATTTTTCCGCGATTTTATGTGTAGTTCATCTACTCGTTAAGTCGGTCCGCACTTCGAGCTGCCGAGAGGGACATGACTGTCATAGATAGAGAAGAAACCCAGCGACTTCATGGTTAATAAGAGTCGCTGGGCTTCTGAGCCGCTGAGGTTGCACAAGCACCTCAACATAGGGAGTTGTTAAATCACGAGCCCGAAGACTGGGATAGCAACGAAGTACGCCGCCAGGGTGATGAGAACCAGGCCGATGAGGTTGAGCCAGACGCCGCCCTTGATCATCTCGCCAATAGTGACGTAGCCAGAGCCGAAGGCAATAGCGTTTGGCGGGGTTGCCACTGGCATCATGAACGCACAGGTTGCGGCCAGTGCCACTGGGATGGTCAGCAGCAGAACGTTGGCTTCGCCGTTGGCGGTCAGGCCGATACCGACGGCAACACCGCCCATGATTGGCAGGAAGGTCGCTGCGGTTGCGGTGTTGGAGGTGAACTCCGTCAGAATCAGAACCAGCGCAGCAACAGCACCCATGAGCAGGAAGATAGGCAGGGCGCCAAGACCCTTAGCAACCTCACCAATCCACAGGGACAGACCGGAGGCGGTGAACATTGCGGACAGGGACAGGCCACCACCGAAGAGCAACAGAACGTCCCATGGAAGCTCATTTGCGGTCTTCCAGTCCAACAGGCGGACACCGGTCTTGCGGTCAGCTGGCAAGGTGAACATCAAAAGGCCAGCGGCGATACCAACGATGGCGTCGTTATAAGGGATGTCCCACGCGAAGGCATCGATAAGCAATGGCAATCCAACCCAGGTTACTGCGGCCAAGACGAAGATGATGCCGACCTGAATCTGTGGACCCGTCCACTTGCCCAGCTTGTGAATCTCTTCATCAATGAGTTCCTTGCCACCTGGAATGTGGTCCATTTCTGGCTTGAACACGGTGATCAATACCAGCCATGCCACGACGGTGAACACGATTGCCAATGGCATACCGACCATCATCCACTGGCCGAAACCAATGGTGATACCGTGTGCTTCTTGCATGTAACCAGCCAGCAGCGCGTTTGGCGGGGTACCAATCAAAGTGCCCAGGGAGCCGATGGACGCGGAGTAGGCAATAGCCAGCATCATCGACGTTGCGAACTTCTTCTGGTTCTTCATGCCGCCAACGGTTTCAGCCGTCAGCTGCAGAACTGAAATACCGATTGGCAGCATGACCACTGCGGTTGCGGTGTTAGACACCCACATGGACATGAAGCCCGTTGCAATCATGAAACCAAGGATCAGGCGCTTTGGTGAAGTACCAACAACCTTGACCACGTACAGCGCCAAGCGGCGGTGCAGATTCCAGCGCTGCAAGCCCAGGGCAAGCAGGAAGCCGCCCATGAACAAGAAGATGGTGGATGATGCGTAAGGACTGCCCACTGCGGAGAATTCCGCGACACCCGTGATTGGGAAGATCACGATTGGGAGCAAGGCGGTGGCGGCCAGTGGAATTGCTTCTGTCATCCACCAAGCGCCCATCAGGACAGTGGTAGCCGCGACAATACGCAGCGACTGGTGCGTGTATTCAGTCTCTGGGTTAGCGCCCGTTGATTCCAGCACGGTTTCAACGGAGTTGGATGGGAAAAAGGCGTATACAAGGGCTGCGAGGATCAGGCCAACAAAAATGCCTGTGATTTGGCGGCGCCATTCAGACTTCTTGACGCCTTCGGCTTCCTCACCCGCCGCTTGGGACGTCGATTCTTGCGTAACTGGGGTCGACATAAGATATGTGTGCTCCTAAATCATGCTCGGGGCTACTTCCAAACCAAGCCTCCATGCACCGAACGTGGCAGAGATTCATATACAAACTTGATGAAATTTCTACCAAAATCAATGCATTTAGAGACTTCATTCACAGAAGTGGTTTAGAAACAACGTACAAAATATCTTTGCAAGATCGGAACTTTAAACAATATTGATGCCAAAAATACACCCACATCACCCCCCGGGTAACTAGGTAAGTTACACAGCATAGGTTCAGGTGAGTGGGCGTATTTTTGTGAAGTTGAGGGTTTACAAACCTAACACCGTCTTGGCGATGAGGAAGTACACAATCAGGCCGGTTGCGTCACAGAAGGTGGAGATAAACGGGTTGGAAAATACGGCTGGGTCGGCGCCAATGGTCTTGGCCAAAATCGGCATCAAACCGCCGACGGTAGCAGACATGGAACAGACCAACAGCAAGGTCAGGCCGATAACTATGCCGATATCGAGCCCATAGACCAGGGAGGCCAAAATGAAGCCCAGGGCACCCAGCAAGGTACCCAAGACTAGGCCTACGCGAAGTTCCCGCCAGAGAACCTGCATGAAGTCTTTCGAGCGGACATCACCCAGCGCCAATGCACGTGTCACCGTCGTTGCAGCCTGGTTGCCTGTGTTACCACCAGTACCCGTCAACAGGGGGATAAACAATGAAAGCACGACAGCCGCGGCGAGGGTGTCTTCAAAAGTATCAAGTACCTTCACCGTCAACAGCGCTGAGATCGCCAGCACCAACAGCCACACGATGCGTAAGCGCACCAGCTTCATCAATGGCGTAGACATGTACGGCTGCTGCAGCGCTTCCGTACCGCCGGCACGCGCGGAGTCCTCAGTATCTTCTTCTTCCACAATGTCGGCAGCGTCGTCCCAGGTCAAAATACCAACCAGACGTTGGGATTCATCCACGATTGGCATCGCCAGGAAGTCCAGCGGCATGAACCAACGCGCAGTTTCCTCCGCGTCATCGTGCGCGTAGGCATACACCGGCTCATTCATGATGTCTTCAACCAAGCGATTGCCGCGCGCGGTAAACAGAGTTCTAAATGACACCACGCCCACAAGGCGACGGTCTTTACGCGTGACCGGCAGCGTGTAGATGGTCTCCAGGTCATCAGCGGTTTCACGAATCCGTGCGAGCGCCTCATCCACGGTCATCTCGCGGTAGATTTCCGGAACCTCGGGGCTCATTCGCCTGCCGATGCTTCCCTTCGGGTAGCCCAGCACCACTCCGGTGACATCACGTTCGTCCTTTGTCAGCGAACGCAGCAAGCGGTCAGCAATTTCAGCGGGCAACTCATCCAAGAGTGATACTCGGTCATCTGGATCCAGCTCATCGAAGAACTCAAAGACTTCCGCATTGCCTAGCTCATCAATAAGGTCCGCCTGGTGCGCGGAATCCAGCGCATCAAAGACTTCAATAGACCGCTGCCGTGACAGCAAGCGCAACGCCAATGCCGCACGCGCCGCATTGTGACGCTCAACTAGGGCGATAACATCCTTGATCGGTGTGTCCGCCAGAAGTTTCTGTAATCGAGGTGCGTCTTTCGGGTCGATAGATTTTTCGGTCTTCAACCAATCATCCAAAACATCCATTGACTGGTCTGTCATATCGCTCATGTGCACCTCCATAAACCACATCGTTTACACATCAGCCTCAGTCGAGCTAAACAGCATGCCTTGGCCAATGTGTAGCGTGGAAATCTTCTTTAGCCCTCCCCCAGCTTAGACTGCCTAAAAATTTAATGCCGAAAAGCTATTGGCGCACCTTAGATACACTTTTGTTAAGGAAACCGAAATTCCCCATGTAATACTGTCCACTTCTAGTTTCATAGCTGATACGATCATGAATTAATGCCCGTACTCTAAAAGCACAACTCAAGCGCCGCCCAGGAAAGTTGCCCAAGCATGGTGCCGGTTACTACTTCACCTTCCGCTACTAACACGGAAGCCCTAGCCAGGACAAAATCTCCTGAACCTCCACCGCCCGCGCCACAACCAAACTGCGAGATCTCCCCATCAAGCGATGCAATCACGGCACCCATCCCGTCGCTCGTCCCGTCGAGCGCGCCCGATGCCCCCTTGGGTCCGTGAAGGCAAGAGCAATTATGGCCCCTGCACAGACTTGAGCCACGCCCTGCCCATCCAACAACCGCAAGGAAAATCGCGGCTCGAAACGAAAATCTTGTTTTCCCACAAGAGTGAATACCTTGGTTTCGACTCAACTTACCCTCAGCAGGCCATGGAAATCCAGGACAAGGGCGAGCACCTGGTGGCTCAAACGTTGAAGCGCCCAACTACACGGCAACCGTGACCTTCTTTTGGGACGCTGCTGCTGGAGAGCTCGGCCACGAGGGCACTTTCCCCAATCAGGGTCTGTAAGCACAGGAAGAGATTGACAGAAAACAAAAAGGAGCGCTTCCCATACCAATCAAGGTATGGGAAGCGCCCGCTATATCGCTACAGCTTCCTCGCCCGACCTTACATCAGGCGGCGAGGGCCGACTTCCGTATTACTTAGAATACGTTGGAAGACAGGGTGCCGATTGCGTCAAAGGTCTCGGAGCTGAACTGGCCTACGAAGTCAGCAACGCCGGAGAAAACATTGGACAGAAGACCGATGATCTGGGTGAACATATTACGATCCTTTCAAATAGATGTTTGCTCGCCGTGTGACGAACTTGTACCTAGAGTATGCATCGCTTCCGGCGACCTGCGCAATCACCACATCAGAACGCATATAATATTCACGTTATGTATATTATACATTTTAGACGAAAGGCCACGCTCAAAACGGCATTTTCCCAGATCCTAAAGGCGTGAACCACGCAACTTTTAGGGATAGCAAATTCCCCAAAACGGGGGTACCGCCTGAGGTTACCGTCAACATAACCGCTGGTGAAAGCAATTTAGCCTCACCAAGGAGCATATTTCAAACACGAATAATATGCACGGCCAACTCAAACGATAATCCCCAACTCACGTCCGAGGCGACTGCTTGCGTGCGTTACATTGATGGCTCTCATACTAGAACACGCTCGATCGAATTGCAAGACTTTTGCGTTACTTCAAACGAAATTTTTGTGAATTAGTGAACAAAATCGCTTTTTCCAGTAACGGGAAGCTCAAATAATCGACAAATCACTATGTCTACGCACAATAACTATAGAAGTTTTCCATTCCGCCAGCGCATGCACCCCAAATGCCATCGGCGCCAGCTTCATTTTTCAGGAACACATAGATTGTATAGCCCTCGCGGCTGAAAATTACCGACAATCCTTAGCTTTACCTGGGGAAATCGATGAACGTAAAAACTTACAGTTTCATCTTAAAGCTTTAACTCAGCTGCCCCACCTTCAATCGCCCCACTTCAATGAGGCACCGATCCGATGCTGGGAAGGAATGAGAAAAGACCAGCCAGAAAATTACATCCGGCTGGTCTTTCAGGGTTTGATGAAACCCAGTGGCGGAGACGAGAGGATTTGAACCTCCGGCTCTTTGTTAAAAGAGCAACTCATTAGCAGTGAGCCCCATTCGGCCGCTCTGGCACGTCTCCAACATTGCCTATAAACAGGCGGTGTTCAGCATACCTGCCACTTCCCTCATGAACCAAATAGGGTGGCAGTAAGGCTTAGCTAAGGCTAATCCACCATGCAGAATGATGCCAGGGAACTACTTTATACTCTGGGGCATGAGCTCTTTATGGAACTTTGCATTAAACGTCATCGCTATCGCCGCGGGCCTTTGGGTGGTCGTAGAATTTGTCCCTGGAATCGATCTGACCACTGCGGCCGGTGAAGAACTCACCGCGTTCTTGGTTTTGGCTGTGGTCTTCGTCTTGGTCAATACAGTTGTTGCCCCGGTCATTCGCCTGCTGGGCATGCCTTTGACGTGTATTACGTTGGGGCTTTTCGCGCTCGTTATTAACGGTATCGTTTTGATGATTGCGGAGTGGCTGTTTAATGTCATTGACTTGCAAGATGCCCACTTCGCCGTTGAAGGTCTGTGGCCAGCCATCATCGGCGCCATTGTCCTGGGAATCATCTCAGGCATCGTGAATTTCTTCACCAGCCCCCTGCGCGCACGCAGCTAGCGCACGCAGTTACCGCGCTTGAACAGCTCCGTAGTTAGCCACCAGCGAAAGGCGGGAGCACGTCTACGCGGGTAACACCCTGCAAGGAAGTTTCCGCCGTGCCGGTCTTGCCGTCGAGCAGGAAAGAGCAGCGTTCAAGAACGTCTGCCATCGGGGTCCCGGCGCCGGTAGAGCCGGTAAAAGTAGTGGATAGAGAAATTAGAAGATCACCCAGCGTGGCCGGAACGTCTGAGCTTTCAAAGCTCGTGTGGGTACAACCAGCGGCGTCCCGGGCAGCGGCGAAGAAGTGCACGTCAACCATGACTCTTATCCTACAATGGTTCCATGACTTCGCCGGAATCTTATCTTGCACGGATTCGCCAGCTCATCGCTGAGCATCCCCAGCGTTCTGCGGGAGAAATTATAGAAGAAATTCCAGTGGAGCAATCCCTGGGCCGTATCGCTGCCGTAGATGTCACCGCGGGTTTTGATTCCCCGCGGTTTAATAATTCGCAGATGGATGGCTATGCCGTGCCGCATGCCGATGGTGGCCGGTTTGAGGTCACCGAAACCATTCCAGCGGGCACAGTGCCTAGGCTGTTAGAGGGCAAGGCCGCACCAATAATGACGGGTGCCGCAGTGCCTGCCGATGCCACCGCGATCATCCCCGTGGAACGCACCACCCCGGCGGAGTTTCTCAGCCCGGGTGAGTATATTGAAGTCCCTGCTGTGGAAGCGGGTCAGTTTGTTCGTGAACAAGGCTGCGATATCGGCGCAGGTAGCGTGATTATCCCAGCGGAGACAAAGATTTCGGGTGCAGCGGTTGCAACGTTGGCTTCTCAATCAATTACTCATATTGAGGTCATTCGCCCGGCTCGCATGCTTATCTGCACTGGTGGTGCGGAGATTTCATCGTCAAGCACGTCAGCTGTAGAAGAAGCTGCTGCCACTATTCCGGATGCGAATGCGCCGATGCTGCGCGCACTTGCCGCCGATGCTGGAATTGACGTGGTCGGGCACGTGTCCACCAATGATGATCCAGCGGCCCTTAAATCTGCATTGGCGGCGGCTATTAAAGATATGCAGCCGGATGTTGTGGTGACTTCCGGCGGGATTAGCGCCGGCAAATTTGAAGTCGTGCGCCAGGTTTTGAAAGTTTCCAATCCTGAATCCGTGGAAGTTTCCCGTATGGAAACTTCCACGTGGTTCGGCCACGTGGACCAGCAGCCGGGCGGGCCGCAGGGCTTTGCGGTTTTTGAAGGTGTTCCGGCTATTTGTTTGCCTGGCAATCCGGTGTCCACGCTGGTGAGTTTCCGGCTGTTTGTGGCGCCGGTGTTGGGCCAGACACCGCAGGTATCTTGGGCACAGCTAGCTGCAGCCACAACAGGTATTGCAGGCCGCGATCAGTTCCGCCGCGGCCGAGTTGAGTCTGTAGATGATGGAACTTTAACCGCGCACATTATTGGCGGGGCTGGTTCGCATTTGATTAGCCAGGCGGTGGAGGCAACGCACCTTATTCGTATCCCTGCTGGCGCGAATTTAGCTGCTGGAGAGGTGGTTCAAGTTTATGAACTCTAAAAATACGTCAGATAAACCACGGACGAGTTTGGTTGTTGTGGCATCGACACGCGCTGCTGCTGGTGAGTATGAAGATCGTTCGGGCAAGATTGCTGTGGAATTTTTGCGCAGCCAGGGCTTGGACACTCCTGATGCGGTGATCGTTGCTGACGCGAACATTCAGTCAGCAATAGACAATGTGTTGAATGGTCCGGATGCCCCAGATGTGTTGTTGACCTCAGGAGGAACGGGGATTACCCCGGATGATCGCACTGTTGAAGCAGTTGAGTCCCATATTGTGAAAGAGCTTCCCGGCATCGCCGTCGCGTTTTGGAACAAGGGATTGGAGACTGTCCCCACGGCGGCGTTGTCGCGGTGTATAGCTGGGATTACCAGGCAGACTTTTGTGATGACGCTGCCCGGTTCGCCGGGTGGTGTGAAAGATGGCTGCGCGGTGCTCGAGGGAATCTTGGGGCACATCATCGACGTGATGAAAGGAAACAATGAGCACTAACCATGATCCTGCATTTGACCCGGCTTATGTTCATGAACAGACGGGCAAGGTTATTGGCGCGGTGATGATGACTGAGTCAATTGAGTCGGTGATGTCGCAGGCCCGCGCGGAGGTTGCCACGGATGCCATGGGGGCGGTGGTCACTTTTGATGGTGTTGTTCGTGATCATGATGGCGGCCAGGGTGTGGCCAAGTTGATTTACTCGGCTCACCCCTCGGCGCAGCAAGAGATCGAGGCGGTCACCGCGCGCATTAGCGCAGCGCATCCACATGTCCGCCTGTGGTGTGCGCACCGCATCGGCACATTGAGCATCGGCGACTTGGCCTTCGTGGTCATCGCAGCATCCGCGCACCGACGGAAGGCGTTTGAAGCAGCATCGCAGCTTGCCGATGCCGTCAAGGCCGAAGTCCCGATTTGGAAAGAACAAGAACTCTCCGCCGGTGGAACGCAGTGGGTGGGATTGGAATGACGAAGCTTAGTCCCCGGGAGATTTCCCGGTATCGCAGGCAGCTTTCGCTGGCAGGTTTCGGGCGTGAAGCGCAAGAAAAGCTTGCCGATGCCCACGTAGCCGTCATCGGCGCCGGCGGCCTTGGCTCGCCCGCATTGTTGTATTTGGCAGGCGCGGGTGTTGGTGAAATAACCATCTTTGATTCTGACATCGTGGATGTGTCGAACCTGCACCGGCAGGTCATTCATAACACTGCCAATATTGGCGTGAATAAGGCTGAGTCCGCGCGGCAGGCGCTGAGTGCCCTCAATCCAGAGGTCACCATCAACGTGGTCGAAGAACGCCTGGATGAGCACAATATTATTGAGCATCTGCGCGGCGCCGATGTGGTGCTCGACGGCACGGATAACTTCGCCACTCGCTACAACGCATCTTGGGCATGCGCGGTGCACGGCATTCCGCATGTGTGGGCATCTATCTTGGGTTTCGATGCCCAACTGTCCGTATTCTATGCCGACCACGGCCCTATCTACGAGGACCTCTTCCCTATCCCACCGGCGCCCGGCTCAGTGCCATCCTGTTCCCAGGCGGGCGTGCTCGGCCCGACGGTTGGCGTGGTGGGTTCGGCCATGGCGCTAGAAGCAATTAAGCTGCTCACCAGCGTGGGCACGCCACTGATTGGCAAGATTGGGTATTTCACGGCCCTAGAAGGCACGTGGGAGTACATCCCGTTGGTCGGCAACCCAGATGTCACCGATCGCGTGCGCACCACCGGCCCAACCTCGGGCGCAGAAGCCTTCGAAGAACCACCAACCAGCGCCCCGGTCTCTGCCGCTGATTCTGCCTCAACGCCCCGCATCCCCGAAGTCGATGACATCCCGGAGAATGCCCTTGTCATTGACGTGCGCAACCCCGACGAAGTAGCGATGTTCGCCATCCCCGGGACTCTAAAATTCCCACTACCGCGCATCATGGATGGCGAAACCCCAGAAGAAATAGCGCAAGCACAACAAGAGCCACGTCCAGTGGTTATCCACTGCGCCGGTGGTATTCGCTCCGCACGCGCAGTTGAAGCCCTCAACCAACGAGGGTTCAGCGAAGGCATCTACTCGCTGCGCGGCGGCATCGACGCCTGGCTGGATAAACAGTAAAGCCAAGCACAGAATAGAAAAGTCTCGAGGCACCGTAATGAGGAACGATGTCTCGAGACTTTGAAAAATTTGGCGGAGACGGAGGGATTTGAACCCTCGGTGAGTTTCCCCACGCTGGTTTTCAAGACCAGTGCATTCGGCCGCTCTGCCACGTCTCCGTGCGCTGTATAAAAGAATCTCGCATTAGAAAATGCCAGATCTCAAGCACACGAAAAGACTACCCGATCGGACGTTAAAGACTAAAACTGCGTGCCTGATTACTAAAACTTCATTAGCGTGGAGGGCATGACTGATGTGATGAAAGCAATCGTCCAAACCACCGAAGGTGACCCATCCGCGCTAGAACTCCAGGAAGTGGCAAAGCCTGAACTTCAGCCCGGCGAGGTCTTAGTAAAAATCGCCGCTGCGGGTGTTAACCGCGCAGACCTCTCCCAGGCGCAGGGCAACTATCCACCACCAAAGGGCGGCTCAGAAATCATCGGCCTGGAATGCGCCGGTGAAATTGCTGATGCTGGCGATACCGACCGCAGCGTGGGTGAGAAAGTCGGCGCGCTGTTGGTTGGCGGCGGCTACGCCGAGTACGTTGCAGTCCCAGAGGGTCAGCTTCTGCCGATCCCTGAAGGGTTCTCCTTCGCGGAAACTGCCGCGGTCATTGAGACTGCCTGCACCGTGTGGTCCAACATAGTGATGGAAGTGGGCCTCAAGAAGGGCGAAACCATTCTTATCCACGGCGGTGGCGGCGGTATCGGCCTCATGGCCATTCAAATTGCCAAGGCTATTGGCGCAACCGTTGCGGTAACCGCCGGTTCCGCAGAAAAGCTCGAAGTCTGCAAGAAGTACGGCGCGGACATCCTCATTAATTACAAGGAGCAAGACTTCGCTGAAGAACTAAAGAATCAGTGCAACGTGATACTGGATATCATCGGCGGGCCTTACTTGAAGAAGAACATGTTCGCTCTTGCCGAAGGCGGCCGCATGGTCACCATCGGTCTGCAGGGTGGCAATAAGGCCGAGATCAACATGGGCATCATGATGATGAAGGGCATCTCCCTGCACGGCACCACCCTGCGCCGCCGCCCGGTTGATGTGAAGGCAGAGATTGTCCGCCAGACCGTTGAAAACGTGTGGCCAATGCTGGAAGAAGGCCGCGTCAAGCACCACATCCACGAAGTTCTGCCGCTAGCCGATGCCTCCAAGGCCCTCGGCTTCCTCGAAGCAAGCTCGCACACAGGAACCCTCGTCCTCGAGCCGTAGATTCTGCGCCTTTGGCGGCAAGAATCTACGCGAGGGACGCGACTACGCGGATGAGATGCTCAATATCTTGATGGGTATTAAACGGACTCAGTGACACGGTGACCGCGCCGCCGATGTCATCCACGCCCATCTCGGTGAGCAGCTCACTGCGTGGGGTCAGCGTGGTGACCAAACCGTTGCTGAACAAACGCTGATGCACGGTCTTGGCCGGCACGTTCTTCACGGCGAAAGACAGTCGCGGAATGCGGTTATCGGTACGCGCACCGGCTGCGGCCTCACCCGTGACACCTAGAATGTGCACGGCGGGAAGGGTGCCCATCAGGGTATAAAGCTCTTCGGAAAGCTGGCTCATGTGCTGTGCCACATCAGCCATGGAATTGCGCAGACGCGTACGGCGCGAGCCGCGCAGCACATCATCCGGATCGCCCAAGCGCGCGAAATGATCCGCCAACGGACCAACACCACCGGCAAGACCCGCCGAGATTGGTGATTCTAAGTCCTCGCGCTGCACGTTGAGACGCTTAAACATCGTGGAATCGCGAAAAACCAACGCAGAAATCTCCGGGCCGCCCAGCTGCGCCAAGTCAATGCCCACGATGTCCGCGCCGAGCTCTTCAATGTCGATGGCCCGGTAGGTGGCTAACGCGGATACATCGACAAGCGACCATGCGCGTGATGCGCCGCGCACGATCTCTGTAATCTCCTTGACCGGTGCTACCGCCCCCAACGCCGAATGCGCGGCGGTGAATGAAACGAACCTTGTTGTGCCATCGATAAGTTCATTGAACTGGAAACCTGGCAACTCACCCGTGCCAAGGTCGGGCTGTGCCCACCGAATCTCTGCATCAATCGTGCCCAACGACGCTGAATCAAGCCGCTGCAACACCACCGTCGAATTACGACGAAGCAACGGCCCCAAATGCGCCGCAAGACGTGAATACAAAACCGGCAAACTTGGTCCCAGCACCACAGCATCATGATGCGCATCCGTGAGATCGGCAACAGCCATCCGCGCGGTAGCGATAAAGTCGGTGCGTTCCAAACGTCCCGCCGTCACCGGCGCGGAATGAGAACCACTTGATGTTTCCACCGCTGCAACGGCTGGAGACATGCGGAAAGCACGCGCCACTCCTGCAGAAACTCGTTCCGCAATCTGTGGTGTATCGTGCGCGTTTAGGTATGTCCAACCGTCCGACAGCCCTGAATAAAGGCCGCGCACGCTAGCAACATCCACGTTGAGCTCTCCCTCCTGCTGGCCCTTGTCGCACCCTACTCTATACCGCTTTATGGGCGGGTGAAAACCTAATATTGGGCTCGCGGCGGCTAGGGTATTCGACATGGAGCAAGATAAAAATTCACTTGCCGCAGATATCGCGCGCATGACGAGCACCCCAGAGGGAGAAACCGTACCGCCATCACATTCGATGACCTTCGGTGCGGCCTTCAAAGACTTAGTACAAGGTGCCAAGCAGCGCGAACTGTGGCTCATGCTGGGCTTACAGGACATCAAGCAGCGCTACCGCCGATCAGTTCTGGGCCCATTCTGGATCACCATCGCAACCGGTGTCATGGCCCTAGCCTTGGGTTTGCTGTACTCCATGCTGTTCCAGCTGCCCCTGGCGGACTTCCTTCCGCACGTGACAGTGGGCCTTATCATGTGGAACTTCATCTCCGGCGCTATTAAAGAAGGCTCCACCATCTTCATTGATAATGAAGGCCTGATTAAACAGCTGCCGGCACCACTGTCGGTGCACGTCTACCGCCTGGTGTGGCGGCAAACGTTATTTTTGGGTCATAACCTAATTATCTGGCTCCTGCTCATTCTTATCTTCCCGCGCACCTTGGGTTGGGAATTCTTCCTGGTCATCCCCGGCATGCTGCTGCTGATTGTCAACGGCGTGTGGGTGGCCATGTTCTTCGGCATTGTGGCAACCCGCTTCCGTGACGTTGCACCACTGCTGGAAGCGCTAACCCAGCTGCTGTTTTATGTCACGCCGATTGTGTGGACCACCAAGACACTGACTGACCAGGGCGGCGCGGTGGCTGACCGTGCGCGTATCGCGGAAATTAACCCGCTGTACCACTACCTGGAAATTGTTCGCGCGCCGATGATTGGTGAGCCCGTTGCCGCCTACCACTGGTGGATTGTGCTGGGCTGCACCGTTGTAGGCCTCTTCCTCGCCATGATGGCTATGCGCCACTGGCGTTTCCGCGTCAGCTACTGGGTTTAAGGAGAACCATGGTTTCTATCGATACTTATAACGCGTGTGTTGACTTTCCCATCTTTGATGCCAAGTCCCGCTCACTAAAGAAAGCCATGCTGTCCTCGGCCGGCGGCGCAATCGGCAAGACCGATGACAATGTGGTGGTGGTTGAAGCTCTCAAAGACATCAACCTTCACTTGCGTGAGGGCGACCGCGTCGGCCTCGTCGGCCACAACGGCGCCGGTAAGTCCACGCTGCTGCGCCTGCTTTCTGGCATTTATGAACCCACCCGCGGCTCAGCGGATGTCCGCGGCCGCGTCGCCCCTGTCTTCGACTTGGGCGTGGGCATGGACCCGGAAGTCTCCGGCTACGACAACATCATCATCCGCGGCCTGTTTCTTGGCCAAACCATCAAACAGATGAAAGCGAAGATGGATGAGATTGCTGAGTTCTCCGAACTCGGCGACTACTTGAGCATGCCGCTGCGCACCTATTCCACCGGTATGCGCGTGCGCCTTGCCCTTGGCGTGGTGACCTCCATTGAGCCAGAGATCTTGCTTCTCGATGAAGGCATCGGCGCCGTCGATGCCGCCTTCATGGCCAAAGCCCGCGTGCGCCTAGAAGAACTGGTGAAGCGCTCCGGCATCCTCGTCTTTGCCTCCCACTCCAACGACTTCCTGGCGCAGCTGTGCAACACCGCCTTGTGGATCGACAAAGGTGAAATCCGCTCTTCCGGCGAAGTTGCCGATGTCGTCGGCGAATACGAAGGCCCCGAAGTAGGCAACTACGTCCGCGACATGCGTGAGCGTTTTGAGCGCGAAGACTCACAATAATCTCAGGTTTCTTGGCCGTTCTACCCGTCGGGCTCAACATCTGGCGCTAAGCTAATGCCCGGTTTAAACCTAAACCGTTCAATTCTCAGTGCTCATGTGGGCCCTACATTAGAAGGCAATCCCCCATGAAGAACTTCTCCGCCGCTGCTGTTGCAGCAATCACCGCTCTTTCCCTATCCACCGGCGCTGCTGCAGCCGCTCCTGCGCTCGGCGCTGGCAGCTCCGAGGCTGACAGCGAAATCCGTCAGGACATCATCGGCTGGCAGGGTGAAAACCCAACCAGCGACAGCCTCACCAAGGAGCCAACCAGCTCCGTCGATGCTGCCAACGATTCTTCGGACACCGTTCGCGAAAACAGCTCCAAAGAAAACCACAACTCCGTAGTTGAATCCAGCTGGGGCGTTGCAAAGAGCTCCGTCAAGAACGACGTTGAAAACAGCGACGCAATCGGCACCACTCTGGACACCATCCCCGGCCTGGGCGCCATCGTTGCCATCGGCGCAGCACTCTACAACTTCGCTGTACAGTCCGGCTTCTCTCTGCCGAACTTCACCCGCTAATCACCGCAGGGAAGTAAACCACCCCGGTTTACACCGAATATAACCACCACAGTGGGCAAAAGGACTTCTTTTTGTCCACTTTTGGTGACTTTTACTCCCTGTACTGGTTACGTGAGCAAAGGGGGCCAACAAGTGACCCCTCATAATCACCGCTCACCTGAGCCCTACGCAGGAAGTACCACCAATGAAACGATTCGCCGCTGCTACCCTTGCAGTCGCCACCGCACTGTCCCTTTCCACCGGCGCCGCCGCCGCTAAGGGCCTCGACGCCAGTTCTAAAGCTGACCGCGAAATCGGCTTGGAAATTACAGAATGGCACATCAAGAACCCTGGCAGCTGGACCGCGCGGAAGGAACCTTCCAGCTCGGTAAACACGGCTCTAAAAGCGAACGAAAGCATCAAGGAAAACAGCTCTGAGGAAACAAGCGAAGCTGTTACCGAATCCAGCTGGGGTGTTGCAAAGAGCTCCCTGGAAACCGACGTTGAAAACAACGATCCGTTCGGAACTCAGTTGGATTCATACCTGGCAATCGCCGGCGTCATTGCTCTCGGCGCAATCATCTACAACGTAGCCGTACAAGCAGGCGTCCCGCTGCCTCACATCGCACCGGAATAAACCAACCAGCGATAACAAACACTCCGCTTTCCGCTTTTGCCGGAAGGCGGATTTCGTCGTCTTTGGGGTCTTGCAGCGCGAGGCGCGCCCCAAGTTTTCGACATCTCAAAACAAGGAATGCCCCAAAAATAGGCTCAATTCGTAGTTTCATTCCAAATATGTGTGACACACAGCATATTTCCATTTTCCCTGGCTGCAATTCGTTTTGCCAATATCATCGCCGTCGACAAATCGGATTCCTTGTTTTTCAAGTAGAGAACACTTTGAAACGGCTGCAGGGTTTGCAGTAACGTCAGTCATTCCCAGAAGCACTTCGTCCTGAACCAATCCGTGATTCCAATCCATGGAAGGTTCCGCAGGTTGTGGATGGCCAGTTCTAAGAGCTCTCGCCACCCGACAGTTTTGTGCGCGCAGTGACTATCGAAGCCCCTCATCGCGAATTCGGATCACATGCCCATCTGGTTTCTCATCACCGATGAGGTTGGCCAGGCTTTCGTGAATTGGGTTCGAGGTCATGAGCGCGCGCCAGGTGGGTTGTTGGGTGGCAAGGTCGGGGAATTTGAGGCTGGGCTGAGTTCCCGGTTGAATACTGTTTAATGAATCGGCGAGGTCGTACCAGCGTTTGACCACAGTGCAGAACTCGGTGGAAAGCGACGTGATGTCAACGGCCTCGTGGTACGGAATTGCGGCCCAGCGCGGGTAAATCAGAAAACTCTTAGCGTATTTCATGAGGGCAAGAAACTGCAGGCTAGGAAGGACATCGCGAAGTAGTTTGTGGGTAGGGGCGTGGGCGTGGAACTTGATTCCAATACGCCGCTGTTGATGGTGTTCCACCAGCACTACCGATAGCACGCCGTTTTCATCAACCAGTTTGGTTTCGGTACCGGTGATGCTCACTGTATTCGGGCCGTCATGAGAAACATGGCTGGTTTGTGCGACATAGCTGGTGTGAACGGCGAGGGTGTCAATAATGCTGAGGTCTTCATCAAGAAGCACGAGGCGAAACTCTTTGGAGGCAGCCTTGCCATCTTCGGGCGGCAGCAAAGACACCGCGGCACCGGAGAGCATTGTGCCTAATTGTCCGGGCGCTTCGATGCTGGCGGTGACGAAGGTTTGCGAAGGTTGAAGTGCATTTTCTAGCCTCGACATATACCCCAATCTACTCCCGATTTTAAACCAACGCGGGCGTCTAGATCCCCAGCAGCGCTTTCAGTTCGGGACTCACCCCCTTGACGGTGAAGGTGAGATTCGCATCGGGTTGGTAGTTTTCGCGGAGCAGTTCCGCGCGCACGCCGGGCGCGGTGTGTTTGGCGGGGCCGAGGCTGTCCACGGTGATATCGGCAGTCTTTTGATATCCCAGCTTCGCGCTAACAGCCGCGGACGCCGTGTTGGAATTCGCCCAGGCGGTGGTCAAACGCTCCGCCCCGAAGTGGTTGAAGCTAATCTCCGCAATGGCGCGGCGGACCAAGGTGCCAAGCCCCTGGCCTTGCAACCGGTGGTAAATCCAGGAGCCAGTTTCCACGGTTTTGTTACCGGGGAAATCATTAGCGCGCATATCCACTGAGCCCACTACTTCACCCGCGTGGACAACAACCAGGTCCAAGGACCAGTGCGCGGGTGTCATCTGCGCGCGGTTGGACCAGCGAAATCGCGCGGGGTTGTTGTCAGCATCGAAAAGCCAGCCAAACGCATGCTCCGGGATGGCGGGGCCGAAGATGGCGGCAGGGGTGGCATCGGCAAGCATTGCGATGTCTTCATCCCGCATCGCGCGCAAGGTGATTTCTTGGCTGCCGTTAGCGGCTGTGATTTCTAATCCAAAAGGTGGCCAGATGCGCGCAAGTTCCATGGCGAAATGCTACCACCGGGGATTTCGTGAAAGAATAAGCCACATGCCCAATAAGCGCACTACTGCCCCAAAGATTGCCCCGCTATCCGCTGCCGGTTCCACCGCCGCGGTGATTGTCACCCACAACCGTGTGGAATTGCTGCGCGCATCCCTGGAGCAAGTAGTGTCACAGAACCACCCCGTCAAGTGGGTCATTGTTGTAGACAACGGCGCCGATGACGCAGTAAAGCAGCTTGTCGATGATCTCGCGGGCTCCCGTGCTGTCTACGTACCATCGGAGACCAACCTGGGCGGCGCCGGCGGCTTTGCCTTGGGATTTTTGACCGCCCTGTCCCTGGGCGCCGATGCCATTTGGTGCGCCGACGACGACGGCCGCCCAGCGGATGCCGAAGTACTCGTTGAGCTCTACCGCGTGGCTGAGGCCAATGCCCTGCACGAAGTCTCCCCGGCTGTGTGCAACATCAACGACCCCGGTGCGCTGGCCTTCCCGCTGCGTCAGGGACTGGTGTGGCGACGCCGCATGGAAGAGCTCGAAGGCGACTTCCTGCCCGGCATCGCCTCCCTGTTCAACGGCGCGCTGATTTCGGCCAAAGCTATGGAAATCATCGGTGTCCCCGACTACCGCCTGTTCATCCGCGGTGATGAAGTGGAATACCACCGCCGCCTGGTCAACTCCGGGCTGAGCTTCGGCACCGCGCTCACCTGCGCCTACCTGCACCCCGATGGCGCCGATGAGTTCAAACCAATCCTCGGCGGCAAAATGCACACCCAATACCCCGAAGGCGATTTCAAACGCTACTTCACCTACCGCAACCGCGGCTACCTGCTGTGGCAGCGCGGTATGCGTAAGTTACTGCCCCAAGAATTCGCGCGCTTCGGCTGGTTCTTCCTCATCCAACAGCACGACCCTAAGGGTTTTGCCAAATGGCTCATGCTGCACAACCGCGGCCGCCGCGAAGACTTCCGTCGCCCTGAAAACGGCTAGGAAGCCGTTTACGGTTTCCCGTCGAAACAGCTAACGATCCAGCGTTGCGCGAACCTGCGAAAGCAGGATGAGCGCAACGGTGCCGGGGCGCTAGACTTCACGAATTTTTGGGGCGTTGCGGAAAATCAGCCAGCGCTGCACAAAGAAGTTAATGATGGTGGCGGTACCCTGCGCGATAATAAATGCCACAATCAGCGCGTAAGTGGAGCGCCATTCCAGAGTGTGGTCGAAGAATGGAAACGCCCAGCGGTAAATCACAATGTTGATGACATAAGTGATGCCATATGTTAGCGCCACCATGGCGAAGCGGCGCTTGGATGGCTCGGCGCGGAAAGTCCAGCGGCGGTTGAGCAAATACGCGGTAAGTGTGCCGAAGAAGAAGCCGACGGAACGCGCGCCGATGTTGCCCAGAAGTTCCAGAACAATCTGAAACAGCCAGGTCAGCACCACGTCAATGACGGCGGAGATGCCGCCGGTGATGGCGAATTTGGTGGACTGGCCTTTGAGAGAATTTGATTTAGCCAGGCGCTCGGCACCGTTAGATGTCATCGCGTGATCCTACCTACTTAGACTTAAAAACGAACACACGCTGGATGACAAAGTTAGTCACCGTGGCAACACCCTGCGCAATAACGAATGCGATGGTGTTCTTGGTCAGACCTTCAAAACCAAGCGCGATGAGTGGAGATTCCAGCAGCCAGTACAGCACGTTTTGCACAGCAAAAGTGGAGGCATACAAAAGACCGACGGTAACAGCGGTCTTGCCTGATACCTTGGCACCAAAAGTCCAGCGCGCATTAACAAGGTATGCGGCGATGGTGCCAAAGACCCAGCCGATTGCTTTGGCCGCGGAGCGGTGCAAGCCAAAATAGGTCAGCAGCATGGTGACCGAATAGTCCAGGATTGCGGTGAAAATGCCCACGAACACAAACCGCGACAGCTGGGTCTTTAAAGAGTTACTCGATGAAGTCACGAAGGGTTAGCCTACCCCACGCAACACCGCACGGAGGATATCTAAACGGTCAACAGGCGCTGCCGCGTCGGGTCCCCAGGCACCAACAGACGCTAAGACTCCTGTCGATGCCTCACACATGCCCCAGATTTCATCGGCAGTAAGTTCCTCACCGTCATCATCAATCCAGCCCAAAGCTTCCATGGTGGTGACGGTGACAGCATCCATCAGATCCTGCGCGCCCATGCAGGCAAGGCCTAGAACCACAGACCAAAAAGCGTCATGGCCTTCAGTGGTTACTTCCCGCGGCAAAGTGGAAAGCTTCTGCAAGATTTCCGGAGATAATTCCACGTCGCGGCTTAAATCGAGCGCCTGCAGCAGGGGCACGAAGTCAAAGAGGCGGGAGCGTTCAATAATGCCGCGCGCCGGCGGAGTCAGGTACGTCAGAACCTCATCAATGACAGCCTGGCCGGTGAGCTCCGCGTTAATCGCGGTGAGATCAAACCGGGAGCCTGGGAAAGAACCAGAGCCGCCGACGCACAGCGCCTGCGGGGTACCACTATCACGCGGGTAGATGTCAGCGACTGTGAGCGAGAAGTCCCACAATCCCCAGGTGAATTCCACCACTTCTTCCTCACGCCACAGAAACTCCGCGACGTGATGGCTTGGATCAATCCTTCGAGATTCTGTTCTTTGATCTTCGCGCGTGGAGGCGCCGTCTTTATCCGCGTCTTTATCAACGCGGTAAAAATGCCACGGGGATTCTTCCGGAGGCAGGTCGAAGCACGTCACCAAAACATCGTGAAGCTGTGCGAACGTCAACGCATCATTGATGCCGATGTGGCGGTGGACCTCTGCGTCATCCCGAACATTGGATACCTGCAGGATGACCGTGAGGGACTCGCGGCGCAATTGGACAGTCGTGTCGGCGTCATCGTGGATCTCGCCGCCTTTGTGAGCCTGGTTTTTCGGGCCTGTTTGTTTTAAACGTTCCCTGTTTTTACGGTCACGAAGGCTGTCGAGGTCAAATACTCCAGTGCCTGACATGGTGCCCAGCGTACTTAAATGTGTTTATCCGCGGCGCGCAGCGTACTCGCTGACCGCGAAAACCAGAACCGCACCAAGGCCACCAAAGATACTCCATGGCTTCTTCGCACCCTGCTTGCGCAATGCCTTTGCCAACTTGCGCAAACCCAGAACCTTCAGCACACCGGCAACGCTAAGACCAGCGATAAGCTGCCACAACGGGAAGGTTGATTCCTCCGGCGGCTGCGGGCTGTGCTCTTCATCCTCATCAATCGCGTTGAGGTAACCCACCAGACCCGTAAAGGATGCGAGCGTCAGAATATAGGTAGTAACAAGTGCCTTCGAGTTCTTTATGTAATCCGGAAATGACAGCGCCGCACCCACAAAACCAGCCTGCACGACACGTCCCGCCAAAGTGTCATCGAGTGCGTAATTATCTACTTCATTATCTACATCGTCATTAACCGTGCTGCTAATGGCATCGGGGTTCACAGAATTGTTTGTCATGACGCCCCAGAATACCTATTATTCAAGAGCTTCAGGGCTATCTCCACCCAATTCAAGCACTTTGCCGAACTGTCCTGCCCTCACCCCACGTTTCAGAGAGCGGCAACGTAGGTTCCTTAACTTTGAATGATTGAGAACATAACGCTATTGAAGTAGGTTTCATGAGTCGACCCTCGAACGACCTAAGTATTAAGAAAACCACGCAATCAGCTCGGCTCTGGATGAACAATTACTCTTTTCCAGCAACGACGACACAACCGCCTTAATATAAGACTCTGAGAAGTGCAATGTTTTCGCGATTTCTCTATTACTCTTTCCTCGGCGAACCAATTTTATTACGGACTTCTCGCTCGAAGTCATTGGGGTGCTTTCTTTCCCTTCCCGTGTCTGGTTCCAGGAAATGTGAGACACAAGCCTTTTAACGCACTGAGGTGAAAGGCTCGTTCCGCCCCTTAATGCGTTATGAATTGCTTGAATGATAGTCCTTGGTGGATGTCCTTTAATAACGTAACCAGCAGCGCCATTTGCCAAAGCCGTCATCATTGTCTCATCTGTGTCAAACGCAGTCATGGCGATAAAGACTGGCGGTGAATCGAGCTCTTTTATGTAGCTCAAGAGCTCTAACCCGTTCATTCCAGGCATGTGAATATCAGAAAGAACAATGTCGCAAGTGTTGTCTTCTAGCCACGCCCGCGCACTACGTCCATTGTTTGTAGTTGTAACTACTTCTAATTCTGGGTCAATTCGGAAGTACTTGGGAAGTAATTCACGAACCGATTCTTCATCGTCTACGAGCAGGATGGAAATACTCATCTTTTACACCCAATTTAGATCTAATCATTGCCACACCCAAGCCATACTTCTATGAACCAACATGCATAAAACCGATTGATGATCCCCCGCTCCCATGTCTATTAGTATGAAAAAGGGGAAATCTAACGCCTGTTCCGAAAAATAGAGTAGAAACGATTTCCCTACGGTCTGTTTGTATCTCGAAGAACGAGAATAAATGAAATGTCCGAGTCTTCAACCACCTCAGCCCCCCAAAAACTGTATGAATGGAACATTTCCTCGATTGACCAGGTTTGCAGCACATTGTTGGATTTCGCATCCTTACGCTGGATATCCACAGTCAAGGCTTTTACCTTCGAAACTAGTCAAACCCACAGTTCACAAAGTACAGTGCCACGGGGAATAGCCGTAATTCACTGATACCTTCAATACACTTGGGGTCTGCACCAACTACAATCTCCTCCTGTAAATTGTAAGCCCACTGAAATCCGGTAAGAGAACACCCCTTGTCAATCGTATAAAAGGTGTCCTCTCAACAGCAGCCATACTTTCTACAGACTATTTTCTCTTACGGGCTCTAACTACTAGCCAAATAATAAGAGCGACAATGAGGACTACTAAAATCCCCGAGATAGCTGCAGCATTCATTTAATCACGTCCTTAATTATTTGTGGTGTAAGCATAGTTTCCTTGCCCGAGGTTTACTTGCATCCACGCCGTCCAGCCTACTGGGAAGCCCCTGAATGCAACGTCGAAATCTGCCGAATAGCGAACTGTCTGGTCATTAAATTTTTGCAGACGATGGTTGCCTAGGGCACCTCCGATAATATGATTGTGCTCACCGTACTGATTTGTTACTCGCCCAAGAGCACCCGGGCTGGTTATCTTGTCGAAGTAGAATCCCATACTAATGACCCCCAAATTCACCTGAGCATGACATCCAGTTTGACGTTGTGTTCCATTATTGTCACTGACAACACGGCAATCCTTAACTGAGCGGGTAGATATCCCCTCATTTAAACCGGTTGGCTTGCTGATTGACTCTACAGAAATGGAACCATCTGCGAAACGGTTTACTGTTACGGATTCGGCAGCACTATCCTGCTCTTCTGATAAAACAGGCTCTGCATTCTTGCCAAATGAGTCCCATCGGACACCATTTTCCAATTTCTCCAACAAGTCCTTTTGCTGCTCAGATGGCACATTGTATGAGTCCCAAAATTGACCAAGTTCGGCTTCCACTCCTGAATCCAGTTCTGCGTTCGAAGCTTCTCCAGAACTTTGTGGATTCTCCACTGCATTTGCTGTCGCCATTAGAGGAGACAGCGCAACACAAGATAGAATACTCGCTACTGCCAAAGACAGGCGTCGGTGTAATTTAGGCATGGTTTTCCTTCCAAGAAAATGACGCGCCCCCGTTGAGCACTAATCATGGATGTTAACTACGTAACAACCCTTCTGCCCTTTAGACTTTCACATTTCCGCAGGTGGGAGCTTAGACGTCAGTACTTAAGTACTGATATAGGCTGAAACCATTGACAAAAGTATATTGAAGAGGTAATTGGCGGATGCATTAGGAATCTCCCGCGTCGTAAACGTCTTCGATACGACCGTTACCAGCATTAGATGGTTGACTAGGGAGTAGAATCTGCGGCATGAACGCAGAAACTACCTCACCTGCACAAAAGATAATTTTGGACTGCGACCCAGGACATGATGATGCGATCGCAATGCTGCTAGCTCACGGTAATCCGAACCTTGAGCTGCTCGCGGTCACCACCGTTGCAGGAAACCAGACCCTTGAAAAAGTCACCACCAATGCCCGCGCGCTAGCCCGCGTTGGCAACATCACCGGTATCCCATTCGCTGCTGGTGCTTCCCGCCCGCTGGTTGGGCCACAGCTCATCCCGGATGAAATCCACGGCGAGTCAGGCCTTGACGGCCCAGAGCTTCCAGCACCTGGCGTGCCGCTGGAAGACACCCACGCGGTTAATCTCATTGCCCAAGTCATTCAGGACAATGAACCTGGCTCTGTTGTCATTGTTCCAACTGGTTCATTAACCAACATCGCCCTGTTCGCGCGCATGTACCCAGAGCTAGTCGAGCGCGTTGGCGGTGTCACCTTGATGGGCGGCGGCCACCACACCGGCAACATGACTCCAGCTGCGGAGTTCAACATTCTTGCGGATCCTGATGCAGCAGCAATTGTGTTTGAAGAGTCTTGGCCAGTGACCATGATTGGTCTGGATGTCACCCACCAAGTACTCGCTGTCCCGGATCGAATGGAACAGCTCAAGGCAATCGGCACCGACGTTGCGCAGTTCATCGCAGAACTCGTTGAATTCTTCGGCGCTTCTTACATGAAAGAGCGCAACTACCCGGGCCCACCAATGCATGATCCACTCGCTGTGGCAGCGGTTGCAGATCCATCGGTAGTGCGCACCATCCGCGCTCCTATCTATGTGGAAACCCAAGGTGCACACGCGCGTGGGCAAACCATTGTTGATTTCCGTCGTACCTGGTCTAATAACGACCCGAGTGGGTTGGGCCTTGTTGATGACCCAGAAGCTACTTCGCCGAATACCTCCGTTGCCGTGGATGTGGATACCGATAAGTTCTGGGATCTCCTCTTTGACGCGCTGCGCCGCATTGGCGACACCAATTTCAAGTCCTAATACTTCGGCCTTAATGCCTTAAGCGCTTTTTTACTGCGGCGCTTTCTACTACACAGGAGATCCTGATGTCCCGAACCTCTGCTGCCGGTGGCTCTGCCGGTGGCTCTGCCGGTATCGCTGATCCGATTGATTCTCGCAAGGGTGGATTGCCACTTCTGCTTACGGTGCTGCTCGCCGCGGCCGTGGCCTTCCAGCTCAATGCTTCAATGCTCTCGCCGGTGCTTACCACGATGGCGGAAGAGCTCAACACGGATGAGGCCGCCGTTGGCCTGACCCAAACCGCGTTCTTTACCGGTGGCGCACTGTGCGGTCTGTTCCTGCCTCGTCTGTCCGATATTGTTGGCCGCCGCAAGATTTTGCTGGTGATGCTCTCCGTCATGGCTATCGGTGGTGTGATTGCCGCGCTTGCTCCTAATATTGGCGTGCTCATGTTCGCCCGTGCCCTGCAGGGAATTGCTGGCCCAACCATCCCAATGACCTTGATCATCCTGCGCAGCCAGGTCAAGAACGAAGTCCGCCTGGGCACCCTGCTTGGCCTGATTGCTGCTATTAACGGTGGCGTTGCCGGCGTTGACGTATTGATCTCCGGCTGGATGGCTGAACACTGGGGCTTCCGCTCCGTATTCTGGTTGATTGCCATCGTCGGTTTCATTGCCGTGGCAATGGTCGCTGCTTGGGCGCCTGAATCCAAGCCTTCCAGCGGCATCAAGGTTGACTGGTGGGGCGCGCTCTTCCTGGTCATCAGCGTTTGTGCCATCACCTTGGCGGTTAATGAAGCAGGCAAGGCTGGCAACGCTAACTGGTTCGGTGTCATCATCGGACTGGTCATCGGTCTGGCTGTTTTTGCTGTGTTCTGGAAGTGGGAGAACAATCACGACCAGCCTCTGGTTGCACCAAAGTACCTCAAGCGCCGTTCGACCTGGGGTCTGCTGTTGACCACCGTGTTGACCATGACCGGTGTCTTCGCCGCCGTCAACGGCGTGGCTGTCTCCTTGGCTCAGAACCCAACCGCAGGCTTCAGCATGAGCGCCGACGCAGCTTCCTTGTTCCTGCTCGCTCCTTATGCACTGATTGGTCTAGCCGTGGGTCCTTTCGCGGGCCGCTTCGCGCCAATCATTGGCTACGGCAACCTGCTGCGTATCGGCAACGCTGCCTCCGCCATCTTGCTACTGGTCCTGGCATTCGTCGGCGTACATTCCAAGGCCGTGCTGATTATCTCCGTCATCCTGCTGGGTATCACCTACGCGGGTATCGGCAACATCGTGCTCAACAACCTGGGTGTTGTGAACTCGCCAAAGGATAATGAGGGCTTCTTGCCTGGCATGAACTCCGCCGCCTTCAACCTGGGTGCCGGTGTCTCCTTCGCCATCCTGCCGGTATTCATGGTTGCTGGTTCCCCAGCCGGTTCTGATTCCACCGCCGGCTACACCACCGCATTCCTGGTCGCCGCAATCATCCTGGGTATTTCCGTAGCTACCTCGCTGTTCATCCCGAAGGTCACCGCAGCTGAAGCTGAAGGCCAAGTGGTCTAAGTACAAGGGCTAAGCTGGGTGGCATGTATGACGGCAAGATGGAAAATCTGACCCCTGCCCAGCAAGCTGCACAAGATGAGCGCACGGAAGAAGACAAGCGCAATGGGCGTTTTATCGCCGCGGAGCACACCAATCTTCCACTGAATGATTTCATGACCAGGCTGATGGCCGAAGAAATTCCGATGCTGGATTCCGCCTCCCGCGGCCTGGTCTACAAAATTTTGCGCGAATATGAAGGCCCCGAAATCACTACGCAGGAAGAACTGCCCACCGAAATCCGCGACATCATGGATTTGTACTAAACAGCTACGCGTTCTCAACCTCCATACATTAAATCCAACCGGAGTCTGTTGCGGTTACCCTCGAGTAGTGGACACCCAAGAAATCTTGTCCAACAACGATGCGATGGACGGCCCTGGTAATAACTACTACCTCTGGTACGACACCACCGAGAAGCAATTCACGGTCTTGTCGTCGGACCTGAATCTAGCGCTATCCGGAATGGGCGGTGGCATGGGCGGCGTGCAGCAGGACACCGAAATTGGCACCGCTACCGATAACGACGCCACCGCCACTACAGGTGAAATGCCGGCTCTTCCCGAAGGTATGGAAATGCCCGAGATGCCAACGAACGGCGAGATGCCACAGCGGCCAGAAGGTATGGAAATGCCCGATGGCATGGAAATGCCTGGTGGTGAAGAAGGTGAAGGTGCAGGCGCAGGCGGTGGCAGCGATAGCAGCATCCTTAAGGAACGCTTCTTGGATAATGAAGAGTTCTACGCCATGTACGAAGAAGCATATGCCGAGTTATATGAGCAGCTGATTGCTAGTGGCTACGCTGAAGAAACGCTTACTGAGCTGGCAACGCGTGCGGAAGAAGCAGGCGATGAAGGTGCGGCGACACTGGCGGAAAGCATTAGGTCGAGTTTGGCATCGTTAAGCGAAACTGCCCCTGAGCCCAGTGCTGGCATGGGCATGGGACGCGGCGGCGGAGGCCGACCCGGCGAAGAAACTGCTGCTGAAGGCAGCAGAGAAGAAGCAACGACAACTACTGAGGATGTGTAGGAAAGATCCTCATCACGGGGTCTTGTACTGAAAATCACCTGTGTAATCGGTACATGAGCCCCGTTGATTCGGTGGTAGGTCGATAAAGCTAGGTAAGCTCTAAAACTATGGAATTGCACACCACCGTAAAATCTTTACATGGCTGGGGCCGCACGGCTCCTACTACCGCACATGTGCTGGCAACCGCCGACGTTGATGAAATCCGTCAGGCCGTTGCCATGGTCGCCGATGACAATGCAGATAAGCCAGCGCACCTGCGCCGCGGCGTCATCGCTCGCGGCATGGGTCGTTCCTACGGCGACCCGGCGCAAAACGCAGGCGGCCTTGTCATTGACATGCAGTCGCTCAACCGAATCCACTCCATCGACCCCGAATCAGCATTGGTTGATGTTGATGCCGGCGTCACCTTGGACCAATTGATGAAGGCAGCATTGCCTTTCGGCCTGTGGGTTCCGGTTCTTCCCGGTACCCGCCAGGTCACCATCGGCGGCGCAATCGGGCCTGATATTCACGGCAAAAACCACCACTCCGAGGGCTCCTTCGGTGACCACGTCACCAGCATGGAACTGCTCGTTGCTGATGGCCGTGTCCTGCACCTGACACCAGAAGGCACCGAGGATGACCCAGATGCTGAACTGTTCTGGGCAACCATCGGCGGTATGGGTCTGACCGGTATTATCTTGCGAGCTACCATCCGCATGACCAAGACCGAAACGGCCTACTTCATTTCGGATACTGAGCGCACCAACAACCTGGAAGAAACGGTAGCGGCGCACTCTGACGGTTCAGAGCACAACTACACCTACTCTTCGGCGTGGTTCGATGTCATCTCACCTGAGCCAAAGCTGGGCCGTTCCACTATCTCCCGTGGTTCTTTGGCCACGCTGGAGCAGCTCGAAGAGTTCGCACCAAAGCTGGCAGCGGATCCGCTGAAGTTCAACGCGCCACAGTTGATGAAGGTGCCGGACATCTTCCCATCGTGGACCATGAACAAGCTGACCCTGATGGGTATCGGCGAAGCCTACTACGCCATGGGCGCACCGGCGAAGAACAAGATCAAGAACCTCACGCAGTTCTACCAACCACTCGACCTGATTGGTGAGTGGAACCGTGGCTACGGCTCCAAGGGTTTCTTGCAGTACCAGTTCGTGGTCCCTATGGACGCGGTTGAGCCTTTCAAGGACATCATCCGTGACATGCAAAAGTCCGGCCACTACTCCGCTCTGAACGTGTTCAAGCTGTTCGGCCCAGGCAACAAGGCGCCGTTGAGCTACCCAATGCCGGGCTGGAATGTCTGCGTGGACTTCCCAATCCGTCCAGGTCTGGGAGATTTCCTGAATGACTTGGACCGTCGCGTCATGGAATTCGGTGGCCGTTTGTACCTGGCCAAAGAATCACGCACCTCCGCGGAAAACTTCCACACCATGTACCCAGAGCTTGAGGGCTGGTTGAAGACCCGCAACAATATTGACCCAACCGGCGTCTTCGCCTCCGATATGTCACGCCGCCTCGAGCTGCGCTAAGAAAGGATTTTTCATGCTTAACGCAACTGGACAAGCACAACACATGCTGCTGCTCGGCGGCACCAGCGAAATCGGTCTGGGTATTATCTCCGAGTTCCTCGAGCGTGGCCCAGCCAAGGTCACCCTCGCTGCACGCGCGGATTCTCCACGCATTGCTGATGCTGCAGAATCTTTGAAGGCACAGGGCGCTGACGTGGAAGTTATTGACTTCGACGCGACTGATTTTGAGTCCCACCCGCAGGTCATCGACAAGGCATTTGAGCGCGGCGACGTTGATGTTGCTGTTGTTTCCTTCGGCACCTTGGGCGACCAGGAAGAATTGTGGCAGGACCAGGCTAAGGCCGTGGCTTCCGCACAGATTAACTACACCGCACCAGTTTCGGTTGGTGTGTTGCTGGGCAACAAGTTCAAGGCGCAGGGTCACGGCACCATTGTTGCTTTGAGCTCCGTCGCTGGCATGCGCGTGCGTCGTTCTAACTTTGTGTACGGCGCATCCAAGGCTGGCACCGATGGTTTCTACGTCAACCTGAACGAAGCCCTGCGTGGCTCCGGCGCCAATGTTCTGGTTGTTCGCCCAGGCCAGGTACGCACCAAGATGTCCGCCGAAGCCGGCGAAGCACCACTGACCGTGGATGTTCATGACGTTGCTGAAGCAACCGTCAAGGCAGTACTGGAAGGCAAGGATTCTATCTTTGTACACCCACTGTTCCAGTACGTTTCTTTGGCTTTCAAGTTCATCCCGCAGACCATCTTCCGCCGTCTGCCGTTCTAACCTCGGCCAGAACGATTAGCCGCCGCTTACTAGGTTTATCCCTGGTAAGCGGTAATTTTTATACCTGCACACGGTTTCTTCTTCGGGTGTGTCAAAGAAGCCGGAATGTAGAAGCGGCTGAACGTGCTGGTGTGAGTCTTCAAATGGTCCATTGAGTGTCATGAATTTATTTCCCGATTCGGCAACAAAATCCCGTGTAGCGCATTAGGCTTCGATTAGGCACCGTTTCCTATCTGGGACTAGTACGACGCGCGGTGTACGAACATTCACTCATTCCTCGGGAGATCCTATGAAAATCCCTGTACGTCACCGAAGTAAATCCGCTGCCTTCAAAGCGTTGGTTCTAACAACATTGTTCAGCCTCTCCATACAGCCTGCTGCTGCCGCCTCAACTATTGGAGTAAACGATACAGCCAGCACAGTCAGTGTCTCTGAGCGTGAAACTTTGGCCGATTCACATCTTTTCCAAGAAGATCAAGCAATCGAGATTGATGGAGAGATTGGTTTAACACCTGCAGAAGTTGAGCAGCAACAACGCCAGCTTGAATCCGCCAAACAGCTAGAAGAACCCAACCCGGCGATAAACGGCGACATGTGGAGCGATGAAATCGAACTTCCTCAAGGAATTTCAAAACAAGAAGCCGACGCCGCAGAAGTAAGTATCGCAGCCTCCGAATTTCAAGAGGGTCCTAGAACAACAACCGCGCAGAGCACATCAACTTGCTCCACAATTTGGCCCAAGAACATCAAAGTTTGCGATGATATTCTTCGACAATATAATCGCCTGGGCGGAGTGACCAGCTGGCTGCTCTACCCAGTCGAGCCGCAGCACCGAAATCCTGACGGGAAAGGTTTTCGGCAAAAGTTTGCTAATGGCTGGATTTACTGGTCTCCCGAAACTGGTGCTCATGCAGTCGCACGCCACACTGCTTCAGTGTGGGCGACAAATGGCTGGGAAGCCGGCTGGATGGGTTACCCCACCTCCGGAGAAGTACCGGTCCAAGGAAATACCGGTATCGACGGCGAACTCACCGGTTGGGTACAAAAGTTCCAAGGTGGCAGGATTTACCGCAGCCAAGCACTCAATGGTTTCCACGTCGCAAGCATCAATGGGCTAATTCTTGAGAAATGGCTCGAATTAGGAGGTCCAGACAGCCCACTCGGATTCCCCACCGCAAATGAAGCAAAGACTTCGGATGGCAAGGGACGATTCTCAATTTTCCAAGCTGGTTCAATCTACTGGCATCCATCGCATGGGGCACACCCTGTTGAAGGAGAAATTCTCAATAAATGGTCCGATGCGGGTTATGAATCTGGCCGATTTGGATACCCGATCGCCGACGCAGTACCACGCGAAGGAAGTACATACGCTGACCAAGCTTTTCAAGGTGGGACAATTAATGGTGAATTATTTAAGGCTTCGCAGCCGATAGTAACGCCGTACATCTACTTCCCCACCGAAGCCGAGGCCAACCGTTATTTCGACGAGTTGGAAGACCAAATCCTCAATGGTAATGCTATTGCTTCTGAACCTGCCGTTTCAGCATTAACTGCAGGAAAGGAATATGGCCCTTGCACGCTTTACCCGGAGAACATTCACCTGCGCTCCAGCAGTGGACTTCAGACGGTAGGATTCAAAGCTCGTACAAGCTGCACAACAAAAGTTGACTCAATTGAGCATCAACTTCAGTTAAGAACTCACCACTGGTTCCCACCTCCACTTGGCAGATGGGTACACCGAACAGAGTTTTCCACCAACAATAACGGCCAGAAGTCCCTATACACCCAGAAGCTCGAATTCAAGTGTCAAGGTAATAGGCCGAATCTGTTCGGCGGCAGCGCGCGGGGAGTGATTGCTGTCGGCGGTAAGAATTATTATGCACGGGTCTATCCTCCCGCTGCTCGTATCGACTGTGGAGTGTGATGGAGATGCAACCTCTTCCTGGGCATCAATGGATCTGCGAAGCACGCGGATTCGGTTCCCAAATGAAATTAGTCGCCTACGTCCCTTGGGAATATAAACAAGAGCTTGAAGCCGCATTCCATGAAGGTGGCCCAGCACTTGCCGCATGGCAAATAGACTCCTCAACTATCGAGTACTCACAGCCTGAATGGCAGGGATTTACCTCCCCGGCAAGTATCGGTGACAAAGTGTGGCTCGTCGTGGCACGTCCCCAACAAGGACATATTCCAGAATGGGATGGACTTCGCCCTTATCATTTCGACAAGCGTGCTGAGGCAGAAAAAGAGATGGACTGGCTCAACGAGCACCACCCACACGACAACTACCTCATCGCATGTATAACAGTCGGCTGGGTAGCACCAATCGTGCTCGAAAAATCCGGATGGACACCACCCTGGTTTCCCATCGGCGGACGCGACCAAGACCAACCCTGGTTTCCCCGCAACTACGACGAAACCACCAAAGCACAATATTGACCAAAAGTAGCTTTCCTGCAAGAAAGACACATGAAGAAAACGCTTTAGGTCGGAAAATTATTATGCGCGGGCCTATCCCCGCAGCTCGAATCAAGTGTGGGGTGTAATGGAAATACAAGATCTTCCTGGGTATCAATGGATCTGCGAAGCACGCAAATTCGGTTCCGAAAGGAAATTAGTCGCGTACATTCCATGGGAATACAATGAAACACTTATAGCTGCATTCCATGAAGGTGGCCCAGCACTTTCGGTCTGGCAGATGGAGTCTTCAGCTATTGAATACGCCCAACCCGAATGGCAAGGTTTCACTTCTCCCGCTAGCATTGGCGACAAAGTGTGGATCATTTCATCACGCCCAAAGCCAGGACATATCCCGGAATGGGACAGCAAACGCCCCCATCATTTTGGCAAACGCGCTGAGGCAGAAAAAGAGATGGACTGGCTCAACGAGCACCATCCACTGGACAACTACCTCATTGCGTGCGTGACAGTCGGCTGGGTAGCACCAAAAGTACTCAAAGAATCAGGCTGGACACCACCATGGTTCCCTATCGGCGGCCGCGACGAAGACCAACCCTGGTTCCCACGCAACTATGACGAAGCCACCAAAGCAATGTATTAAGCACTTGAGCATTGGTGAGTAACGCGCCAGCAAAAGGATAGATTGAGAAATTGTAGACCTATGAGGCCGCTCCCATCTTTGACTGAGGGGGCGGCCTTTAATCAGGAATAGGGCAAAAGTATGGGAGACTAAACCCATGACTGTGACCGATTCTTCGGGTGCAACGCCCGCAAGTACTGCCCCTTCGTCATCCCCGGCGCGTGACTCGCAGTCGTTGACTCCTGCTACCCGCGACACCATGAGTTTTATGGGTGTGTTGTTGGGGATGGCGGCAGCAGCGATTGGCGGTGGCGTTGTCACACTGGCGGCCTGGTTTGTGTTCAAGCAGGTTTCACTTCCCGCGTTCAACACATCCATGGTTACCCGTGGTTTGTCGACGGTGGCGATTGTTGCCACCGTCGTTATCGTGGCCGGGCTGTTGTATGTCTGGACCAAACGTGGCGTACACGGGCACGGGCCGCTTAAATGGCTAACTGTTGTGGCGGCGTATCTTTCACCGGCTTTGATTGTCATCGCTAGTCTGGGCATGCCACTGTCTGCTACGCGTTTGTGGCTCGACGGCATTCAGGTTGACCAGGTCTTTCGTACCCAGTTCTTGACGCGAATGACGGAGCAGGCTGGCTATGCGGATATGAACTATGCCGATATGCCGACCTTCTACCCCATGGGCTGGTTCTGGTTGGGTGGGCGCATGGCCAACCTGTTGGGTATTGCGGGCTGGGAAGTATTCCAGCCATGGTCATTGGTGTCCATCGCCATGGCGTGCTGCATCCTGGTTCCGGTATGGCAGCGCCTGACCGGCTCCTTGCCGCTGGGTACGGTCATCGCGCTGACCACCACCGCGTTGACGTTGACGCTGGCAACGGAAGAGCCATACTCAGCAATTATTGCGCTGGGTGTTCCGGCCGCAGCCATCATGTGCTCCCGCGCGTTCCACGGCTCTTGGGGATCCACCGTCGGTTTGTTGGTATTCCTGGGCATTTCCGCGACTTTCTACACGCTCTTTACCGGCGCGATTGCCGTGACCGTGGTGTCCTTCGTGGCACTTGTCACCGCGATTGTGGAACGCTCAATCAAACCGATTCTGCGGTTGATGGTCATCGGCTTTGGCTCCTTGGCCATCGCCGCTGTTGTCTGGGGGCCATATGTTGTCGCGGTACTGCAAGCAGATTTCCCTATTAAGAACGCAGCGCAGCACTACCTGCCAGCAGAAGGAACAGAAGTTCCGGTGCCATTCTTAGCGCCATCGCTCGTCGGCCTGATGTGTCTGGTCGGCATCATCTACTTGGTTGCGCGCGTGAAAAACGTGCACATCCGCACGCTTGGCTGGGCGCTGATTGGCGTCTACCTGTGGATCGTGGCCTCCATGGTCATGCCATTGCTGGGCACCACCTTGTTGGGCTTCCGCCTAGAAATCCTGGTGGTGCTCATCCTGGCCACCGCCGGTGTCTTGGGTCTTGCGCACCTGTATGAGCAGTACCGCTCGCATGAGCACCTCACCGCTATTGTTACCGTCATCGCGGCGCTGGCCGGCATCTTCTACATGCAAGAAATCCCGGCGGCGCACCAGTCAGCCATTGATAATGCCTATACCGATACTGACGGCAACGGTGAGCGCGCCGACCAGTTCCCTGCGGACTCAGCAGGCTACTACCAAGAGATTTCGGACTTCTTCCAAGACCACAACGCTGAAATTGTGATGACGGATGAAAAGCTCTTCTTGGCCTACCACCCATACTTTGGCTACAACGCGTTTACCGCGCACTACGCTAATCCGCTCGGCCAGTTTGATGAACGCAATGAGCAGATGGCCACGTGGGCGAATGATTCCTGGGATCAGACCCCAGAAGAGTTCGTGCAGGCACTGGAAAACAACCCATGGGATGTGCCGGATGCCATGATTTTCCGCGGCGATATTGAATCCCCGGATGATGGCTACAAGGCGCACCTGGCCGTGGATATCTTCCCTAACCAGCCCAATGTCCGTTATGACGCCATCTTGTTTGACCCAGAAGTCTTCGATGATTCCAACTTGTGGGACGTTGAGCAGATTGGGCCTTTCGTTGTCGCCGCTCGAGTGAACTAAGGTATTTTCACGTGAATGATGTCTACACCGCCGAACTTCCTGAGCTAAGCGCGCGCCCGGCCCCCAAGGGCTTGCGGATGGCCGCTATCATCACGGGTCTTTTGGGCTTCGTGCTGTTTATGGCCACGCCGTTTTTGCCAGTGACTCAGACGCAGTCGTCTTTTGAATGGCCGCGCGAGGACTCCCTGAATTCGGTGACGGCACCGCTGATTTCGGTGACGCCGGAAGAAATTGATGCCACGATCCCGGTCACGGCGGTGGATATGCTGCGCGAGGGCCAGGATTTGCTCTACGGCACGGTTCCGCCGGAGTCGGAGGAAGCATCGAACCGCGGCATGTTTGTCCGTGCCGGCGAGGATGGCCTTTCGGTCATTTCCTTGGATGAGGTTGTGCTTTCCTTGTCGGAAGAGCAGGTGCAAGAGCTTGCCGATGACGATGTGATCGAAATTCACGCCGCCGAAGACGGCACCACCGTGTCCGTCGGTGAGTTTTCTGAAAAATCAGAAGATGACCTGCGCCCGCAGGTAGTTGGCGTGTTCACGGAGATTGAAGACACTCCGGAAAACCTCACGGAGCTTTCCGGCGCTGGTCTGAATGTGCATGTTGAAATCAACTCGCGCTTTACTTCCGCACCAACCACCATCAAGCTGATTGCGATGATCGGCGGCGTCATCATGATGCTCGCTGCCCTGGTGTGCATCGCACGCATGGACCGCCTGGATGACAAGAAGATTAGCTTCATGCCGGCCACATGGAAGCAGGTACGCCCACTCGATGGCGTGGTCGCAGCTATCTTGGGCTTCTGGCACATCTTTGGTTCCAACACCTCAGATGATGGCTTCATTTTGACCATGGGTCGCGTCAAAGAGCACTCAACCTACATGGCCAACTATTACCGTTGGTACGGCGTCCCGGAGGCACCTTTTGGTACCCCGTACTACGACTTGGTGGCCTTCCTGTCCAATATTTCAGCCACCTCCGTGTTCATGCGTATCCCAACGCTGATCGCAGCTATTTTGACGTGGTTTATTCTCTCGCGTGAAATTCTGCCGCGCTTTGGTCCGGTTATCAATGACCGCCGCGTGGCGCACTGGACCGCCGCATTCATGTTCTTGGCATTCTGGTTGCCGTATAACAACGGCATCCGTCCGGAGCCAATCGTTGCTTTCGGTGTCATCTTCACCTGGGCTTCGTTTGAGCGTTCCATCGCAACCTCGCGCATGCTGCCGGCTGCGATTGGCACCATTGCCGCAACGCTGACGCTAACCGCTGGCCCGACCGGTCTGCTCGCAGTTGGCGTGTTCCTAGTCAGCTTGCCGGCGCTGTTTAATATCTTCAGCCGCCGCAAGGAATCCGCCGGCGGGTGGCTGCCTCTAATCGCATCCTTCTTGGCGGTAGGCACCAGTGTGTTGGCGTTAGTTTTTAGCGATCAAACCTTGGCGACAGTCCTGGAATCCACCCGCGTGCGCTCTGCCGTGGGCCCATCGCTGAACTGGTACGACGAATACGTTCGCTACACCACTTTGTTCGAAGGCTCGGTTGATGGCTCGCTGACGCGCCGCTTTGCGATGTTCACCATGCTCTTCGCACTGGCGCTCATCGTCTACGCCTTCATCCGCGATGAGAAGGTTTTGGGCACGCCGAAGGGCCCAACCCAGCGCCTGCTCATCATAATGGCGTTGAGCATGTTCTTCCTCATGTTCACCCCAACCAAGTGGACACACCACTTCGGTATCTACGCTGGCATCGCCGGTGTGATTGCCGCGCTCGGCGCTGTGGTTCTGTCACAGATTGCTATGCGTTCCCCGCGTGCAAGGACTTTCGCGGTGGCATCGGTGGTCATGCTCATGGCTATCTCTTTGGCCGGCTGGAATGCCTGGTGGTACGTGTCTTCCTTCGGCATTCCATGGTGGGACCGTTCCGTGCAGTTCATGGCCATTGAAGCCTCCACCGTGGTCATGGTCATTGGCCTTGTCATCATCGCCATCGGCATTGTGCAGGCGCTGCGCCATAACTACCGCACCAACCACGGCATTGAGCACCCTGAGGTCTCACCGAAGCGCTGGTCAAGCATTTTGTCTGCGCCGCTGGCCATGGCGTGTGTTGCCATCGTCGCGTTTTCTTGTCTGTCCTTTGCCAAGGGCTATATCTCCCAGTCCCCGAGCTACTCCGTGGGCCAGGGCAACCTGAATGCCATCGGCGGCAATGTGTGTCAGATGGCTGACGCCACCTCGATTGAATCCAACACCAATGATGCTTTCTTGACCCCTGTTGCTGGTGAGCTCGGTGACTCACTGATCAACCCAGATGAAGACAGCCGTGGCTTTGACCCGAACTTTATCCCGGAAGATATTGAGCCTGAGAACCAGAACTCTGCATCCGTGGGTGCAATTGGTTCGACTCAGACCGGTTCTTCGTCCGATTCTGACCAGGCTTCCTCCGGCGCCGACCCATCATTGGGCGGCAACGTGGATGAGTCCGGTTCCGGCTCCGGTGCTGAGGCGAATGCGGAGAATGTCACCGACTCCTCCTCCGGCGGCGTCCGCGGCACCGAGGGCGTTAATGGTTCCACCATGCACCTGCCGTTCAACTTGGACTACACCAAGGTTCCGGTTTTGGGCTCCTACAACTCCGGGCAGCGCGGCACCTCTGAGGTGACCACCCAGTGGTACAACCTGCCGGAGCAGCCAGGTGAGAACACCCCAGTGTTGTCGGTTGCTGCTGCAGGCGATATCTACCACCACGACGTCAACGACATTGAGCAAGAGGGCATGGAGCTGACCTTGGAGTACGGCACCCTCGCCGATGACAATGAGGTCACCAACACCGGTGAGCTTGAGCTTCGCGATGTCGGCGCGACCCCGAAGTGGCGCAACCTGCGCATCGGCCTGGACGAGATTCCAGAAGAAGCAAACGTTGTTCGCCTCGTGGCTGTCGATGACTCCACAGACGAAGACTCCTGGCTCGCCTTTACCCCACCGCGCGTGCCGGAACTGGTGTCGTTGAATTCTCAGTTCGACTCCTCCATCCCGGGTCTACTGGACTGGTCTACTGCATTCCAGTTCCCATGCCAGCGCACCTTCGACCACTTCTCTGGTGTCACTGAGATTCCTGAGTACCGCATCCTTCCGGATGCTGCCGCGCAGAATTCTTTGACGGACTTCCAGTCCTTCTCCGGCGGCGGCGCCATGGCAACCGCCGAGGCAGTCAACTACTCCTATGAAATCCCGTCCTACCTCGAGGGCGACTGGGCCCGTGACTGGGGCGCAATCCAGAAGTACGAACTGCGCACCAACTCCGCCGGCGTCACCCCTGACCCAGCCGAGATCGACTACGAGGAGCTCACCCGCACCGGCTGGTGGCAGAACTCCGAGATGAAAATCCGCAAGGAAGGCGAAGACTAAAAGCTTCGGACCATGTCCTCGGACCAGGCCCTCAGCTTTTAGCACCAAGTCTCAAAGCCCCGCTTCTCAAATCCACTACCAAGTGGATTTGAGAAGCGGGGCTTTGAGATGTTTTCAGCACCCTTTATGCCGAGTGTTTCGCGCTCGCGATCGCCATAAGACGCTCCACGTAGTCACGCACGAACTCGATCGTACTGCCCGCTTGTATGCGGTCATCTTCTCCAATCAACAAATGAGATTGTCCAAGAAACACCTCTGGTTGTGCGGGAAATTCCATATCGAAATATGACAACGCTAGCCGGAGATTCTTCTGCGCCGAATATCCTCCCATACGCCCCACAGAGTGACTGATGATTCCCGCCGCTTTGGCCTTCCATGCCACGTCATTGTTCGGTTTGGATCCGATATCGACGGCGTTCTTCAAACATGCCGGGATAGTGCGATTGTTCTCGCTGGTGACAAATAGGACCGCATCTGCTTCCTTGATGGCTGCGCGGAAAGCCAGGTACTCCGGCGGAGTAGGTTTATCCACAACGGACGGGTCATCATAGTCAAAGTCATAGAGCGGCAAATCACGCAGATTATAAAGCTCGCAGTCAACGCCGTCAGGAACAAGTTCCGTAACGTGCAGTGCAATTTTGCGTGCGATGCTCTGACGGCGCAAGCTTCCTACAAGGATGAGAAGTTTCATGAGTTCTCCTGGGGATAGTTCAAGTGGATATTAGAAATTCCAGTCATCATCTGAGGTCTCTTCTGCTTTGCCGATGATGTAGGAGGAACCCGAACCGGAGAAGAAGTCGTGGTTTTCTTCCGATCCAGGAGATAGCGCCGCCAAGATTTTGGGATTTACTTGGCACTGATCATGTGGGAAGAGGTTTGGATATCCAAGATTCATGAAAGCCTTGTTGGCGTTATAGCGAACAAAAGTTGCCACATCATCCATCAGCCCGAGCGGTTCATAGAGTTCACCCGAATATTCCAACTCAAGCTCGTAGAGTTCCTGGGTTAGCCCAACGGTGAATTCACGCATTTCTTTGGGCCGCTGCGGCGAAGCCTGTTCCAAACCGCGTTGAAACTTGTATCCGGAGTAGTACCCGTGCACGGCTTTATCCCGAAGGATCAGCCGAATCATGTCAGCGGTGTTGGTCAGATTCCCGTGAACACTAAAGTGCAGCGGCAAATAAAACCCGGCATAGAGCAGCAGCGATGAAAGCAAGGTTGATGCCACTTTTCGTTTCAGCGCGTCATCACCGTAATAGTGGACCATGATTTTTCTGACTCGCTGTTGCAGGATGTCATTGTTGACAGCCCAGGCATAGGCTTCATCGATCTCCGGGGTATTCGACAAAGTAGAGAACACCGAGGAATAGCTACGCGCGTGAACCGCCTGCATGAAAGCGATGTTGGTGTACACGGCTTCTTCATGTTCAGTTCGGGCATCTTGAATCTGGCTGATTTCGCCGACGGTTGCTTGCACGGTGTCAAGCAACGTCAGGCCAGTAAAGACTCGCATGGTGAGCTGGCGATCAACCTCGCTCAGCTTCTGCCAATCGCCCAGGTCATTGGACAAGGGGACTTTTTCTGGAAGCCAGAAGTTAGACGTCAATCTGTTCCACACTTCAAGGTCCTTGTCATCGTGGATCCGGTTCCAGTTGATAGGCCGAAGCGGCATCTCCTTCGCCCGACGAAACCCGGGCGGTGTTTGCGATTTTTCTAATAGTTCATGATGATTCATGAAGTTCCTTTCTGGTGTTTTCGGTACTTGTGGCATCGCTTGCGGGCTGATTGAAAAGTGGTTCTTCAAAAAAGCGGAGCAAGCCGTCACGCACGGTCTGTACGTCATGGTCAGTTCCAAGGAGCTCGAAACGGTAGAGCTCAGGCACGCCGCATTTGCGTGCGATTTTTGGCCCAGCGCAGCAATACGCCTCCCCAAAATTTGTGTTTCCGGCGGTGATAACACCGCGCAACTGCTCCCGGTTCGACGGAATATTGAGAAACTTGCGCACTTGAACCGGGATCGCTGCTTTCATGTTTCCGCCGCCGTATGTAGGAAGAATCAGCACATACGGGTCGGTTACACAGAGCATTCCTTCTTTGGGGCGAAGGGGAATTCTCACCGCAGGAAGACCAAGTTTCACCACGAAACGGTGCGTGTTTTCACTCACTGATGAGAAATAAACCAAGCGGGGTGTTCTTTCCCCCCATATGTGTTGAGCAGGTTGAAATTCGATGGCATGACTCCTTTCCGGATTTTTAACAGCCCGAATGCGGCACTTACTCGAGGGCTATGAAGCAGCAAGCAACCTTCAAAGTTTCGCGTTATTGAATATTAAACTACGTTTCGACGTAGTTGCCAAGGAGTGCAGGTAGACGTCAAAAATGATAGAAATCGAAAGCCGGAAAGAACTAAACGCGGACTAATACTGCGCGCAGTGCTGCTGCGCCAAGAGATACAGAATTCTTGCCCAAAATGATCTGCGTAGATTCAGCGAATGCTTGGGATTCTCCCACAGCAATATCGGCGCCAACGACAAGTCCGTGCTGTGCAAAATGCTTCAGCATGTCCGGATCTGCATCATGAATACGCTCTACAATGCCGACTTCTCCAGCTGTCATTTCTGCCAAGCTAACCAGCTTCTGGCCCTTTTCCGCATCCAAAGCGTTTAAATCCGGGTACTGCCCATCTGCGCTCGGAATGGGATCCCCGTGCGGATCTCTGGTGGGATAACCCAAGCTGGCATCAATTTGATCAATCATGAAATCGGAGACGCTGTGCTCAAGCTGTTCTGCTTCATCATGAACCTGATCCCACCGGTAGTTCAGTGATGTCACCAAGAATGTCTCGATAAGCCGATGCCTGCGCACCATCTGCAGCGCGTATTCTCGCCCCAGCTCACTTAAGGTGATGGCTCCGTATGGGGCATGTTTAACAAGCCCCTTCTTCTCCAGCCTCCGCACCGCGTCAGAAGCGCTGGACAGGCTCACACCAACTTGCTGTGACAACAGCTTGGTAGTGATTGGTGCGTCATTCCATTCCCCCAGCTTGAAAAGATCCTTTACATAATCCTGGTTCGATGATGACAACTGCGAAACATCGACGACCATTAAGAATTACTCCACATCCACATTGAGACCTAAACCAGGTACTGCGCGCTTAAACTCCCTTGCATCATACCGGCTATCCCAGAGTTTTAGACTGGCCGTCCATTTTCATCGAACGCACCCATTGACGTGTAGTCCTCCCATGTCCGGCAATGGCTGACTTCCCCATTGCCTTCCGGCGCGACGCGGGAGAGGAATATCTCCGCGCTATGCAGTGCTGTATCGAGGCTTTGATGATGGTTGCCAAAAACAAAGCCCATCAGCGGGCCGTCCTCATCGCCTTCATGAACCTGGCAGCGCACGGTAAAAGAACCAATGTTATCCCGAATCTCCGGCGCGTTCGCCGCCGCTTCAACACTGTCGTCCACTCCTGGCTCAATCGCGCTACGCTCCCGCGCGAGCTGTGCTTCTTCTTGCGCCTCTAGCTCTGCCTGCTCCCGCGAATCCAACACATAGCTAGTTCCCGCGATCGAACCCCCGAAGGCCACCGCCCCCACGGCCAGCAACGCTACTGCGCCTTTGATAAATCTCATGTCTCCCCCTCGCCGCGGCAGTGAGCCATCCTGCCCGCACGTTGTGGACTATTAATTCTTATTCCCCAGGCTAGAATAGTCCGCTTGAGTGGTCAACGGGGCTAGTGCTCGAGGAGGTGGAGCATTTCCTTGCGCAGTTCGGCGGTCTTGGCTTCGACGGAAGGCTCTTCGCTGACTTCGTGGCGTGGGCGCGGGAGGTCGACGTTGATGTCGGCGATGATGGTGGCTTCAGGGCTCTTGGACATGACGAGGACGCGGTCGGAGAGCAGGATTGCTTCGTCAACGTCGTGGGTGACCATGACGACGGTGCGGCGTGATGCTTCCCAGATGTTGAGTAGCTGGATTTGTAGTTCGCGGCGAGTCAGGGCGTCGAGGGCGCCGAAGGGTTCATCGAGAAGCATGATCGGCGGGTCGATGGCGAAGGCGCGTGCGATGCCGACGCGCTGCTGCATGCCGCCGGAAAGGCGGGCGGGGCGGCGCTCAGCGGCATCGGAAAGCCCTACTTGCTCCAAGTGGTTCTTGGTAATCTCAGCGCGCTCGGTTTTGCTCAAGCCTGGTCGTGCGGAGCGCAGCCCGAAGTCGATGTTGCCGCGCGCGGTCATCCATGGCAAAAGCGCATGGTCCTGGAACACCATGCCGCGGTCCGGGCCAGGCCCCTGCACCTTCTTGTGACCGGTGCTAACGGTGCCGGTGGATGGCTCCGCGAGACCTGCAATCATCTTCAAAATGGTGGACTTGCCGCAGCCTGATGGGCCAAGCAGGGCGACGAACTCGCCGTCGTTGATGTTGATACTGGTATCACCAATAATCGTGGTCGGGCCATAGGACTTGGTGATGGAGTCCAGTTCAACTGAGGCATCAGTCGCGGTGGTTTTTAAAGATTTAGTCATAGCGAACTACTTTCTGCAATGCGCCGACGAGGTGGTCAAGAATCAGGCCCGCGATACCGATGATGAAAATCGCGACAACAATGGCGTCAATATCCAGGCGGTTCCAGGCGTTCCACACGAAGAAGCCCACGCCGCGTCCGCCGATGAGCATCTCCGCCGCGACAATAACCAGCCACGCGGTGGACAGTGACAAGCGCAGGCCGGTAATAATGCCCGGCAAGGAAGCCGGCAGCCAGATATAAACAATGCGTGACCACCAGTTGGTGCCGATGGTATCCGCGAGGTTGATATACGTCGGATTAACGCTGCGCACGGCATCAATGGTGTTAATTAGAATCGGCCACAGTGCCGAGAGCAAGATGACAAACACCGCGGTGTTTTCCGCATCTTTCAACAGCGCCAAGCCCAAAGGCAGCCAAGCCAGCGGGGATACCGGGCGCAGGATCTGTACCACCGGATCCACTGCCCAGCGCAGCGTGGTGCTGCGCCCGAGGATGAAACCAACCGGCAGCGCGATGACCGCTGCCAGCAAGAAGCCGAATAGCACGCGCTTCAAACTGGCCATCAGGTGCCAGAAAATTCCCACGCTGGCGGGGCCATCTTGATAGAACGGGTCGGAGAGAATTTCCACCGCGCGCTGGAAGGTATTCGCTGGTGTTGGCGCGATATCACTAATCCACCCGGCGTTGGCGGCATATTGCCACACGCCGATGGTGAGGAAGAACATCACCACGCCGATAATGACGGCGTGTAGTGGTTTTGGTTTAGTATTCACCGAAAAATCACCGAGTCCATGTGGTCATAGCCACGGGTAGGGGCAAGTGGATCAAAGTCCACACCGTTGATGCTCAAACGCTCGCCGGAAACTGAAAGACCAGGCGCCAAAACACTCTGTGCAGCCTTAATAATGGTGGCATCATCCATGGTCAGGGTGTCGCCGCCCAAGCCCCAGCGCGCAATCTGGGTGGCCATCCACACGATTGCCGCCGGGTCCGTTGGATCACCAAAGGACATGCGTTCTAAGTCAGTATGCGTGTTGCCGTGCCAGTCTTGGTAGACGCCGGAAAATGGGCCATCGAGAAGCTCTGCGGGCTGATTGAGGTATTTTTCCTGCGACAGCGTCTGCGCGGAGGAATCGAACTGCGCCGGGGTGCTCAATATGGCAGCGGCTTCTTCCAGCGCGCTGATTACACCTTGCGCGGCGCTGGAGTGCTCCGCCTTCCATTCCTTGGCCATCGCCACCGAGCAGCATGGATGCTTGTCCCACAGTTGCTTTGTCATCAGCCAAATCTTGCCGGAGCCGCTCTTGATGGCGCGCTCGTTGAACGGCTCCGGACCGATAAAGCCATCGATGCCTTCCACGGACAGCTGCGCCACCATGTCCGCTGGTCGCAAAAGGCGCAGTTCCACATCAGCGATGGGGTCCACGCCGTTCGCGGCCAAATAGTCGCGCAGCAGCAACGCGTGCACGGAGTACTCAAACGGGATGCCCAGCACCATGCCCTTGAAATCCTGCGCGGAGTTCACTGAGCCATAGTGCTTGGAGGCCAAAGTAATGGCCTGGCCATTAGTGTTTTGGGTAAAAGACAGCTCCGTGGGGCGCGCGGCATTGGTCACGCCGGCATCAATCGCCACGGTCATGGGTGAAAGCATGTGCGCCACGTCCAGCTGTTCTGTGGCATAGGCCGTCCATAGGTCAGCCCAGCCGGAGAACTTCTTCAACACGACGTTCGCGCCGTGCTTTTTAAACAGGCCCAGGGCGTCAGCGATAGCAATCGGTGCAGAGCACGCAATGGGCACGTAGCCGATGGTCAACGGGGTGTTGTCCGCTGGTTCGCCATTGCTTGCCGATGTCCCACAACCCGCCAATCCAGCCACCGCCGTACCGACGGTCGCCAGCGCGCCCAACTGCAAAAAGCGCCTGCGGTCCAGGCGGTTTAAGCTGTGAGACTTATGTTCATGTGGCACTAGTACTGCATCTTTCACTCGGGCCGAAAGTTAATAGACCGAGCATTCAACTCTCAATAGACTGGTCTGTCTTTCAAATACGACACCTTGTGAGAGTAGTGAATAAATTGTGCCGTGTCCACAACCAGTCGCTATGCACCACATTCACCACGCAAAACAGCACCAAAATAGCATTTTGATTCGTGAATAATAACGCCCTAATGTCGCCCGAACCGCTTGGTCTATCCCAGGGCTTTGATGAAGTCGGCGACGTCGCGCACGCGCTGGCGGGCGACTTCCGGCGTGGAGATGCGGTGACGGGAGACGTACTCCGCCATAGTGAGCTCCGGCGCGCCTTGTGCGACGGCGCGGGTGTTGGCGTTATCGACGACTTCGTCTTGCAGCGCAATCTGGATATAGGTCTTTGGCCACACATCACTCGCGGGCAAAGTTTCCTCGTCGCGAATGTCATTGGGCAGTCCATCGAGGGCTGCGAAGTCTGGATAGGTAAGGAGAAGGGCGTCGATGGAGGGGGCATCGGCAAGCAATGTTGCGAGTGCACCACCTGAGGAATATCCCCACAGCACAATCTTTTCGGCGCCGTTGTTGCGCGCATGTTTAATGGCTGCGCGGCCTGCGGCGACCATGTCTGCAACCGTGTGTTGCGGCGCCAGTGGATAATCCACATCCAACGCCGTAACCCCGGCGAGGTTCGCGACCGCGGCGACCTCCGGCTGCCACTGCATCTCCAGTGCCGCGCCCGAACCGCGCCACCAGCCGCCGGAATGGAAAGAAACAATCCACCTTGATGAGGACAGCTCAGCGCTGTCCTGGCTAGTAGGGGTGAACTGGGTAAGGCCGTCGCCTGGCGTGGTGACGTCAATGCCTTCGGTGAAGGCGACACCGGGCATCGCGTGATCCACGGCGGCGCCCAGCACCATCATTGAGGACTGCGTGATGCGGTCGGTCAGCTTGGCACTGTAATTATCGGCAGGCAGCGGATCGCCGGCGCCGCCTTTCCACGGTGGCGTGAAATCAGGAAGCGGAAAATGAGCCTCGAGGTGCGAATACAGCTGTTCCAGCTGGTCCTCTTGGCTCATCTTGTGGTCATATCCGCCGATATGCCACTGCTGATTCTCAACGTCATTCACCTTGTCAGTCATGCACCCAAGGTTACCGGGTGCATGACTTGGCAGGTGCCTACCAGATGGTGACGCGGTCCTTTTCTGCCACGAACATTGGGCCGTCTTCGGCGACATCGAATGCGTCGTAGAATTCTGCGATGTTTGCCGCAATCAAGTTGCAGCGGAACTCTGCTGGTGAGTGCGGGTCCATCGCTAGATACTGCGTTGCCATCTCCGGGCGAATGGCGGTGCGCCATGCGCGTGCCCACGCCAGGAAAAGGCGCTGCAGGCCGGTGAACTCCCCGGCCGCGAGCTCATCTGAGCCGCCCTCGACCTCAAACTTGGCCTTCTGGCCGTTGATGTCCAAGCCCTTGTCCTCGCAGTACATGCGGTAAGCAACCACGGTAATACCCAGTCCGCCCAGGTCACCGATGTTCTCACCCAAGGTGAACTCACCGTTGACTCCGCCGGATTCAATACCGGCGTCCTTGAGCACCGAAGGCACCTCGCCGTCGAACTGCTCCACCAGCTTGGAGGTCAGGTTTTCAAATGCCGCGCGGTCAGTATCAGACCACCAGGAATTCAAGTTACCTTCGCCGTCATACTGCGAGCCCTGATCATCAAAACCGTGTCCGATCTCGTGGCCAATAACCGCGCCGATGGCACCGAAGTTCTCCGCCGCATCTGCCTCTGGGTTATAGAAAGGAGGACGCAAGATTGCTGCCGGGAAGGTGATGTCATTGACCACCGGATTGTAGAAAGCGTTCACCGTCTGCGGGGTGCTAAACCATTCATCACGATCCGTTGGCTTGCCAATCTTGTTCAGTTCAAAATCATGCGCCCACGCATTACCGTTGCGCAGGTTCTCCACCAGGTCAGTGCCCTCAGCTGAGAATTCCAGACCGGAGTACTCACGCCAGGTATCAGGGAAGCCAATCTTGGCCTTGAACTTACCTAGTTTCTCCAGTGCGCGCTCGCGGGTTTCCGGGGTCATCCACTCGAGCTTAGAAATGCGCTCGCGGTAAGCACGAACCAGGTATTCCACCAGTTCATCCATCTCTGCCTTGGACGATGCCGGAAAGTGGCGCTCGACGAAGATCTTGCCAACCTCCTGGCCCACCATGCCCTCAGCCAGACCGAGGGCTCGCTTCCAACGGTCACGCTGCTGGGTCGCACCAGTGAGCTTGGTGCCGTAGAACTCAAAGTTCTTCTTCCCTACTACTTCTGGAAGAACACCGGCGCGTGCGCGCAGGATGGACCAGGTTGCCCACAGCTGCCAATCCGCCAACTTGGTCTCAGTCAGAAGCTGCGCCAAGTGCTCTTGATAAGAAGGCATCATGTTGACCACGCGGTGCGCTGAAATACCGGCGCCGGTCAGCACCGTGCGAACAATTTCTGGCAAGTCAGTGAACTCAGTTGGGTTATAGGTCTTGACCGCATCACGGGTAGCAACAACATCCCAGTGGCCAGCCGCAATCTGCTTTTCCAGGTTCACAATGCGCTCAGCTGCAACCTTGGCACCGAGGCCAAAGAGGCGAGCAGGATCCAAAAAGCCCAGCATCTCTTCCACGTGGACTTGGTATGCCGCCAAGGTCTCTGCGTGTGATTCCTCGCGGTAGTAAGCCTCATCCGGCAGGCCCAATCCGGACTGGATGATATAAGCAACGCAGTTTTCCGAACCGGAATCCTTCTCCACCCAGAAGGTCACCGGGGAGCTCACACCGAAGCGCTCTAGTTCACCCAGAACCGTTGCGAACTCATCAACGTCAGCTACAGCCAAACGGTCCAGATCAGCATCCAGCGGTGCCATGCCGGCAGCGTTGATGCCTTCGGCATCCATAAAAGAAGTATAGACAGTGCCAGCGCGGCCGGTGTCTTCCTTAACAATCTCGTGTGAAAGCTCTTCCGCCTGATCTCGCAGTTCATGGAAGGTGCCATCAACACCGCGGTCATCGGGGATGACATGGGACTTTAGGTAAGGCCCGTTAACAAATTGGTACAAGTCTTTAAGTTGCGTCATAGTGCCCATACTAGGCGAAAACACTTCGCCAAGGCAGCGATTCAGAATTTTCACTGCCGTAAAACAGCAACTTCAAAACCCCATTAATTTTCCTTACCTAACAAATAACTGTCCACGCAATGAGACAATGCAATGAGAATATATTATGCTGGCTTAGAATTTTTTACTTGATCGGAGCTTGTGATGGTTGAATCTTTTCCTCTATTGACAATTTTGCCGCCGCTAGTAGCCATCATCATGGTCATTGCCACCAAGCGGGTGCTGTTGTCACTACTTTCAGGATCCCTGCTAAGTATCTTGTTGATCACAAATTTCCACCCACTGGAGAGCCTCAAATTGCTCTTTTCCAGCGTTGTGGAACTGTTCTGGGTTGAGGGTGCGCTCAACTGGTACAACATTTTGATCCTCACGTTCTTGCTGGAACTAGGCGCTATTACGACATTGGTTCTGATGTCCGGCGGTACCGCCGCGTTCTCTAACTGGGCGCGCAAGCGTGTGAAAAGCCGGCGCGATTCCCAGATTCTTACCGCTATTTTAGGCATGGCCATCTTCATTGATGACTACTTCAACGCTTTGGCTGTGGGTCAGATTTCTCGCCCTATCTCCGACCAGCAGAAAGTCTCCCGCGCCAAGCTTGCCTACCTGGTTGATTCCAGTTCCGCCCCCACCGTTGTGCTTGTACCTCTCTCTAGCTGGGGCGCGTCCATCATCGGCATCATGGCACCTATCATCGCTGCTTCGGCGCTGACTATGAGTGAGATGGAAGTTTTTCTTCGCTCCGCAGTCATGAACTTCTACGCTGTTGCCGCCATCATCCTGCTGTGGATTGTTGTGCTGTGGCAACTGGACTTCGGCGCGATGCGTAAGGAAGAACAGCGCGCTGCCCTCGGTGAAGGCGTCATGGCTGAAGGCGATGACGCACCAGGTCAGATTACGGATGACTTGCCTACCCACCACAACGGCACCATTTCTGCTTTGGTTGTTCCATTCGTGGTTCTGGTTGTCGGCGTTGTGGGCGGCATGTACATCTCCGGTGCGCTCGCAGCAGGTTCCTGGTCCATGCTGGATGCGATGGCTAATGCCGATGTGGTGTTGGCTCTGAATATTGGCGGTGTTGCCGGTCTGCTGGTTGCGCTTGCTTACTGTGTTAGCTACACGCGTAAGAACCCGAAGTTTGATTCCCGCGTTATTGCCAGCGGCACCTTGGACGGCGCAAAATCGATGCTTCCAGCGATTTACATTTTGCTCCTGGCCTGGATGCTGGGCTCATTGATTGGTCAGCTGGGCACCGGCGCTTACTTCGCAAACATTGTCACCAGCTTGTCCGTTCCACCAGTGTGGTTGATTCCGATTCTCTTCCTCGTCGCCGCCGGCATGGCGTTCGCAACCGGCACCTCCTGGGGCGCATTCGGCATTCTGTTGCCGCTGGCGGGTGAAATCATCAACGCTGCTGCGCCCGATGGCACCTTGTTGATTCCAGCCTTCGGTGCAGTTCTCGCCGGTTCAGTCTGGGGTGACCACTCCTCCCCTATCTCAGACACCACCATTTTGTCTTCCACAGGTGCGGGTTGTGCCGTGGCAACGCACGTTAATACGCAGCTGCCTTATGCCTTCGTTGGCGCCATTGCCGCATTGGTCGGTTACGTGCTTTATGCAGCGACTACCTCTGCAATCATCGGCTTTGTCAGCATGCTCGTAGCACTCATTGTTATCGCTGTGGTTCTCAAATCCATGAACAAAACCACCGTTGCTGAAGTCGCCGCTGAAGCATAGCCGCTGCGGCTTGTAGTCTGGTGCCTATGGCAACGTATAGACTTCAGCCGGCTCGATCGGGGAAATATTTCGCGCTGGTATGCGTCGTCATGGCAGTGGCCATCGCGGCGCCTTCTGCCGTTTTATCGCTTGTATCCCAGAACCCCAAACCCACCGAATCATTATCAATCGGGCCTATTTCTTCTGATTGGGAAATCCCCGTTGAAGGCGTGGAGTGCGTCTGGGACCAAAACGGAATGCTGCCGGATGCGTATCTCTGTGACGGAGTCAGCGTGCAGATTAACAAGGTCAAAGATGTTGAAGATTCAGACCACTCATTGCGCCGCGCAGTACGCGCCAATATGCTCCTCTCCTTCACCAATGACCCGATCATTCACTCGGGCAACGCATCCGTGATGGCCATTCCACATGCCGAACTCGTAGCCATGAGCGTGCAAGGTACCGGGGAGTATGCCGGCGAGGAATTCCAAATCATGGTGCAAGGGCCTACCGATGAACTCGTCCCCCTATCCAATCAGATTTGGGACAGCTTCCACGACGATCCACTTCCCATCGACCTAGACGCAACGATGGAGCAGCTACCAGAAGGATTTATCCCCGGTATTCCGGAGCTGCCCGACAACCAAGTTCCTTCGTTGAACGCTGACGCATCCAAGCCAGAAGCAAACGAGGTGAACGCATGAGCAAGTTCTTTCGCGTTCTGACCATCATCAGCATGATCGTTGGAGTCTTCGGCTTCCTATTCATGTTCCTTACCGCGTTGTTTATGTCTCCTGGATTGGGTTTGCTCAGTGTTGTGTTGACTGCGGTGTATTTTGCCATCGCTATCTTCTTGCTTTCCCGCTTACCGTTTTGGCCGCAGAAGCGCGCAGGCGAATCACGACTGTGGATCTACGCCGCGCTGCTGTGGGGTGGCGGTGTCGCCATCATTTTTACGTTTCCCATCGCCACGCCGGTGATGGAAATTTTCGGCTACCTCGGATACCGCGCCGACGTGTACTCCTGGGGCGGTGCTTATCCAGAAGAAATCATCAAAGCCCTCGGCATAGTGGTCATTTGTTTGGCCTTTACGCAACTATCGCGGCCGTGGCACGGGTTTATCGTCGGCGGCGTCATCGGCTTGGGCTTTGAGGTGCTAGAAAACGTGTTGTACGGCGCCAGCGGTGCCCAAATGCACCAGGATTCTGATTGGGCTGGGTTCTGGGAAACCTGGGGCCTGCGCGTTCTTGCTGGCCCTGGCCTGCACCTGGTGTGCACGGCGATTGCCGGTTGGGGGATCGGCTTGGCGCTATTTGCCGGCAGCAAGTCGCGCATGTGGCGTTTAGGTACCGCATTGTTGTGGTGGTTCGTGGCCTTCACCATCCACTACGCGTGGAACTATAACCTGGTGAGCAATACCTCGATGATCATCAAGATCGTCGTTGTCATGGCCATCATGTACTTCATCTTTGCGCGCATCTGCTTCCGCAGCATGAAGCTGTACCGAGCCGATCTGGGACAAAGCTATACCCCCGCAGCGCTTCACAAAAAGCATGCCGCAGGGGTTGCCAGCCATAGCGTCGGCCGGGGCCTAGTTATTGCTGGGGAAACTCCACGTCCAAACCAAGAAGGTCATCACCTTCGGCTACGTCGTCCTCAGGAGCGTCCTCAACTTCAGTCAGAGTGATGGTCGCACCGGTGGCATCAGCAATCAACGCCATCAGGCCGAAGGTAGACATCCACGGCTCGCGGATGACCTCACCGCCGCATTCCACGGCAGAATTGATTGCCTCATCCATGTTGCGTACACCCAGGTAGGTCTGCCAGAAGCCCCCGACCTGTGGCGGGAACTTATCCTTCGCGTTCCAAATACCCGCGAACGGTGCGCCTTCCTCTTCAGCCGTCGCGTAGTCAGCTTCACCGGCAAGGCCGGAACCGGTAATCGGCTGGGTGCGGATTTCCCAGTTGAACAGCTCACCGTAAAAGTCCAGCGCCTTAGCAAAATCCTTCGTTGCGGTCAGCTCATGCCACACCGGCAGACCCGGCTCACCGGCGGCAACGAACTGCTCAGTGTTCGTTGGCTCGATAAGGCCGAACAGCGCCCCGGCGGCATCGGTAAGCAATGCCATCTGCCCCAGCTCAACCTGCTGCGGCCCGGACAATACCTTGCCACCGAGCTCCTCCGCGCGCTGGCATTCCTTCTCCAAATTGCCCGCGCGGAAGTAAGTCACCCAGGTATCCGGCATGGTGGAATCCGCTGGCTGCGGAATGAAACCGCCGATAGGAAGGCCCTGCGTGCGGCTGATACGGTACTCATCCGTCTCCGCCGTCACCTCCCAGCCGAGCACCTTGCGGTAAAACTCGGCCGACTTTTCCGGGTTAGAAGTGGTGAGATCAATCCAGTAGGGCATGCCTACTTCCGACATAAATGCGGGCATGGTTAAAGGTTCCTCCACTTTTCAGGATCAAAATCGTCATCGGCGGTAGCTTCATCGAAGTAGTCATCATCATCGTCATCGGCCACGCCAACCACCGCGCACATGGTGCCCACGCAGACCTTGTCACCCGCGTGCAGGGTTGCGCCGCGGCGAGTATCAACCTCGCCGTTGACGGTGACTTCACCTTCCGCAATTGCTGCTTTTGCCTCTCCACCTGTGGAAACGAGGCTGGCCAGTTTAATAAACTGGCCTAGTTTGATGGACTCACCCGAGATCGGTACTTCGATGTCGCTCATAGCCACCTAGTTTACAGCCGGCAGCCAGATTCACACTTTCGGCCGCCGCAGGGGGCATGTGCTTAACGATGTCCCTGAGATCCCGATGATCTAATCCGCACAAATCCATGCGCACTTTCATGCCGCGCAGTTGGATCCCTTCGTCTTCCCAGTGGGATTTGGCGCGGTCGAAGTCGTGGGAGCTGCCGTCGGCTTTGATGACTCGCCACCAGCTTATGCGTGAGCCCCATAGCCGCATGATGGAGCCGACTTGGCGCGCGGTGGCATCAGCAGCTTTGCCCACTTCACCGTAGGTGGAGACGTTGCCCGGCGGGATAAGCCCGGCGATATAAAGCACGCGCTGGGCTACCTCCGACGGTTCCGCAGGTTCGGACACTTTTTATCGGTCTGGGCCTAGTGCTGTGGCTTGAGTTTGACCGCGGTGCCGGTGGCGGTGACCATCAACATGTCGTTGGATGCGCCCATTGGGGAGTAATCAAAAGCGATGCCCACCACGGCATCGGCGCCGACTTCTTGGCCGCGGTTCCATAGTTCGTTGAGTGCGGATTCGCGGGCGCGGACTGCTTCTTCTTCATAGCCTGCGGATCGGCCGCCGGTGAAGGAACGGAAGGATGCGCCGATGTCTTTGAGGAAGTTAATACCAGTGACTGTTTCACCCGCGATGATGCGGATGTAGGTGTCAATCTCGCGGCCTTCAACATTGTGCGTGGTAGTAAAAATCATGTCGCCTATCCTACCGTGATTGCGCGCTAGAACGGTTGGATGATTCCTTCATAAACCATCACGATTCCCAACAGAATGAAGATGACACCAGCAATGATGTCAATCAACGGCGAGTATTTGGCCAGCCATGTGGAAAATATCCGCACGATGAGCGTGACGATGACAAACCAGGTACCCGATATGACCAGCAGGATGATTCCGACGGCAAAGGTCCAGGCAATCGATATTTCGGGCCGGATAAACTGCGCGAATACGGCGCCGAAGAACACCAGCGCCTTGGGGTTGGACAGGTTGGTGTAAAGCCCCAGGCGAAATGATCGCCCCGCGGTGAGCACTGGCAGCTTGGTCTGTGCCGCCGCGGCCGCTTCTGGCGGTTCAGCTGTGGGTGCGGAGTTTTCTGTTCCCACCACGCGCGATGGGGCACGCCTGGCGCTAAAACCTGAGCGCACGGATTGGATGCCCATCCAAATCAAAAACGCGCCGCCGAACAGTTGCAGGATGCCCAGCAAGCTGGGGCGCGCGGCAATCAGCGCGGACATGCCCGCCAACGACGCGGTGAGCCACACTGCGATGCCCGCCGTGATTCCAGCGGCGCACCACAGCCCGGCGCGCACCGAGCGCGAGGCCACTCGCATCACCTGAACCACATCCGGACCTGGGGCGATACAGACTGCGAGCCAGACGCCAATGAGGGTGAGAAGAGATGCGAAAGTCACGGAGCATTATTTTAATCTCCGTGACTTTATCGGGCAGGACTGCCCGCAGTAGTGCCCCAGGAAGGTTTAGCTTTGGGTACGGGGCTTCAGTTCTAGCCTGTCGATGTTGACGTGGTTCGGCAGCGACGCCACCCAACGCACGGACTCAGCGACGTCTTCGGCGACTAGGTTGAGCTGACCGTCATAGACGGACTTCGCGCGGTCTGCGTCGCCCTCGAAACGCACTAGGGAGAAGTCCGTTGCCACGCGTCCCGGGATGATTTCCGTGGTGCGGATGTTGTGGTTTTCCAGGCGCAATGCGCGGGAAACCACCCGCACGCCGTGCTTTGCTGCGTTGTATCCGGAGCCGCCTTCATACACGCTCCAGCCCGCGATGGAGCTCATGTTGATAATCAGGCCGGAGTTATCAGGTGCAGCTTCAATCTTTTTAATCAGCGCTTGAATCAAACGCACCGTGCCCAGCACGTTGGTTTCATACATCCAGTTCCAGTCATCGATGGATGTCTCCACCAGCGGTTCCAGGCCCTTCGCGCCGCCGGCATTGTTAACCATCAGGTCAACGCGTGGCAGCTGCGCCGCCAATGCGTCAACAGATTCTTGCTTGGTCACGTCTAATTCAACGGCGGTGCCACCGATTTCCTCGGCCAAAGCATCCAGCTTGTCCTTGCGGCGCGCGGCCACGACAACGTGCCAGCCATCGTTGGCCAACAATCGCGCGCTGGCTGCGCCAATGCCTGACGATGCTCCGGTAACTACAGCAACTTTTTGGTTCTCTGGGATTGTCATGCACCCCACAATAGGCCAATGATTCTCCCATCACCGCCGCTGCTGCATTTCAATTCACAACTCTAGGAACCCCAGGGCCGCCTAGAGCTACGCCCTTCAATCGCGAACGCAAATGAGCTTTACTTCTTCTGAGCTCGCCAGAAATAGCCAACTACTACCGCGATGAACGCAACAATTCTGACCCATATGAAACCCACGTGAATTTCTCCCGTTTCCCTCCAGGTCCTTCGCAGCCGATTGTGTCATACAAGAAAGCGTTTATGCCAGGGTTGAATCCACACGGCCCATAAAGTGAGAACCCTTCTTGAATTGCCGTCTTCTAGGGGAAGGGCAACTAGTATCTTAAAAGGCACTTACTCACGACGCGAAGGACGAGGTGGCGTAGTGAACGCTGCGGAACCAACTTTTCAGGAGCGCTACATTGACGCCGGCCCACGGCTGACGCCTATCGAGAAGAAGATTGGTGATTATCTACTGCGAAACCCGGATGAGGTTATGGGTTCCTCGGCCTTGCGGATCGCGGAAGCGACCGGAACTAGCGATGCATCAGTTATCCGAACTATCAAAGGTTTGGGATATCAGGGACTCCGAGAACTAAAGAAAGAGTTCCTTGAAAACATCTTGGTGCGTAGAAGCTCCTCGTCAATTCTGGGCCATGACATTGAGAGCATTCAAACTAACAAGCGCCCGGCGGACAATATGCTGGAGAACTCCGCCGCCATTCTGGAAGCCTTTCGCCAAGGATTTGACCATGATGCCTTCGATCGTTGCGTTGATCTTCTCGTCGAATCACGACGGATTTACACCTACGGCCTGGGCCCGGGTTCCATGGTCGCAGGGTTCTTAGCAACTCACCTGAAGCGCGTGGGTTTCGATGCCGAAGCACTAATGCTTGCTGGTTACAGGCTTGCAGATGACCTTTTATCCATGGAGCAAGACGACTGCGTGGTTCTAGTAGCTCCATTTCACCAGACCACCGAAGTAGATGTCATCGTCGATCACACGAAAGCAGTTGGCGCGAAGGTGGTGTTAGTGACCGAAGCATTAGGCTTGTCACTGCAGGATCGCGTGGATGTCATCATCAAAACTCCACCCACAATCTCCAATGTTGTCAGCGAGCACCTGACGCCTTTTGTTTTCAGCTACGTGCTCACCATGCAATTAGCATCGCGGCAAAAAGAGGCAGCGCTCAAGCGCAACCAGCTGTTTAATGACCTCTCCGCAAAGTTCACCGGTCGCCCCGACTTTTCCTCGCCGATATTCCTCACGGACATGCCGGAAGACGTCCCCGAGGATTAAGTCATGCCCCCTAAGCACGCTAATTGAACTAGATGCGGTCACTGTTCTGAAGAACGGTGGCCGCTTTTTCGCGCGCAAAAACGTCAATTATGTCTGGACTGAAGCGCCAACTGGCAGCACCATTTCCTTAGCAAACACTATTTTGAAACATTTCACTACACCCATTGACAGATTTCAAAGTAAACACTACATTGTGAACCACACCACCTTCTAACGCGGTGTGAGTTAACGCATAGGGACTGCTGAAGAGCAATCAGCATTAGACAAGTAAGAATCGGTGCCGTCCACCGATTTCTTGTCTTCCCCACTCAAATGACTTTGGAGGTCAACAAACGTGGCAGCTAACAACAACCAGAACGTAGCGGTAGTCGGCGCGGGAATTATCGGAGTTATGACTGCCTGGCAGCTTGCCGAGCGCGGCCACCGCGTCACGGTCTACGACCAGTGGAATACTCCAAATGATCGCGGTGCCTCAGCAGGAGAATCCCGAATTTTCCGCACCGCTTACAAAGAGGGCGCCGACTATGTGCCCCTCATGCAGAAATCTCTACCGATGTGGGAAGAGTTGCAAGAATGCCGGGACGTACCGATTCTCGAAATGTGCGGTGGCCTCACCATCGGGCCGCGCGATCAAAAAGACGTGCAATCAGTTATTGCTTGTGCCGAATCTTTGGACTTAGAACACGAAATCCTCGATCGTGAGGCAATGGCCGAACGCTATCCACAGTTCCAATTAGATGAGGGTGAAGTCGGAGTCTACGACCCGGTCGCGGGAATCTTTCGTCCTGAGCTCGCGGTCTTAACCGCCCGCGAAGAAAGCAAGCGACTCGGCGCAACATACCGGCCTTACACTCCAGTACTCAACATCCGCGCTACTGCCGATGGCATCGCAGTAGACACTGCCGCTGATGCTGAACGCTTCGACAAAGTAGTCCTCGCCTCCGGACCATGGGCTGCAAACCTTGCGCAATCTGCCGGTTTCGCGCCCTCCCTGGTTCAAGCAAAACGCCTGGTAGCCGGATGGTTCCCAGCTCGTGATGTTGCACAGCATCAACCTCAGAATATGCCGATCTCCATCCGCCGCCACGAAGAAGCAGGATTCTCCTGCTTCCCAATCCTGGATGGAACTGCGGTGAAGATCCTTCCTCATCACCTCAACTGGATGGATATCGACAGCCCTGAAGACCTGCCAAGGCTCATTGAACCTGAATTTGTTCGAGCCATTGAACGAGCAGTGGACCGATTGATGCCGGGTCTGGATCCTGCTGCAGTGCGTGTCTCCAGCTGGACCGAAGGCTTCACTCCAGACGGAGCACCCGTCGTTGGCCCATCACCTGCCGATGACCGCATTGTCCTGGCAGTCGGAATGTCCGGCCAGGGCTTCAAGTTCGCACCCGCAGTCGGTTCCATCGTCGCCGACTACGTCTCCGACAATCAGTCCCCTGACGCCGTCGACATCATGTCCCCACAAAGGTTCGAGAAGGAGTAAGCCGTGAACATTGGAACTACGGTACTCATCAGTGCGGTTTCACTTTTGGTCATCGGAATCGGCGCCTATATTGCCTACATCGTAGGTAAAAAGCACAATTCCAGCGAGGACTGGATGGTTGGCGGCCGCAGCCTGCCCGTTTATGTTGTCGGTTTCTCCCAAGCGGCAACCGCCGTCGGCGGCGGCGTGCTCGTGGCCCACGTCGGTATCGCATACTCCTGGGGCCTTTCAATATTTTGGTACGAACTATTCGTCGTTTCAGGAATGCTCATCATCGTGCTTTTCGCTCGATGGCTACACAAAGGAAACTTCTCCACAATTCCAGAGGTCTTTGCCCGGCTCTTCGGAGACAGCAAAACCTTGCTCGCGATTATCGCAGTCGCAGTCATCCTGGTTCCGTTTGGCTGGTTAGCCACTCAGTTCGTAGCCTTTGCCAGCCTCTTCGGTGAGGTCACCGGAATCGCAACCACTCCGTTGATCATCGTTATGGCAGTTATCAGTGTGCTGTTCGTCCTGCCCGGCGGCTTAACCTCCGTTGCGTGGTCTGACTTCTTCTTTGGCGTGTTCATGGTGATCGGCTCGGTCGTCGTGGCTGGCTACGCTATCTATCAAGCCGGCGGCCTCGGTGAGATTGTCAGCAATGTACCCGCCGAAATCACTGCGGTCCCCGAAGGATTCGGCGCCGCTGGAGTCATGACCATCCTGCTCTGGGCATTCTCCATCCTGCCCGGAACCGTCACCAACCAGATGTACTACCAGCGCATCTTCGCATCAAAGACTGTTCGTCAAGGCCGTCAGGGTATCTACATCGCAGCAGCCGGCATTATCCTCGCTGGTTTCTACGCATTGATTATTGGTCTCGCCGTGCGTTCCATGAATGGCGGACTCGGCGTCGAAAACCGTGAGCAGGCCGCTGGTTGGTTCCTGGGACAGATTCCAGCTTGGCTGCTGGCAATATACGGAGCTTTCCTGATGGCGACCATCGTCTCCACCACCGGTTCCGCACTGCAGTCAGTGGTTGCCAACCTCGTACATGACTTGCGCAATGCGTTCGTCAGCGAGAAGCGCCTGGAAAACAGCAACATGGTGACGGTCTCGCGCTGGTGCACCATTGCTGTTACCTTGGTCGCTGCTCTACTGGCTGTCCTGTACCCACAAGCGCTGGAACTATTGGTCGCTACCTACGCTTACTCAGCTTCGGTCCTTGCGGTACCACTTATCTGCGGAATGATCCTGATTAAGCGTGGTCAGATTCCGGTAATGGTCTCTTACCTATCAATGGCAGCTGGCCTCATTGGTTGTTCCATCGCCCACCTCATGGGTACTGAGATTCCTTATGCCATCTACGGCATCGTCGCCAGCCTGATTGTCTTCATCATCGCTTACATAACGATTAAGCCTAAGAACGCCCAAGCCCAGACCCAGACCGAGCCACAGCCAGAACCTGCTAGCCAAAACGACGTCGCAGCAACTCACTAACCCGTAACCCCGAAGAAATAGAAAGGAAGAGGCCTACACGCGCATTACGTCGTGTAGACCTCTTCTCCTCATAACAAGGGACCTTGTCCTTGCTTTCGCTGCCTCAAATGTATCAAGCCCGCTCCCAGTTAACAATGGTGCGGGCTTGATGATTATTCTCAGAATACACCAGGTGAGCAAAACGGAGCATCCTCCACGACAGCCAGCCACACCAAGGCCTCAGGGCTTCTTGTGCGTATCTAGTGCGGGTAGACCTGCCGGAAGGTGATGTTGATGCGGCCTTCCTTGAGGCCGCAGGATTCATCAA
>OMJG01000107.1_pt1 | contig 59156 bp, 57 predicted proteins | sample 1646431 | NCBI WGS metagenome assembly OMJG01 (sample SAMN03771674, study PRJEB25209) | food metagenome | isolation source: Cotija cheese | place: Mexico:Jalisco,Michoacan | collected 2011-12-12 | reverse complement strand
GCATCACTCGAGCTGCCGGTGGCGGTGGGGACCGCCTCGGCGGTGGCCTGAACCCCGACGGGAACGGTCTGCAGCGATTTCGGGTCGGTCTGGGCGAAATCCCATTCGAGCAGGTCGACGGCGGCCTGACGCGAGTTGTTGTCGATGCCGAGCATCGTCGCGACCACACGGTGTCCGTCACGCTCGGCCACGGCCACATACGAACCCTTCGCGGCCCGGGTGAACCCGTTCTTCAGACCCAGCCCGCCGTCGACCTGGCCGACGATCTTCGTGTGGTTCTGGATCTCGTAGCCTTTGAACTTCTCTTTCGTCTCCGGGTTCGTCCCGCCCGGGAATTGATAAGTCTCTGTGCCGATGACTTTCATGAGGTAGTCGTCTTCGCACACCGCCCATGCGAGCTTCATGAGGTCCTCGGCGGTCGTGTACTGGCCCTTTGCGTCGAGTCCCGAGGTGTTCTTCGCCTGCGTATTCGACATGCCCAGCTCGGCAGCCTTCTCGTTCATCAGGTCCACGGCTTTGTCCTGCCCGCCGGCTGCACGACCCAGAGCATTCGCCGCATCATTGGCGCTCGACATGAGCATCGCATGGAAGAGCAGGTCGATGGAGTATTTGTTCGTCTGCATGAGACCGACCTTCGTCCCATCGACTTCCATGTCCTCGAACTCCGCGGTCACCTTCTTCTTCTTGTCAGCGAACTCGTCGACGAGCGCGAGAGCCGTGAGCAGCTTGATCGTCGACGCCGGAGCGTGCCGCTTCTCCACGTTCTTCGCCACGTGCAACTCCCCGGAATCGAGGTCGCCCACAAGCCAGGACGTGCCCGTCGGCTTCGGGGGCTTCGCGCCGTCACCGAGGTCGTCGGGACTGACATACGCCGGTGCTGTCGACTCCGCCGGCTGCGGCACCGCTTGTGCGGGTGCGGGGGAGTGGACGAGCTGGGCGGGAAGCACCAGCAGCGCGGCAGCGAAGCCGAGGACACGCAGGAGCGCGGCACGCGGTGAGGAAGCAGTCGAGCGGGTGAAACGCATGCGCACCAGTCTACTTTCGCCGCAGGCAGCTCGTCCTCAGGATTCCCTCACCCTCTTCGAGGCGGCCCACACGAGAAGCGAGCGTCCGGCGGCAGCCCAGTCTGAAGCGGATAGCCCACGTTCAAATGTGGCCTATCCACCCTCGACTGGGCCACTTCCGCAAATGCATAGTTGAAGTCCAATAGCACATGTTCAAATCAGTGCTGTCTGACTTCAACCGTGTATTTGAGGAAGTTGTTCCCACCACCGAGGCGGCCCGATCCCACCGAGGAGGTCCCGCTAGACGGCCGCCAACCCGCTCAGAAGGGACGCAGACGAAAGCGGCCCCGCACCGTGTGGTGCGGGGCCGCTGCGGTCTGACTTGCGCTTACGCGATCAGAACGCGCGCTGCAGGATCGCCTGCTTCACCTCGGCGATGGCCTTGGTGATCTCGATGCCGCGCGGGCAGGCCTCGGTGCAGTTGAAGGTGGTGCGGCAGCGCCACACGCCTTCCTTGTCGTTGAGGACCTCGAGGCGCATGTCTCCGCCTTCGTCACGCGAATCGAAGATGAAACGATGCGCATTGACGATCGCGGCGGGACCGAAGTACTGGCCGTCGGTCCAGAACACGGGGCACGACGAGGTGCAGGCTGCACAGAGGATGCACTTCGTGGTGTCGTCGAAGGCCTCACGCTGTTCGGCCGACTGCAGACGCTCACGCGTGGGCTCGTGTCCCGAGGTGACGAGGAACGGCATGACCTCGCGGTACGACTGGAAGAAGGGCTCCATGTCGACGATCATGTCCTTCTCGAGCGGAAGACCCTTGATCGCCTCGACGGTGATCGGCTTGGACGTGTCGAGGTCCTTGAGCAGCGTCTTGCAGGCCAGGCGGTTGCGGCCGTTGATGCGCATCGCATCGGAACCGCAGACGCCGTGGGCGCAGGACCGGCGGAAGGACAGCGAACCGTCGATCTCCCACTTGATCTTGTGGAGAGCATCCAGCACGCGGTCGGTGCCGTACATCGTGACGTTGTATTCCTCCCAGTGCGGCTCCGAATCGACCTCGGGGTCGAAACGGGCGATCCGGAAGGTGCAGTCGAAGGACGGAATGGTTCCGCCTTCGCCCGACACGTGGGTCGGCAGGTCGATCTTCGACGCTGGCTCTGGGGTGGTATCGGTGCTCATCAGTACTTACGCTCCATCGGCTGGTAACGGGTGACGATGACGGGCTTCGTCTCCAGACGCATGCCCTTGATGCCGTCGGTCTCCGCTTCGGGATCGAGGTAGGTCATCGTGTGGTGCATGAACTTCTCGTCGTCACGATCCGGGAAGTCCTCGCGGAAGTGTCCTCCACGCGATTCCTTGCGGTGGATGGCGGCGACAGAGATGACCTCGGCGAGCTCGAGCAGGAAGCCGAGCTCGACGGCCTCGAGCAGATCGAGGTTGTAGCGCTTGCCGCGGTCCTGGATGCCCACGTTGTTGTAGCGCTCGCGCAGCTTGGCGATCTCGTCGAGAGCCTCACGCAGCGTCTCGTCGGTGCGGAACACCTGGACGTTGGCGTCCATGATGTCCTGCAGATCCTTGCGGATCGCCGCGATGCGCTCGGTGCCGTCCGAGGTGCGCATCTTCTCGAGCATCTCGACGACTTCGGTCTCCGGGCTCTCGGGCAGCTCGACGAACTCGGCGGTCTGCGCGTATTCCGCGGCGGCGATGCCGGCGCGCTTGCCGAAGACGTTGATGTCGAGCAGCGAGTTCGTGCCCAGACGGTTCGAACCGTGCACGGACACGCAGGCACACTCACCGGCGGCGTAGAGGCCGGGGATGACGGTGTCGTTGTCGGCGAGCACTTCGGCTTCGACGTTCGTCGGGATGCCGCCCATCGCGTAGTGCGCGGTCGGGAAGACCGGCACCGGTTCCGTGTAGGGCTCCACACCGAGGTAGGTGCGAGCGAACTCGGTGATGTCGGGCAGCTTTTCGTCGATATGCGAGGGCTCGAGGTGGGTGAGGTCGAGCAGGACGTAGTCCTTATTCGGTCCGCAGCCGCGGCCCTCGCGCACCTCGTTGGCCATCGAACGGGCCACGATGTCACGCGGAGCGAGGTCCTTGATCGTCGGGGCGTAGCGCTCCATGAAGCGCTCACCCTCGGAGTTGCGGAGGATGCCGCCCTCACCACGTGCCGCCTCGGAGAGCAGGATGCCCAGGCCGGCGAGACCTGTGGGGTGGAACTGGAAGAACTCCATGTCCTCCAGCGGGATCCCGCGGTTGTAGGTCACGGCCATGCCGTCACCGGTCAGGGTGTGCGCGTTCGAGGTGGTCTTGAAGACCTTGCCGACACCGCCGGTGGCGAAGACGACCGACTTGGCCTGGAAGACGTGGATCTCGCCGGTGGCCAGTTCGTAGGACACGACTCCGGCCGGGCGCTTGACCCCGTCGACCTCGGTCATGAGGAGGTCGAGGACGTAGAACTCGTTGTAGAACTCCACGCCGTGCTTGACGCACTGTTGGTACAGGGTCTGGAGGATCATATGACCGGTGCGGTCTGCGGCGTAGCAGGAGCGGCGCACGGCGGACTTGCCGTGGTCGCGGGTGTGTCCGCCGAAGCGACGCTGGTCGATCTTGCCTTCGGGGGTGCGGTTGAACGGCAGCCCCATCTTCTCGAGGTCGAGGACGGCGTCGATGGCTTCCTTGGCCATCACCTCGGCGGCGTCCTGGTCGACCAGGTAGTCACCGCCCTTGACGGTGTCGAAGGTGTGCCATTCCCAGTTGTCCTCTTCCACGTTCGCCAGTGCGGCGCACATTCCGCCCTGGGCGGCACCGGTGTGCGAACGGGTGGGGTAGAGCTTCGTGAGAACGGCGGTGCGGGCGCGCTGGCCCGACTCGATCGCCGCACGCATGCCGGCGCCGCCGGCGCCGACGATGACGACGTCGTAATGATGTACCTGCATGTTTCTCCTTTAGGCCTTGCAGAACTCAGCCAGGACCGAGGGGTCCGCTCCGGCCGGGCAGGGATCGAACGTGAAGATGACGAGCGTGCCGAGCACGATGACGATGACCGAGGCGATGTAGAGGATCACCTGCAGGGACATGCGTGTGCCGGGCTTCTCGGAGTAGTCCATGATGATGGTGCGCAGACCGTTGGTGCCGTGCAGCATCGCCAGCCACAGCATGAGCAGATCCCAGATCTGCCAGAACGGGCTGGCCCACTTGCCTGCGACGAATCCGAAGTCGATGGCCTGGACGCCGTCGCCGGCCCACAGGTTCACGAACAGGTGGCCGAAGATGAGGATGACGAGCACGACGCCGGAGATGCGCATGAACAGCCATGCGAACATCTCGAACTTCGAGCGCGTCGACTTGTGCCGGGAGTAGCCGGTCCGCGGAGCCGGAATGGATGTTGTGCTCATGTCAGCCTCCGAAGGTGTGCATCAGCTGGCGGGGAATGAAGGCGATCATGATGATGAGCCACACAACCATGACTCCCCAGAACAGCTTCTTCTGATTTTTCGGGCCACTCTTCGAGAAATCGACGAGAATGACGCGCAGACCGTTGAACGCATGGAATGCGATGGCGGCGACGAGCGCGATCTCACCGAATGCCATGACCGGTGTCTTGTAGGTTCCGATCACTGCGTTGTAGGCCTCGGGCGAGACGCGGACGAGGGCAGTATCGAGCACGTGGACCAGAAGGAAGAAGAAGATTCCGACGCCTGTGACGCGATGCGCGACCCAGGACCACATTCCTTCGTTTCCTCGGTACAGAGTGCCCGTAGACGCTTTGGCCACGGAGCATCCTCCATCTTGATAATTCGGGTGTGTACGTCTAGAAACTACGCCGAAGACCGCTTCCGTGCCAGTCGAGACACGGGTGAGCGTCCCGGATCACACCGCAACCCTGGCAATTCCCTCAAAACTGGGATTCACCGTCTCACGGAATTTCATTTACATCACAGTCGTGTGCTCTAAATTGTCTCGTTCCCGTTCTGACCTGGTCAGCCCGGGAACACGGGCACACCCTCGCCGAGGCGGTCCTGAGGTGGGGAGATCCCCACCGGGCGCTTGGGGATCGGCTCATCCGACACGGCGGGCAACCTCGGGGAAGGTGTGCCCGAACTCTGAGACACTGAGATCGTGAACACGCACTTCCACGCCATCATCCCCGCCGGCGGATCCGGAACGCGCCTGTGGCCGCTGTCGCGTCGGGCGACGCCGAAGTTCCTCCACGATGTCCTCGGCCTCGGTCGCAGCCTCATCCAGGCCACCTGGGACCGCGTCGCGCCGATCGTCGGCGACGACAGAGTCTGGGTGGTCACAGGCGAGAGCCACTTCGATCAGGTCGCCGAGCAGCTGCCGCATATCGCCCGCGGCCAGATCATCGCCGAACCCTCCCCGAAGGATTCCGCTGCCGCCATCGGTCTGGCCGCCATGCTCATCGCCCGTGAGGATCCCGAGGCCATCGTCGGATCGTTCTCCGCCGATCATTCGATCACGAACGTCGACGAATTCCGGCTCGTCATCGATCAGGCCGTCGCCGCCGCGGAGACCGGAGACATCGTCACGGTCGGCATCATGCCCCGCAATCCCGCCACGGCCTACGGCTATATCGAGACCGGTGACCTGCTCGGGCTCGACGGGGCGCCCACGGCCCGGCGGGCGCTGGCGTTCGCGGAGAAGCCGGAGGCGAGCACGGCTCGTCAGTATGTGAACTCCGGCCGCTACCGCTGGAACGCGGGCATGTTCATCGCCAAGGCCGCCGCCCTGCTCGACATCCTCGCCGAGGAGGACCCGCCCCTCTATTCGGGGCTGGCCCGGATCGCCGAGGCCTGGGACACCCCAGACCATGATGAGGTCCTCAGCGCCGTGTGGCCCGGACTGGAGAAGCGAGCCATCGACTATGTGGTGGCCGAACCGGCAGCCGCAGCCGGTCGTGTCATCGTCATCCCCGGTGACTTCGGCTGGGACGACGTCGGCGACTTCGATTCGGTGGCCAGGCTGCGCCAGCCGGTTCCCGGGGAACCGCGGGGAGTGATCTCGATCGGCGGGAACACCGACCTGCTCGAGGTCGATGCCTCGGGAGTCGTGTTCTCCGAAGGACCGCGGACGGTGGCCATCGTCGGGCTCGACGACCTCGTCGTCGTCGACACCGACGACGTCCTGCTCATCACCTCCCGCCCGCACGCCCAGGACGTGAAGAAGGCCGTGTCCCTCGCCGGTGAGCGCGGACTCGACGAACTGCTCTGATCCACAGTCGGCGCTCCCGGGGGAGTGGAGCGGGAAGTATGTCGAAATTGGTCGCAATGGGCACATTTATGACATCGAGTGCCTAGCATGGCTTGAAATGTTCGACATCGCCCATCCCCGACCTCCCCGCACTGAAGGACCCGACGTGATCAGCTCGACAATCGCTGAGATCGGTGCTGAACTCATCGATTTCCGCCGCGACATCCATGCCCATCCGGAACTGTCCTTCCAGGAGTTCGAGACCACCGACAAGATCGTCGCCCGCCTCGAGGCCGCCGGTCTCACGCCGCGGCGCCTCGAGAGCACCGGAGTCGTCTGCGACATCGGCGACGGACCGGTGGCCGTGGGGCTGCGCGCCGATATCGACGCCCTGCCCGTCGATGACCTCATCGATGAGGAATTCCGGTCCACCGTGCCCGGCGTCGCCCACGCCTGCGGCCACGACGTCCACCTGACCTCCCTCATCGGTGCCGGCATCGCCCTGCAGAAGATCCACGAGACACGGCCCGGCGGACTCGGCGGCCGGGTGCGTCTGATCTTCCAGCCCGGTGAAGAGGTCACCCCGGGCGGTGCCCTGCGCGTGATCTCCCAAGGCGTGCTCGACGACGTGCCCGAGGTCTACGCCGTCCACTGCGACCCGAACGTCGACATCGGCAAGGTCGGTTCGCGCATCGGCGCCATCACCGCCGCCGGCGACACCGTCATCATCCGCCTCTCCGGTCACGGAGGGCACACCTCGCGTCCGCACCTGACCGAGGACCTCGTCTACGCGTTGGGCAAACTCGCCACCGATCTGCCCTCGACCCTGGGCCGGCTGATCGACCCGCGGCACGCGATCTCTCTGGTGTGGGGTGAGATCAGCGCCGGCCATGCCGCGAACGTCGTCCCCAGCGAAGGGATCCTGCGCGGAACCCTGCGCTGCCTCGACGTCGACGGCTGGAACCAAGTCGCCGAAGTGTTGCCCGAGCTCGTCGATCGCATCGCCGGACCCTACGGAGTCGAGGTCGACCTCGAACATCGCCGAGGCGTCCCACCGGTGGTCAACACCGAAGACCAGGTCACCCTCATCGAATCCGCCGTCCGCGGGGAACTCGGCGAGAACTCGGTGCAGCTGACCCCGCAGTCCATGGGCGGGGAGGACTTCGCCTGGTACCTCACCCACTGCCCGGGAGCGCTGATCCGTCTGGGCACCCGCACCCCCGGCGGCATCACCTACGACATCCACCAGGGCGATCTGCTCATCGACGAACGCGCCGTGGAGATCGCCGCCCGCGTGTTCACGGCCACCGCGCTCAAGGTCCTCGACCGCGACCGGTGATGGCCCGGCGGCTGATTGCCCGCGCGCGGTCGGCCGCTGCTGCCCTCTGACCTGCCACGTGATCTGCCACGGACGATGCCTGATTACGCCGTGTCAGGATGGGCCGATAATCTTGGACCCATGAGGATGAGAGCCCGAACCGCGCAGATCGCCGCGCTCGCCGCGGTCGGCGTCCTCACGCTCAGCGCCTGCTCCGTGAATGCCCCCGAAGCCCTCGAAGAGGAGCGACTGGGCTGCCTCGTCTCGGCCCCGGCCGGCTTCGACGATCACTCCGCCGGTGCTCTCACCCTCGAGGAGACGGAACTGGCCCGTGGCGCCGGGGTCTTCTCGGGCACCTCGAGTCAACGCGTCTCGGGTGGGTCGGCCACCTCGGCGGCATTGGATCGGATGCACAGACACGACTGTGCACTGACCACGGTCATCGGGCCCGGTGGAGCGGACGAACTCGCGGACTTCGCCGCAGACCACCCAAAGGACTTGTTCCTCGGGGTCTCGCCCGGCACCGATGACCTGCCGAAAAACGTGCTGAGCATGGATTTCGACCTCGTCCCGCCGGCGTTCATCGCCGGCTACACCGCGGCCACCGCCTCGGAGACGGGGAAGGTCGGCGTCGTCGTCTCCCACGGGTTCCCACAGTCCGAACGTATCCTGAACGCCTTCGACGCCGGCGTCGACCTCTACAACAAGGAGAACGATGAGGACCTGCCGAAGGCGGAGTCCTACCGTCCCGCCTCGGGTGGGGTCGCCTCGGCGAGCGGTTCGCCTCGGGCGATCGACGACACCCGCAAAGCGGGGAAGGAGTACTTCGAACGGTCCTTCGACGCCGACGTCGACGTGCTCGTTCCCTTCGGGTCGGCGGCCGCAATGGGGGTGGTCACCTCGGCGGATGAGAAGCGGACCGATCTGACCACGGCCACGGAGGAACCCGAGGGCGACGACGAAGGACCGAGCCTGCCGAAGATCGTGTGGTATGGAACAGCGGGCGGATTCTCCAAGACGATCGTGGCCAGCGTGGAACCGAACGTGCGCCGCGGACTGCGCACGATGTTCCCCGATTGGCCGCAGAGCAAGAACCCCGACGAGGTGGCGCCCGCCCCGAAGACCGGGCCCGAGGAGATCGCCGGCTTCCGCGTCGCCGACCGCCACTACTGGGGCACCCTCGACAACGGCGGGGTGCGCATCGTCGCCGAGGACGGATTCCTCTCCCGCGTCTCCGACGCCGGTCGCGGGATCACGGACCTCAGGGAGCGGATCAAGAGCGGGGAGATCGATCCGGAGAAGGGATGAGGGGTGCGCGCCGCATCGGATAAGCTGAGACGGTGATGAATGTACCCGCCGGCGTCGCATCGGACGACCCCATCCTGCAGCTGCCCAAAGTCTCCCTCCATGATCACCTCGACGGCGGTCTGCGCCCGTCGACGATGATCGAACTGGCCGACTCGATCGGTCACACCCTGCCCGCCTCCGATGCAGAATCGCTGCGCAGATGGTTTTCGGAGTCCGCGAATTCCGGTGATCTGGTCCGCTACCTCGAGACGTTCTCGCACACCGTGGCGATCATGCAGAGCGAGGACAACCTGCGCCGTGTGGCCAAGGAATGGGTCCTCGACCAGGTGGCCGACGGAGTCTTCTACGCCGAGGCTCGGTGGGCTCCCGAACAGCACCTCGACGGCGGTCTCGAACTCGACGCCGTGGTCGAAGCCGTCCAGGCCGGTCTCGAAGAAGGTGTCTCCGAGGCGGCGGCCGACGGCAAGTACATCCGCGTCGGACAGCTCATCACGGCCATGCGTCAGGCCGACAACTCGCTGGCGATCGCCGAACTGGCCATCCGCCATCGTGAGAAGGGTGCGGATTCCGGAGTCGTCGGATTCGACATCGCCGGACCCGAGAACGGATTCCCGCCGTCTGCGCATCTCTCCGCCTTCAACGCCCTGCATCAGGCGTATGTGCCGGTGACGATCCATGCCGGTGAGGCCGCCGGCAAGGAATCCATCCACGAGGCGGTCACCATCTGCCATGCCCAGCGTCTGGGCCATGGTGCGCGCATCGTCGAGGACATGGACATCGTCGACGGTCAGGGTCAGCTCGGCAGCCTCGCAGCCTGGGTCCTCGACCAGCAGATTCCGCTGGAACTGTGCCCGAGCTCGAACCTGCAGACCGACATCGGCGGCACCATCGCCAGCCACCCGATCACGGGTCTGAAAGACCTCGGCTTTGCGGTCACCATCAACCCGGACAACCGGCTGATGTCGGGCACCTCCGTCTCACGGGAGATGCGACTGCTCGTCGACGAGGCCGGCTGGAACCAGACCGACCTCGAATGGGCGACGGTCAACGCTGTGACCGCGGCCTTCCTGCCGCTGGATGTGCGTGAGCGCATGCTCGATGAGATCCTCATCCCCGGATTCGCCCGGGTGACCATTTGAGCTCACGCAATGGCCGGGCCGCAGGCTCCGGTGCGTCACCGGAGCCTGAGGGGCACGGGATTCCGACCCCGCGGGCGATGATGCTGCCCGTCATCGTCCTCGGCGTCCAGGCATTGGCCCTGATCGGGGCGGCGGTGTCGTTCGTCATCACGGCGATCACCGCTGGGCCGTTGGCGGCGTCGCTGATCGGTCTGGCCGTCATGTTCCTCATCTTCGCAGCCGGTGTCGGCGCCGCGGCCCGGGGCGCCTGGCGCCTGCACCGGTGGGCGCGTCCGGCGGCGATCGCCTTCGAGCTGCTCGTCATCGTCTTCGCCTTCAGCGTCATCGGCGGTTCCCTGCTGCTGGGGCTCGCCTGCCTGGTCACCGCGATCGCCGTGATCATGGGCTTCTTCCTGCCCCCGGTCGTCGACGCCTACAACCGCGCTCTGACCGACTGAGCCGGTTCAAGCAGGTACTCGCCCGAACATAGGTCGCTTTTCGATACTTTCGAGCGAGAAAAGTATCCGATAGCGACCTGTATTCTGCGCTGAGTATCTGTTCGCGACCCAAGTTTTTCGAGTTCGAGCAGCTGGGGCGGCCCGACGTTGCTGAGAGAATGCGTGAACTGTGCGCAGATTGCCAAAATCCGGCGTCTGCCGGGCAATCTGCGCACACTTGACTCGCGTCAGCGGGGCTGACCGCGGCTACGGGCTCGCGGATCAGTCGGAACAAGTCAGCATCACACCTGCGGCGGCGACCATTTCTGGACGCTCGCAGCCTGAGCGGCCATGAGTCGCGAGGGAACCGCGGAGAAGACGGCATTGCGCAGCCCCGCCAGCAGCGGCGATTCGAGTTGGAACATCTGCCCCATGAGCCGGGACTTCTGCGCGATCGACTGCGTCCGCGGGCGGCGCAGGGAGTCATAGCGGCCCAGTGCCGCAGCGAGGTCTGGCGGTACTGAGGCTCTCGGGCCCAAATTGTGGTCCGGGTTCGCGCCGGTGCGAGGGCCCGCACGGTGGTCCGGGTTCGCGCCGGCGCGAGTGCCCGCACCTGTGGCCGCTTGCTCTTCGACTCGTCCGAGCCGGCTCGCCCCAGATCCCGGAGACTCCCCGAGCAGCGGGGTGAGCAGGACTGTGAGTGTCGCCGCATCTTCGAGAGCCTGACCTCCGCCTTGGCCGAGGTCCGGCGTCATCGCATGTGCGGCATCCCCGAGGAGGACGACGCGGCCGCGGTGGAAGCTGGCCAGCCGGCGGGAGAGGTCGGAGATCGCGGTGCGGCGGACCGCCTCGGCGTCGGTGGCGGCGATGAGCTCGGCAATGGGGGAGTGCCAGCCGGTGAACATCTGCAGGGCGGTGGCCTTCTCGTCGGCGAAGACCGCGTCCTCGGGCATGTTCGCCACCGCGAACCAGTAGACGCGGCCGTCGGCCAGCGGGGCGATGCCGAAGCGGCGTCCGCGCCCGACCGATTCCCCTGCCTCGCCGGACAGATCCACCGGCACCGAGGTGATGCCCCGCCACGCGGAATACCCGGAGTACCGCGGTGCCACCGCCTCACCGGCGACAACGGTGCGGACCCGGCTGTGCAGACCGTCGGCGCCGATCACGAGGTCGAAACGTGCAGATGCATCGAGGTGCGAGGAGACGGGTGTGAAGGTCAGCGTCCCATCGGATGCTGCCGAGGCCACCTCGGCGTCGGTGCGCACAGTCCCAGGAGCCAGCGCCTCGAGGAGGATGCGGTGGAGATCGGCACGGTCGACGATGCGCAGCGCACCGACGGCCTCGTCGGGCACCCGCGCGATCCAACGACCATCGGCGCGACGCTGACCTGCGGCGAAGCCTTCGACACTGGAGTCGGTCACCGCATCGAATGCCTCGCGCAGGCCCAGGGTGTCCAGCGCGGCGAGACCGTTGGCGAAGATCGACAGCCCCGAACCACCGGCTCGCACCTCGGGGGCACGTTCGAACACGGTGACCTCGGCGCCGGCCCTCTGCAGTCCCACGGCCGCCGAGAGTCCGCCGATTCCAGCTCCGATGACAGCGATTCTCATAGAGTCATCGTCGCATGCAGGACGGTGGGTGGCGAGGGCGCCGGCTGGTCGTCGGTACGCGTTGAGTGTGCGCAGATTGCCCAAAAACCGCCGCCTCAGAATGGCAATCTGCCACCACTTAACTCGGACCGAGGCGGAGCGCAGAGATCATTGGAGGTATTCGCCGCAGGCTTCGGTGAGGAAGTCGCCGGCGACTCCGCCCTCTTCGCCGAGGCTGATGGCGGTCTTCTGGATGCCCCACCACACGCGAGGCGAGCCGCCCCACTGCTGGCGGAATTCTTCGCGACGGCCGGGATCCTCGGCGAGGTCATCGGCGGCCAGCCCGATGCGGTCCTGAGCGTCATCGGCGGTGCAGCGCTTCTCGTCGTTCGGGCCCTTCGGGTCGAGCTCGGGGATGTCTTCGTCGTCGACGGTTGTCAGCGTGTAGGCCGAGTTGCCGATCTCCTCGACGTCGAAGGTGCCGTGGATGAGCAGGAACGGGGACGCCCCGTCATCGACGTTGTCCGCATCGACGGTGACGCTGACGCTGTCGGGGCTGTCGGCAGTCACGGTCGTCTCGCCGGAATCGGGAACCTCGGGGTTGCCGGTGTGCACGTAGACCTTGAGGTAGGCCTCGGTCTTCTTCTCGGCCGCCTCGGCGAGGCCCTGCCACAGCGGGTCGGTGTCCTTCGCCCCACCCGGCGAGGAATCGACGATGGACACCTTCGGTGCATCGTCCGGCGTCTCGATCGGGGTGACCTCTTCTTTGCTCACCGAGGGTCGCGGCTGGGGCCGGGTCTCGTTGGGTGTCGCCACGCAGGCCGTCATCGTGGCAGCAATCGCAGCGGCGGACAGCAGGGCAAGGGGGCGAAGTCGCATGGTTCCTCGAGGTGTCGTCAGCGTCCAAGTGATATGGCTTCCAGCCTAGTGTGCGCGACGGCCCGTGCCCGGGTGGACGCGCGGCAAGGCGGCGAAAGCGGGGCGGGCGCGAGGCCTCTGCCCGGGCGCGAGGCTGCGTCCTGACGCCACAGACCTGACGCCACAGACCTGACGTCCGGCCGCGCCGTCCGGCCCTGCCGACTCAGCCGCGGCGTGCTGCGGCGATGAGTTCGCGCAGGCTCTGCCGCTGGGCACCTGCGGCATCGAAGTTCGCTTCGTCGAGCCACTGCTCATATGCCGTTCGCAGGGCCGGCCATTCGCTGTCGATGATCGAGAACCACGCGGTGTCGCGGTTGCGGCCCTTGTACACGAGATGCTGCCGGAAGATCCCTTCGAAGGTGAACCCGAAGCGTTCGGCGGCTTTCTTCGACGGTGCATTCGCGTCATCGCATTTCCACTCGAACCGTCGGAAACCGGAGGCGAAGGCGAGATCGGCGCAGAGGAAGAGCGCCTCGGTGGCCGCGCGAGTCCGGGCCAGCCCCGGACCCCAGAGGATGTGTCCGATTTCCATGACGCCGTTGGCGGCGTCGATGCGCATGAGCGCCTGCCGGCCCTCGGCCCGCCCCGTGGACCGGTCCACGACGGCGAAGAAGAGGGGATCGGACGAGGTGGCCGCCTCGGCGATCCAGGTATCGAAGTCGCTGCGTTCGGTCTGCGGTGTCTGCGGCAGGTAGCGGAACCGCTCCTCGATCCCGTCCGGTGCCGAGACCGCGGAGAAGAGCGAATCGCCGTGGACGGTCGGATCGATGGGTTCGAGGTCGACATATCGACCGTGGACGGGTTCTCGCCGAGGCGGCTGTGCGCCCGGGAAATCCGTGAGGTCGTCGTGCATGGCTCAGTCCTCGCTGCCGTCGAAGCCGGTGGACAGCTCGCGCAGAAGTCCGGCGAGTTTGCGGCTGCCGGCGGGGGTGAGTCCGCTGAGGATCTCCCGCTCCTTCACCAGCAGATCGGCCAGGGCGGAATCGACGGTGGCGCGGCCGCTGTCGGTGAGGTGGACGAGCACTCCGCGTCGATCACCGGGATCGGGGCGGCGTTCGACCCAACCGCGGGCGACGAGTCGGTCGATGCGATTGGTCATGGTGCCGCTCGTGACCAGTGTCTCCTGCAGCAGTGTCGAGGGGGAGAGCTGATAGGGCTCGCCGGCTCGGCGGAGGGCGGAGAGCACATCGAAGGCCCACCCCTCGATGCCGTAATCGGAGAAGCTCGACTTCCGTGCCAAGTCCAACTGCCTGGCCAGACGCGAGACTCGGGAGAGGATCTCCATCGGGGAGACGTCGAGATCCGGACGCTCACGTCGCCAGGCTGCGACAATTCGATCCACTTCGTCCATGAAACGATTTTACGTCCATATCAAGAATCTTGAGCGCAAAGATACTTTTTGACGAGAGATTCCTTACGCTCAGGGTCCATTTAACCTGCAAGGTTGGATGGACGGGTGCGTTTGGGAATATGGTTGTCCTTGGTTGTTGCATCCGTCAACGAACCTGCAGGGGCCAACCACCCGGCAGTGAGAGCGAAGGAATACACGTGGATCTTTTCGAGTATCAAGCACGTGACCTGTTCGAGAAGCACGGAGTGCCCGTGCTCAAGGCCCAGGTCGCGACGACGCCAGAAGCAGCGAAGAAGGCAGCCGAAGATCTTGGCGGCGGTGTCGTCGTCGTCAAGTCTCAGGTCAAGATCGGCGGCCGTGGAAAGGCCGGCGGCGTCAAGGTCGCCAAGAACCCCGATGAGGCCGAGGCACGCGCCAAGGACATCCTGGGTCTCGACATCAAGGGCCACATCACCGAAAAGGTGATGATCGCCGAAGGTGCCGACATTGCTGAGGAGTACTACTTCTCCGTCCTCCTCGACCGGTCCAACCGCACCTACCTGGCCATGTGCTCGAAGGAAGGCGGAGTGGAGATCGAGCAGTTGGCCGTGGAACGTCCGGAAGCGCTCGCCAAGATCCCCGTCTCCGCCATCGACGGCATCAACGATGCCAAGGCGGCAGAGATCGCCGAGGCGGCCGGCTTCGACGCCGATACCGCCGCGAAGGTCGCCCCCGTGCTGACCAGCCTGTGGACCGTCTTCGAAAAGGAAGACGCCACCCTCGTCGAGGTCAACCCGCTGGTCAAGACCGGTGCCGGTGACATCATCGCCCTCGACGGCAAGGTCTCGCTCGATGACAACGCCGACTTCCGCCACGAGGAGCACGAGGAGCTGCGCGACATCAGCGCAGAGAACCCGCTGGAGCTCAAGGCCAAGAAGCTCGACCTCAACTACGTCAAGCTCGACGGTGAGGTCGGAATCATCGGCAACGGCGCAGGACTGGTCATGTCGACCCTCGACGTCGTCGCCTACGCAGGTGAGAACCACAGCGGCGTCAAGCCCGCGAACTTCCTCGACATCGGAGGCGGCGCCTCGGCTGAGGTCATGGCCAACGGACTCGACGTCATCCTCGGCGATGACCAGGTGAAGTCCGTGTTCGTCAACGTCTTCGGCGGAATCACCGCCTGTGACGCTGTGGCCGACGGCATCGTCAAGGCCCTCGAGATCCTCGGCGACCAGGCCACCAAGCCGCTCGTCGTCCGCCTCGACGGCAACAACGTGGAAGAGGGGCGCGCCATCCTGCAGAAGGCAGCGCACCCGCTCGTCACGCTCACTGACACGATGGACGGTGGAGCCGACAAGGCCGCCGAATTGGCTGCTGCCAAGTAAGGAAAGGTCTCTACAACAATGTCTATCTTCCTGAATTCCGATTCGAAGATCATCGTCCAGGGCATCACCGGCGGAGAGGGCTCGAAGCACACCGCTCGTATGCTCGCCGCCGGGTCGAACGTCGTCGGCGGTGTCAACGCCCGCAAGGCCGGCACCACCGTGACGCACAACGACAAGGACGGCAACGAGGTCGAACTCCCCGTCTTCGGTTCCGTCGCCGAGGCGATGGAAGCCACCGGTGCTGACGTGTCCGTGGCCTTCGTGCCGCCGGCATTCTCCAAGGACGCCGCGATCGAGGCCATCGACGCGAAGATCGGTCTGCTCGTCATCATCACCGAGGGCATCCCCGTGCAGGATTCGGCCGAGGTCTGGGCTCGTGCGCAGGCGGCCGGAAACGCCACCCGCATCATCGGGCCCAACTGCCCGGGCATCATCACCCCCGGTGAGTCGCTGGCCGGCATCATCCCGGCCAACATCACGAAGAAGGGCAAGCTGGGCCTCGTCTCGAAGTCCGGCACCCTGACCTACCAGATGATGTACGAGCTGCGTGACCTCGGCTTCTCGACCGCCATCGGCATCGGCGGAGACCCGGTCATCGGCACTACGCACATCGATGCGCTCGAAGCCTTCGAGGCCGATCCTGACACCGAAGCCATCGTCATGATCGGCGAGATCGGCGGAGACGCCGAAGAGCGTGCCGCAGCCTTCATCAAGGAGAACGTGACGAAGCCGGTCGTCGGCTACGTCGCAGGCTTCACCGCTCCCGAGGGCAAGACCATGGGCCACGCCGGCGCCATCGTCTCCGGCTCCTCGGGAACCGCTCAGGCCAAGAAGGAAGCCCTCGAGGCTGCAGGCGTCAAGGTCGGCAAGACCCCGACCGAGACCGCTGAACTCATGCGCGAACTCCTCGCCTGAGTCGCGTGAGACGCAACCGCTGCTGAGGGCGGGCCAGCCGATTTCGACCGGCTGGCTCGCCCTCAGTGCATACCAGCTGGCTCAAAGTGCAGGCGCACGGCATAAATGCTCTGCTCCTGCACTTTGAGCCAGCTGCTGTCTTTGGAGGATGAACTGCGCCGATTGTGGCGGTGCGCAACAGCTGGGTCAACGTGCGGGCGCAGCGCACACATGCTCTGCGCATGCACGTTGAGCCAGCGGGTGTATGGAGAGGTGCGTGACGCCGGCGACTCCACTCCGGACAATTCGCCGCGCGTGGACCGCACTGCACACCTCGCGCGGCACGTACTAGTCTGAGAGCGTGAACTCCCAGACACCTGATCAGACAACGCCGTCGACGAACCCCGCGGACACCCTCCCCGACATCGGCACCGCCGCCCCGCCCGTCGACACCAGACCGACCGCGCACCCGCGCAACTTCGGCTCCGACAACTGGGCCGGAGTCCACCCCGAAGTCATCACCGCCATCGCCGAGGCCAACGTCGGCCACACGCCCGGCTACGGCGGCGACCCGTGGACACAGCGCTTCCGCGACATCATGGCCCACCATTTCGGGCCCGAGGCCCAGGCGTTCCCCGTCTTCAACGGCACCGGAGCCAATGTCCTGGCCCTGCAGTCGGCGCTGCCGCGGTGGGCCGCAGTGATCACGGCCGCCTCGGCGCATATCAACTACGACGAAACCGGAGCCCCGGAGAAGGTCGGCGGGCTCAAGATCGTCGGTGCCGCCACCGAGAACGGCAAACTCACCCCCGAAACCATCATGGGTGCGATCATCGGCCGCGGCCACGAACACAATGCGCAGCCGCTGGCCGTGAGCATCTCCCAGTCCACCGAATGGGGCACGACCTACACCCCGGACGAGATCGCGGCGATCGCGGCCACCGCGCACGAGAACGACATGATCCTCCACGTCGACGGGTCCCGACTCGGCAATGCCGCCGCCCACCTCGGCGTCGGACTCGGCGACATCACGACTGTGGTCGGAGTCGACATCCTCAGCCTCGGCGGAACGAAGAACGGCCTGCTCGGTGCCGAGGCGGTCGTCGTTCTGAACCCCGACATCGGCCACGGAATGCGATTCCTGCGCAAGATGAACCTGCAGCTGGCCTCGAAGATGCGCTTCCTCTCCGCTCAGCTGAACGCACTGTACGAGGGCGATCTGTGGCGCAACTCCGCCACCCGGTCGAATGCGATGGCGCAGCACCTTGCCCACAGACTCGCCGAGGCGGCCGAACGCGGCCGTGTCCCCGGGCTCGAGATCGTGCAGAAGGTCGAGTCGAACGTCGTGTTCGTCCGGATGCCCGCCGAGGTGGCCGCCCGGGCCCGGCAGACGTTCGCCTTCGCGGACTGGCCGTTGGCCAAGGACATCGTCCGCCTCATGTGTGCGTTCGATACGACGACCGAGGACGTCGACGCCCTGGTCGCCGCCATCGTCGGTGACTGAAGGACCTCAAGCTCGGTGTCGGGCCCGGGCGAGGGTGACCGCACCGGCGACGAGGAAGACCGCGACGGGAAAGATCGCGCGGGGCCCCGATGCGATGAGCGACCATGCCATGAGCGGGACGAGCGCGAGATTGGCCACGCTCCACACTCGCAGTCCGGCGGTGCGGACGTAGGCGACGATGCACATGATGTAGATGATGACGAAGACGCCGCTGGCCGCGGCGATCATGTCGACGACGAGATCCGGTCTCACCAGGAGAATCACCAGCGACACCGTGAATCCGACGCTGAGGACCAGGATGGCCCGGCGCGGCGTCGCACCGGTTTCGACGGCCAAGGACCGCGGCAGAATCCGCTCCGTCGCGGCCACAGCGACGATGGTGGCCACGCCCCTGGTCCAGGCCACGGCATTGATCGTGATCGCCAGGATCCCCATGGCGGCCAGGACGCTTGCGGCGACTCCTCCCCACGGCGTGGACCGCAGAGCGTCGACGATCCCGGTGACCGGATCGACCTGGCTCGACTGCGCCTGAACGGCCACGGTGAGGGTGAGGACGAGGACCAGCAGCAGTGCCAGCGAGATGATCGCCACCGGGGCGAAGTCACGCCGTGGATCCGGCAGCTCACGGGCGAGGAAGGTGAGATTCTCGAAGCCGATGAACGCCCAGAACGCGATGAGCGCCCCGGCGGGGATGAGGGCCAGCTCGGGGATGTCGGGGACGACGTCGGGCGTTCGGCTCGGGTGCAGCAGAGACCAGGCGACGACCGCGACGATGGCGATGACGAGGACCACCGCGCCGACGCGCTCGACAGTGCTGCCCAGCGACCGGCCGCGCAGATTGACGACGACGGCGAAGGCCATGAGCGCGGCGGCGATCGCGATCTCGGGAACGTCGATGGCCATGATGGCCGCGAGGTTCCGCGCCGCCATCACGGACCCCGAGGGCAGTCCGACGACCACGACCATCGAGAACATGAGGGGGACCATCTCCGCGGGACGACGCCCCAGCCCGACCCTGATCGTCTCGCGAAGAGGATCGGCGCTGTGCCCCGAGGCGGTGACGGTGTCGCGGAAGAGCATGAGCATGGGCAGGCAGACGAGCGCCGCGATGATCCAGGTGAGAGCGGCCGCGCCTCCGGACTCATGCAGGACGGCGGCCGGCACCGCGATGAGTCCGGCTCCGACGACGGATGACAGACCTGCGGCCACGCCCGGTCCGAGTGACCAGATCCTCGCCCACCCCGTATGGTGTCCGTCGGGGAACCTCGGTGCAGACGATTGTGATGGTGCGACCGAGGTCGCAGAGGTGCGTCGTGAAGTCATGACTCCACTCAACCGTCGATCGCAGAGAACCACGAGTGTCTTAAACGACACGCCTCACCGGTTTTCGGTCATACATGGGACCATGTTCACCGCAGCAGTACTCGTTCGCAATGGGCTCTCACTCTTCGAATTCGGCGTTACGGCCGAGGTCTTCGGGATCGATCGCACGGAAGTCGGGTCACCGCCGATCGACTTCCGCGTCTGCTCGGAGGACGGACCGCGCTGGTTGGAGACGAAGCACGTCTCCACGGTGAGGATCGAGTCCACGCACGGTCTCGAGGGCCTTCGCGGCGCCGACGTCGTCATCGTCAGCGCCAGCCTGCCCCACACCGGCACCGAGGCGGAACGGGCAGCCCTCCGCCGTGCCCATTCGGAGGGTGCCGTGATCGTCTCACTGTGCAGCGGTGCTTTCCTGCTCGCCGGCGCGGGCCTCCTCGATGGTCGTCAGGCGAGCACTCACTGGCTGTTCGCCGACCAGTTGGCACGCGATTTCCCACGCATCGACGTCGTCGAGGCCAACCTGTTCACCGATGCGGGGCAGATCGTCACGGCCGCGGGCACCGCTGCGGCGATCGACGCCTGTCTGCACATCGTCCGACGCGAGATCGGAGCGACGACGGCCCGCATGATCGCGCGGAGAATGGTCGTCGCCCCGGCCCGCAGCGGAAACCAGCTGCAGTTCGTCGAGCGGCCGGTTCCCGCAGCCGCCGATCAGGGGCTCTCGGCCACGCTCGAGTGGGCGGCGAGCCGCCTCGGCGAGGACATCGACGCACCTGCCCTGGCCCGGCACGCGAACGTGTCCGTACGGCAGCTGGGCAGGCGGTTCAAGCAGGAGCTCGGAACGACACCGCTGCAATGGATCACGCAGGAGCGGATCCGCGCGGCACAGGAGCTGCTCGAGGTCAGCGACCTGTCGATCGAGACGATCGGGCGGAAGGTCGGCTATTCGTCGGCGACCCAGCTGCGTGAGCACTTCCGCCGCTCGGTCGGGACGAGCCCATCGCAGTATCGGGAGTCCTTCGCCGCGGTTACTTCTTCGTCCGTCGGTCGACCTTGACCGAGACGACGGGGACGTCGGAGTCGAGGATGATGCGTTGGGCCGTCGACCCCATGATGAGCTTGCCGACAGGGGAGCGGCGGCGTGAACCGATGACGATCATGCGGGTGTCGGAGGTCGCCTCGGCCAGCGCCAGGAGCTCTTCGACGGGATCGTTGCCGCGGAGGAACTGAAGGATCTCGTGGGAGACGTCGGAGGACTTCAGAGTCTCCTTGAGCTCCTCGATGTCTTTGCTGGTGGCGACGCCGCGTTCGTCGGGGGTCTCACCGATTCCGGCATTGAGCACGACGAGGACGTCGTCGAATGCGCGGGCCTGCTCGATGCCGAATTCGACAGCGGCCTTGCCTTCGGGCGAGGGGGAATAACCGACGAGGATTGTCATGATCTCTCCTGGTGCGACATTGGACGAAGCTCTCTCAACTACTAGCATATCCGCCCAGTTCGGACGGGTGGCTGTTCACTCTGCGGGGAGGGCCTCGGCCGGTGATTGACGGCACACAAGCGAGGAGGCGGCACACGGCCCGCTCGGTTTAGACTGATCGAATGTCCGCCTCCCTGCTGCCCTCTGACTCCGCCGCCGCCCACCGCAGCCGGGAACTGTTGGCGGCTTACCCCCGGCTGAGCGACATGCCCGGTCTGCCGCAGGCGCGGATGCTCATCGATTACGTCATCGGACGCCGCTGCGGAGTCCTCGACGTCTCGGGCCGAGACACCGAAGGCACCTTCGTCGCCGCCGAACTCTCAGCTGAGGTCCCTGAGAACCTCATCCTCGTCGATGATGGGCACGGCCTGCAGGCGACCCTGCTCAGCCGTCTGACGCAGGTGTGCACATACAACGACCGGCTCGACGAGGCGCGGGCCTCGGCTGCGGCGGTCGAGTCTTCGGCCGGCGCCGGCGATTCCGCGGGAGTAGCCGGAGAGCCCGGCACCGAAGCGGCACCCGTGCTGGCGGTGAGCGAGCTCAGAGAGATCGCGGAACTGGCCGAACTCGCGGTGGGGGAGACCTGGGCCGTCGTCAACGCTCCGAAGGCGCTGAACGCGCTCACCGAGACGATCGCGGTGCTGCAGCCGTTCGTGAGCACCATCATCGTCATCGGCCGCAGCGATGCGATGAGCCGCGGCGTCAACAAGGAACTTGCCCGCGGCTTCGGTCGAGTCGATGTCTCTCCCGGGGTCGGCAAGCACCGGATGATCATCGGCAGCCGCCCCCTGTCCTCTCCGAGCCTGCCGGAATTCCCGCGCCGCGGAGTGATCTCCCACGGCGGTGTCGGTGAGCTCGAAGTCCGCGCACATGGGGCCTGCTTCTCCGGGACGAAGAGCGATGAGGGCTCGGAGCTGCTCATCGACTCTCTGCTGGGGCTGCTCCCGGGTGAAGCGCTGGAGTCTGTGCTCGACCTCGGCTGCGGCAACGGTTGGCTGCTCACCGTGGCCATGCGGGCCTCGGGGGCGAATACGGGATTCGGCGTCGATGTGTCGAAGGCGGCGGTCACCTCGGCGAGGGCCACAGCGGAGGCGAACGGAGTCGACGTTGACATCATCCTCGGTGATGCCGCGGACCGGGAAGAGCCGGCGCTCGCGGGCCTGGGCGGATTCGACCTGGTCCTGCTCAATCCGCCGTTCCATCAGGGAACGACCATCGAGACAGAGACGGCCGCGGCGCTCATGGCCACGGCCGCCGAGCATCTGGCTCCGGGCGGGCAGGTGCTCACGGTGTTCAATTCGCATCTGCGCTACCGGGATCGTCTCGAATCGATCATCGGACCGAGTCAGCAGCTGGCCCGGAACAAGAAGTTCACGGTCATCGCCAGCCGCCGCCCCTGAGGCCTTTCGGCAGCTGTGCGACCGGGACGGCTGGTGTGCGATCGGGTCGGCAGCTGTGCGATCGGGACGGCAGGTGGCCGTCCCGACCGCACAACCTCACCGACGATTGCGGCGATAGATCCGCCAGGTGCTCACCTGGTCCCAGATCACGATGGTCCAGATCGCGATGACCGTGATGATCTGCTGGATGTCGGCGTTCGCGGTGTTCGTGAGCTCGGGGTGGAGGACCGGCTGAGTGAGCAGCGCGATGGTGAGGAAGACGGCCATGGCGACGTCGACGATTCCGCCGATGAGGGCCACGGCCGGTTTCGCCGAGGCGGTCGTGAACTTGATGATCTCGACGGCGGCCATGAGGGCAAGGAAGGCCCAGTAGCCGACCAGCCAACCGACGCCGAGGTCGGGGTTGATGAACGTCTCCCCATCGTTGAGGTGGCCGACGTAGAGCAGGGTCGTGGGGATGAATGGGATGGCTGCCAGGGCGACGATGAAGACCAGCCCGAGCCCCGCCTCGGCGCGGATCTGCCTGCTGTGGGAATCGCGACGGTCGAGGTCATCGATCGTCCACGTGCCCGACTTCCGTTTGCGCATCGTTTCGGCTGCGCCGCCGTCCGAACTGCGGTCGCCGAGGCCGATGATGATCGTGATGACGGCGAAGGCGGTCAGCAGCGCGGTGACGGTGCTGCCGACGGTCTTGCCGATCAGTTCGCCGATCTGGACGTCGGGGGAGGTGGCGAGGGTGACCACGACATTCGTGAGAATGGCCAGCAGGCCGACGGCCGGCAGGATCCAGCGCAGGCTCCAGAGGAAGAGCGGGTACGATTTCGGGCCGATGAAATGCTGTGGTGAGTTCGAGTACTCCCGAGACAGCGCGACGGGATCGCCGAGCTCTTCGAGGACTTCGCGTTCGACAGTCGCCGTGTGATCCGGGGAACTGTCGGCATCCTCGCCGAGGCGGGCGTCGACCATGTCGTCGATCGTGGCGGTGATCTCGGCGGCGATGTCCGGGCGGGACTCTTCGGGGAGGTGGCGGGTGACGTTGTCGACGTAGATTTCGGTGAGCGCACTCATGGGGTGCCGTCCTTCCAGAGCTTGGTGATGCTGGAGTCGAGTTCGAGCCAGTGGCTGTGCAGTGCGGCGGCGACTTCGGCGCCGCTGTCGGTGAGCGTGTAGTACTTGCGGGGACGGGCTTGTTCGGTGTTCCAAACCGATGTGAGCAGCCCCTGTTTCTCCAGCCGCCGCAGCAGGGGGTAGAGGGTGTTCGCTTCGGTGGCGATGCCGGCTTCGGTCAGCGTCGTCAGCAGCGAGTAGCCGTACTGCGGCCGTCGACAGGCGACGAGGCTGGCGAAGACCACGGTGCCGCGTCGCAGCTCCTGTTCGTGGGTGGCCAGAGCCTTCACTGCTTCTTCGTTCATGCATCACACGATAGTGTGTGACGCACACTATTACAAGAGGCAGGGTGTTTATTATTGCGGGACGGTGCGGTACGGCGCGCGGCAGGGTACGGCACGTTTTAGGGTGGGCAGCACATGTTTGAAGTCGGGCTATTCGCTTCAAACTGGGCTTTCCAACACACGCGCAGCGCGGGCATCGGCAGGTAGTCTTGCCTCATGAGCTCGAGGAAGTGGGTGCTCTTCGATATCGGGGGTGTGCTGGAGGTCGTTGATGATGACACCTGGGGACAGCATTTCTTTCGCCGGTGGCAGGAGCGATCCGGATTCTCGGCCGAGGAGTATCGGGCGCGCATTCTGGCGGCGGACTTGCCGGTCATCGATCGTCGCGCGGATACGCGGATCGAATATTGGTCGAAGTTGGGCCGAGCGCTCGAGATGGATTCGAACCTGATCGAGTCGATGCAGGCGGACATGTGGGACGAGTACTGCGGCCGGCTCAATGGTGAGCTGTTCGAATATGCATCCGCACTCCGCTCGCGCGCCGACGTGGCGATTCTGTCGAACTCGGTCGACGGTGCTCGCGCCGAGGAGGAGCGACGGTTCGGTTTCAGCGCCGTCTTCGACCCGATCCTCTACAGCCACGAAACCGGTCTGCTCAAGCCGGAGCCGGAGGCTTATGAGAATGCGCTTGAGCGGATGGGTGCAGATGCCGGAGACGTGTTCTTCATCGATGACCATGGGGTCTGCGCCGAGGGCGCTCGGGCGGTGGGTATGAGCGCGATCGTGCACAGCGACAACCCGTCGACGATCAAAGCGATCGGGGAGTTTCTCAAGCAGGAGGCCTGAGCAGAGTCAGTGTGCTCCTCGTTGGGCGCCGACCTCGATGATGGGGGCCGGCGGTTCAGGCTTGTTCAGACGTGCTTTGCTGAAGTCGGCTGATCCGAATCGGCCGAATCAACAGCCAGCTCCGAAGGTTGGGTGCGGAAGCCCTTCGTCGTCACCCCGAGGATCACGGCGCCGATGACGAGCCATATGGTGCCCAGGGTGATCGCGTGGACGTCGAGCTGAGTGAGCAGGAACCCGATGACGATGACGCCGATGATCGGGCAGACGAGGTAGAGGAGCGCATTGTGTGACTGTCCACTTCGGCGTTCACGCACCCAATAGACGATGACCGAGACGTTGACCATGATGAATGCGAGGAACGCGCCGAAGTTGATGAACGAGGTCGAGGTGGCCACGTTCATGAAGATCGCGATGAGACCGATCGCGGCAATGGCCAGCAGCGACAGCACCGGAGTGTGGAAGCGCGGGCTGAGCTTTCCGAAGAAGCTGCGCGGAAGCACACCGTCGCGTCCCATCGCATAGAGCAGACGGCTGCCGGCGGCCTGAGCGGCGATGCCGGACGTGAACTGAGCGATGACAAGGGCGGCGAGGAAGACCGCGCCGAAGAGATGTCCGCCGATGCTCTTGGCGATCTCGAACGCCGCGGCATCGGAATTCTCGAAGACTCCGCCGGGGTGCACGAGCTGAACCGCGTAGGCCACGACGACGAAGATGCCGCCGCCGATCAGCGCGATGAGCATAATGGCCTTCGGTACGGTCCGACGCGGCTCGATGGTCTCCTCGGTGAAGGTGGTGACGGCATCGAATCCGAGGAACGAATACGCGGCGACCGCGGCACCGCCGCCGATGGCCACGAGAGTCGAGTCGACGCCGGTGAACGGGGTCGCACTGATCAGCCCGGCACCGCCGTCCGAGGCGAACACGTCGGCCAGCGACAGGGCGACGAAGAAGACGATGACGAGGATCTGGAACGACATGAGGATGAGGTTGACCCGATCGGCGACCTTGATTCCCACGATATTGAGCACCGTGGTGAGGAGGATGAAGCCGATGATCCACACGGCCATCGGCACGGCCGGGAACTGCGCCTGCAGGTAGGAGCCGCCGATGAGCCAGATGACCATCGGCAGGAACAGGTAGTCGAGCATCGTCGCCCAGCCGACGAGGAATCCGACGCGCCCGTCGATGGTCTTGCGCACATAGGTGTACGCGGATCCCGCCACCGGATAGGCCGCAGCCATGCGGCCATAGCTGTTGGCAGTGAAAAGCATCGCACCGAGCGCGATCAGATAGGCGCTCGCGCTCGCCCCATTCGTCTGGGAGGCGATGACGCCGAAGATGCCGAGGACGATGAGAGGGGTGAGATAGGCGAGGCCGAAGATGACCAGGGACGGCAGTTTGAGTGTGCGGTTGAGTGTGACGGTGTCGGACATGATCGCTCCATTGTCGATGTCGGAATTCCGGGTAGCAGCTGTGCCTGCTGTGCTGAATTGTCGTGGCTTGCTGTCGGAGGTGGGCGGCCGCTCGGGCGCGGCAGTCGGCTCAGCGAATGCCGTGGCCGGGTGACCAGCGCTTCGGGTCGAGGGTGCCCCCGTAGAGGGGGAGGGGGATCGGGTCGTCGTCGCAGGCGAACTGCGACCACATGCGATTTGTCCCCGCGGTCCCGATCTCGCGGACGCGTTCGACCCGGCCGGGGTCGACGCGGACGATGATCGTGTCTTCGCCGAGCCCCGCCTCGCCGAGGATGAGTCCTTCGGGATCGACGACGATGGATCTCCCGCGGCCGACCGGTCCAGCGCAGTTGACGCTGAGCACGTAGACCTGGTTGACGATTGCGTTCGCGCGGGCGAGAACCAGTTCCTGTTCGCGGTCCTGGCTCGTCGTCTTGACGATGTTGAGGATCGCGTCGGCACCCATCCACGCCAGATGACGCGAGTGTTCGGGAAACCAGGCGTCGTAGCAGATCGAGAGGCCGAAGGCGCCGTGATCGGGAGTCTGCGCGACGACGAAATCGGTGCCCGGGCGATGTGGTTCGAACGGTCGCCACGGGAACATCTTGCGGTAGGTGGAGGCGAGATCGCCGGCAGGAGAGAAGAGCAGCTGGGTGTTGAAGAAGCTCCCGTCGTCGGCGATCTCACCGATGCTGCCCGGGCACAGCCAGATGTTGTGCTCGGCGGCGATGCGGCCGATCTCGGCGACGAACTCCGAGTCGAGTCGCACAGCCTTCTCACGCAGAGCCGCGGGGCGGTCGTTCGCAGGCAGGTCGTCGGCGCTGTGCAGGTGAAGCTCGGGATAGATGATCATTCCGAGCTCGGGAAACCTCGCCGAGGCGGCCGCCACGTCCGCACGAAAGTCGGCTAACGGGTCCGGCCCGGTCAGGGGCGCACGCTGGGCCAGCCCGACGGCCATTTCAGTGGTGTCCACTTCGGTCCCCTCTCCGGCGAAAACGGTGCTTCGTCTCACTGCCGTTTTAATTGATCAGTTTGATCACTATAAGTCGATGTGACGTTAGACTCAATACATGGCAGCGAGAAATTCTTCGGCACCCGATCCTGCGGGCGTGGACTCTGCCGGTGCGGACTCCGGCCAGGCTGATGCGGTCGATCGAACGCTGTTCGCCGCCCCTGGAGCCGCGGAGCTCACTCGGCTGTCTGCCGTCGATACCGTCCGAGCCCGAGTTCTGCTCTCCATCGAGCACGCTCTGCTCGCGCCGGGCAGCAGACTGCCGAAGACCGAGCTCCTGGCGGCGGGCCTGGAGGTCAGCGTCATCACCGCTCGACGCGGCCTCGAGAGTCTCGTCGATGACGGAGTCCTCGTGCGCAGGCGGGGCCGCGGTGGCGGAACCTTCGTCGCCGACGATCCGCCACACCTCAACGACTCCGCTGTCACCGCCTACAGAGCAGACGCCGACGCGATCCACCGACTCATCGACCAGCGCAGTCTGATGGAATCGGCAATTGTGGCTGAGGCGGCGATGCGGGCCACCCCCGAGCAGTGTGATGAGCTCGATGCTCTCATCCAAGCGTCGGCCGATGCCGAGGACTGGCATGAGCACCATATTCCTGACACCCGTTTCCACCGATTCGTCGCCGAGATCAGCGGCCTGCCCGAGGCCCCGACCTACCTGGCCTGTTATGGCGGACTCACGAAGTACTTCGTGCCCTACCCGCAGGAGCAGCTCGAGGAGGGCCGTGATCATCACCGGCGGCTTGTGGCTGCGTTGCGGAATCATGATCCCCTCGCCGCCATCGAGGTCACCCGTGTCCATGTCGATGCCCTGAGGCGTGAGATGTTCGTCGGACTTGAGGACAATGACGGATGAGTGGCGCAGAGCCCGGCAACGGCGACCTCGGCGCTTTTTGGTCGACGGCGAGAAACTGCATCCCCGACCTACCGGAGGCGATGCCTGAAGCATGGGCCTTCGGGGCGACTCCCGAGCATGCGGACGACCTCCTCGCTCTTGTGCTGGCTGGGACGAAGACAGGCACCGCCTCGGCGCTGTGGGACATCGAAGCCGATGACGAATCCGTCCCCGAGGTGGGCGAACTGAGCATCATCCTCGACGGCCGAGGCCGGCCGAGAGCCCTCATCGAAACCACGGCGATCGACATCGTTCCGTTCTGCGAGGTGACCGCCGAGCATGCCCATTCGGAAGGTGAGGGCGACCGAACCCTGGCCGTCTGGCGCGAGATCCATGAGCGGTTTTGGCAGGAGCATGGTCGACGCGGGTTCTCGTTCGAGATGCCGGTCGTCTGCGAACGCTTCCGATTGCTGTTCGACTTAGAAGGTGAAGGGCGCGTGAGCGTCTCCGGCGACGAATCACAGGGGACGAGCAGATGAACGAGACCGAATACTGGGATCTCATTCACACGGAACGCGCGCGCCTGGCCGATCTGCTCTCCACCCTCGAGCCGGAGCAGTGGGCGCTCGCCACTCTGTGTGCAGACTGGACGGTCGAGCAGGTCGTCGCCCACCTGAGCGTCGCGGCAAACACCGGACGATGGGCCTGGATCCGCAGCATCGTCCGGGCGGGTTTCGACCCGGCTAAGCACAACGCGCGACTGCTCGAGCGCAGCCTCGGTGGCTCACCTGAGGAGACCCTTGCGAAGTTCCACAGCTCGATCTCACTGACTATCGCGCCGACCAAGGACTTCCCGGCCTTCCTCGGCGAAGTCATCGTTCACGGACAGGACATCGCACGACCACTCGAGCTCGACCTGATCCCCGACGCCGAGGCGACAGTCGAGGTGGCCCGATACTTCGCCTCGAAGGACTTCGCTGTGAACTCGAAGACCCTGGTCAAAGGAGTGAGACTCAGTGCTGTCGACGCCGACTTCGAATCCGGAAGCGGGCCGCAGGTGGCGGGTCGTCTCCTCGATCTCGTCATGGCCATGGCCGGCCGACCGGAGGCATTGGCAGACCTGACCGGGAGCGGAGTCGCCGAGCTCCGGCGACGGATGGACTGAAACCTCAGCCGAATCCGACGACGCCGACCGTCACCAGGACGAATCCGAGCAATTGCAGCGAAGCGCGCACGATCTGGAAGACGTCCCACCGTCTGCGCATGGCGATGAAACCTGTGGGGGCGGTCTCCTCGGTGATCCGTCCCGTCCGGGAATTGATCGGGACGTTCCCGACGATCGTCACGACCAGAGCGACGCCGAGGCTGATTGCAGCTGAGACCAGCCAGACGTTGGGCTCATCGATGGCAATGATGATGGCAAGCGCGGTCGCCGCGGTCATCCCCACCGGCATCACCCGGCCGAACGTCTTCAGCAGGCCCTTCTCCATGATGAGCTGATCGTCCGTCCCCAGTCGACGGATCACCGGGTGGACCAGGGCAGCCGACCCGAACTCCGCTGAGCCGACGAAACCGGTGACGAGGACCGCAGCCAATGCGACGGCGTCCATGGCCTCTCCTTCTAATAGGTAGTTCAACTATCCGTAATAGATAGTAGAGGTATCTGCTAAGGTCGAGCAAGATCAGTCACACAAAATTGCTGGCGGTGCCGGGAGGAGAGGGCGATGCAGGAGCCGACGGACAGACCGGAGATGAGGATGGCGGAGCTGTCCCGCCGTTCGGACCTCAGTGTGCCGACCATCAAGTACTACCTGCGAGAAGGGCTGCTGCAGCCGGGACGACGGACGAGCGTGAATCAAGCAGTCTACGATCGAACTCATCTCGAGCGGCTGCGCCTCATCCGGGCGATGACGTCGGTGGCCGGACTGCCCTTGGCGAAGGTGCGAGCCGTCGTCGATGCGGTGGACGGGCAGGCTTCGGAGATCGAAGCGATGGGCGTCACCCAGGACGCGCTTATCGGCGAGGCCGAGACGGACGATACGGCTGCCTCGGCGATCCTCGACCGTGCGATCACCGCGCGAGGATGGCGCTGCGCGACCTCATCGCCGGCCTATCGGGCGGCCGTGAACGCGATTGCCATGCTGTCCGACGAGGGCCTGACTCCGCTCCTCGAACGGCTCGACGCCTATGTCGAAGCGGCAGAAGACGTCGGCCGGACCGACCTCGACGCGATCAGCGACGCCGTCAGCCTGGAGGGGCGGATCCGCGGAGTCGTCCTCGGCAGTGTGCTGCGGACACCACTGCTCGAGGCGCTGGTCCTGCTTGCCCAGCAGCACTTCGCGCAGGACCTCACTCGCTCGGACGAGAGCTGACAGAGAACGGTTCGGTCTGGGCGACAGCCTCAGACCCATTGCTCCCATCGATCACAGTTGTGCCGGCTTCGCGTCGTAGGTGAGCCAGTTCGTCTTCGCTGCGACATCGTCATAGAGCACTTGAGCCTGAGTGTTGTCATCGGCGGTGATCCACCGGACCACCGAACAGCCTTCGGCTCCCGCAAGCGACTGCAGGTGCGCGATCAAGGCACGGCCGGCGCCTTTGCCGCGCGCCTCGGGATCGGTGAAGAGATCGTCGAGCCAGATGCCGACGCTGCCGGTCGAGGGACGGGAGAAACGACGATAGTCGGCGATTCCGATGATCGTTCCGTCCGCCTCGGCGACGAGTCCCTGGCACTCATGATCGGGATCGATGATCCAGCCCCATACGCGGGAGACGACCTCCTCGGACGGTTCCAGTCGGTAGAACTCGCGGTAGGCACGGAAGAGCTCCTTCCACCGGGTCTCGTCGGACGGGGCGGCGGGGCGGATAGTCGGGGCCGGGAACGTCGTCATCGGCAGTCCTCTCACTGGGTTCGGTGCAGCACTGACCACATTACGTTCTCCGCATCAGTTCAGGCGGAGTTCCGGACGATGTGTGCTGAATGTGTGCGGCAGATTCCGCACGGATCGTCCGGAACTCGTCGCATGCGGCTCACGAAGAGACAGAAAAAGGCCCCGGGGAGGAAGCGTGTCGACTTCCGACCCGGGGTCCGTGGTACGCGAGAGGGGACTTGAACCCCTACGTCCGAAGACACTGGAACCTAAATCCAGCGCGTCTACCAATTCCGCCACTCGCGCTGAAGCGGCCACCCACGCGGCCACAACGTCCTCAAGATTAGCAGGGGCGGCCCGAGTTGCTGAAAACTCGGACCGCCCCGATGCTCAGGCCACGGTCGCGCCGCCGCCGCTCCCTGGGCAATGCGACGAAGTCGCAGTCGACTCAGGCTGCGTCGATGCCGAGCTCCTTGCGCACGCGGGCGACGTGCCCGGTGGCCTTGACGTTGTACTGGGCGAGTTCGACCTTGCCCTCGGCATCGACGACGACGGTCGAGCGGATGACGCCCTGGACGACCTTGCCGTAGTTCTTCTTCTCGCCGAAGGCACCCCACTCGGTCATCATCGTCTTGTCCTCATCGGAGAGGAGGTCGAAGTTGAGCCCCTCCTTCTCGATGAACTGCTGCAGCTTCTCCGGCTTGTCCGGGGAGATGCCGACGACGGCGATGCCGGCGGCCTTGAGTGCCGAGAGCGAGTCCCGGAAATCGCAGGCCTCGGTCGTGCAGCCCGGGGTCATAGCGGCCGGGTAGAAGTACACGACGACCCGCTGACCTCGGAAATCGCTGAGGCTGACGGACTTCCCGTCCTGGTTGACGAGGGTGAAGTCCGGGGCGGTGTCGCCGACCGACAGACGTGACATGAATGCTCCTCCTGATTGGGGTGGTCTCCGTGGTGGACAACCATTGCTGACCACCACTCTATTCCGTTGCCGGGCCCGATGCCTCGACCGATCCTTTCGCCGAGGCGGCCCGCCGTCTCAGTCGACCCGTGCGATGGTCTGCCCGACGGCGACGACATCGCCGACAGCCGCCGACCGGCGGAACGTTCCCGCCACGGGTGCTTCGACGCGTGTCTCCATCTTCATCGCCGAAAGAACGGCGACCTCGTCACCTTCTGCCACCGTCGCACCGTCGTCGACGAGGAAGTCCACAAGGCTGCCCGGCACAGGTGCGGTGACATCCCCGGCGCTCGCCGAGGCGGCTCCACCGTTCCCGGCGGCACCGCCCTGACCGACGTTGCCCTGTCCAGCCCCACCGACCGAACCGAGTGCTGAGAGCAGCCCGGCAGGCAGGCCGATGGTGGTGAGCTTCCCGTCGATCTCGATCGACATGCGCTGCATCTGACCGTCGGCGACCGGGGCCGGGCGCTGCTGGGGGTCGAAGCGCGGCAGCAGCTCGGCTTCGATCCACTGGGTGTGGATGCCGTCGACACCGGCGACGCCGAGACCGGTGAATGCCTCATCGGTGAGGATCGCCAGGGAGCACGGCACCACGGTGGCCGGGCCCTCGACATGGAGCTCCTTCGCCGCTGTCACAGTGCGGGCGATCGCCTGCTCGCGGTCGGGGCCATGGACGATGAGCTTCGCGAAGAGGGAATCGAAGGCCGGCTGCACGGTGTCACCGGCACGCACACCGGAATCCCAGCGCACACCGAGGCCGCCGGGCACATCGAGGACATCGATGCGTCCCGGAGTCGGGAGGAATCCGCGGCCGGGATCCTCGGCGTTGATGCGCAGCTCGATCGCATGACCGACCGGCTGCGGGGTCGCCTCCAGTGACAGGCCGTGACCGAAGGCGATGCGGAACTGCTCGGCGACGAGGTCGACCCCGGAGGTCACCTCGGTGACGGGATGTTCGACCTGCAGTCGGGTGTTGACCTCGAGGAACGTCATGGTGCCGTCGGCGGCGAGCAGGAATTCGACGGTGCCGGCACCGCGATAGTCCACCTCGGCGCAGATGGCTTCGGCCGAACGGTGCAGGCGTTCGCGCTGCTCATCCGTCAGTCCCGGGGCGGGCGCTTCCTCGATGAGCTTCTGATTGCGCCGCTGAGCGGAGCAGTCGCGGTCACCGACGGCCACGACCCGACCCTGGCCGTCGCCGACGATCTGGACCTCGACGTGGCGCGGACGTTCGAGGTACTTCTCGACGAAGCATTCGGGTCGACCGAAGGCCTCGACGGCCTCACGGGTCGCCGATTCGAAGGCACCGGCCACCTCGGTCAGCTCGTGGACGATCTTCATCCCGCGCCCACCACCGCCGTGGGCGGCCTTGATGATGATCGGCAGTCCCGCCTCGGCGGCGAAGGACTCGACCTCGGCCGCGTTCTCGAGGGGACGGTCGATGCCCGGTGCCAGGGGAGCGCCGACCTTCTGCGCGAGCTGACGGGCGGTGACCTTGTCGCCGAGGGCGGTGATCGTCTCCGCGTTCGGGCCGATCCAGATGAGCCCGGCGGCTTCGACAGCGGAGGCGAAGTCGGCGTTCTCGGACAGGAATCCGTACCCGGGGTGGACGGCATCGGCGCCGGCGGACTTCGCGGCGGTCAGGATCGCATCGATGTTGAGGTAGGTCTCACCCGCCGAAGTCCCGGGCAGGGCGAATGCTTCGTCGGCAAGGCGGGCATGCATGGCGTCGGCGTCCTGATCAGCGTAGACAGCCACCGAGGTGTGCCCGTGCTGGGCGCAGGCGCGGATGATGCGGACGGCGATCTCGCCGCGGTTGGCGATGAGGATTCTCGACATTGTTCAGCCTTCGTTCTCGTTGGTGCGGGGCCCTGCTGCGGTGCTGGACGCCTCGGCCGAGTGGGCGTTCGGCGTCGGTCGGGCAGAGGTGGTGAAGCGCAGCTTCACGCCGGGAGGCAGCTGCGCGGCGAGGTCGACATCATCGACGCTGGCGATGATCGGGTAGCCGCCGGTGAGCGGATGGTCGGGCCCGAAGAGCACCGGCTGACCGTTCGGCGGAACCTGCAGGGCACCGGTGACCGCGCCTTCGCTGGGCAGTTCGCCCGTGCGGGCACGTTCGAGTGGAACCTCACCGTTCAGGCGCAGTCCGACCCGGTCGGATTCGTGGGTGACCGTCCACTCCTGTGACAGCAGAGTCTCGATCCCGGCCTCGGTGAACCAGTCCTCGCGCGGTCCCAGCGTCACGCTCAGCGTCACGGTCTCACCCGCCTGCGGAAGATCCCTTGGCTGCGTGGGAGTGGGATCGACGAGGTGGGGCGCCGTCCGCGGATCGTGTACTCCCACCGTGGTGCCTTTGTCCACAGCGGCCGGACCGAGCCCGGCCAGGGTGTCGGCGGAGCTGCTGTCGAGAGCCGTCTCGACAGCGATTCCACCGCGGACGGCGAGGTAGCGGCGGACTCCGCGTTCGGTTGGTCCGAGCTCGAGTTCGTCCCCGTCGGATAGGGCAAAGGCCTCGCCGAGGCGGGGCGTGAGGACCGTGCCATCGGCAGCGGTGACGGTGATCGTTCCGGTGGCCCCGGTGACAGCGGCGACGCCGTCACCCGTGCAACGCAGGAGCACTGCGCCCCCGAAGCTCTCCAGCCCGGCAGCGGTCTCGGCATTGCCGACGAGACGGTTGGCCGCGGTCAACGCGGTGCGGTCGGCGGCACCGGCGGCGGAGACTCCCATCGAAGCGAAACCGGGCCGCCCGAGATCCTGGATGAGCAGCTGCAGCCCGGGACGCAGCACCTCGAGGGAGTGAGATACATCGGCGCTCGCCTCCGCACCTGCGGCAGAATCTTCCGCCGCAACGTCGACGATCTCCCGCCCCGCCTCGGCGAACTTCACGATCGTGCCGGGTACGAACAGGGCCGGGGGCTGGCGATCGAGATCCCACAGCTTCGCATCGGTGCGTCCGATGAGCTGCCAGCCGCCGGGGGAGGAGCGCGGGTAGACACCGGTGAACTCACCGGCCAGAGCCACCGAGCCCACGGGCACACGCGTGCGAGGGGACGATCGGCGGGGAACGTCGAAGAGCTCGTCGTCACCGGCGAGGTAGCCGAAGCCGGGAGCGAAGCCGGCGAACGCGACCTGCCAGGTCGCGGCCTGGTGGCGGTTGATCACCTCGGCGGGGGAGACGGAGAGGAGGTCGGCCACCTCGGCGAGGTCGTCCCCGTCGTAGCGGACATCGATCGTGACCTCCCGGGCCGTATCCGAGACCGACTCGGTGTGCCCGAGCCCGCGCACCGCGTCGGTCAGCGTCTCGGCACTCGTGCGTGCGGGGTCGAAGCTCAGCAGCACTGTGCGGGCGGCCGGGATGAGTTCGGTGACGCCGGGCAGATCAGCGGCTTTGAGGCTGTGGTGCAGGGCCATCGTCGCGGGCAGGTCGGCGCACTCGACGAGGAGGTGGCGCCTCGAGGCGGTGTGGAAGGTCAGGGTGCTGGCCAGCGGGGTCGAGATCATTGGCGGTAGGTGTCTTCCGGCTCGTCGGTGATGAACATCTTCCCAGGTGAGTGTGTGATCGCGAAGGGAATTCCCGAGGCCTGGATGGCTGCCTGCGGGGTGACTCCGCAGGCCCAGAAGACGGGAATGTCGCCGTCGTGGATGACCGGGGCGTCACCGAAATCGGGCGCGTCGAGGTCAGCGATGCCGATCTGGGACGGGTCGCCGATGTGGATCGGGGCACCGTGGACGGCGGGGAAGCGATCGGTGATGAGCACCGCCTCGGCGACCTGGGTTGCCGGGATCGGGCGCATGGACACGACCATGTCTCCGCTGATCCGGCCGGCCGGGCTGCAGGCCGTGGTCGTGCGGTACATCGGCACATTGCGACCGGCTGCCTGGTGGCGGATCGGGATGCCCGCCTGACTCAGACCGTTCTCGAAGGTGAACGAGCAGCCGATGAGGAACGACACGAGGTCCGGGTGGGTCTCCCAGGCCCCCGTGGCGTCGGTGACTTCGTCAGTCAGGGCGCCGTTCTCCCAGATCCGGTAGCCGGGGATGTCGGTGCGGATATCGCTGCCCGGCGCCAGCGCGGATGCCAGCTGTCCGGGTTCGAGGACGTCGACGACCGGGCACGGCTTCGGGTTGCGCTGGGTGAAGAGGAGGACGTCGAAGGCCCAGTCCGCGGGGACGGAGATGAGATTCGCCTGGACGAGTCCCGGCGCCATCCCCGAGGTGGGACCGTCGAATCCTGCCCGGATGCGTGCGCGGGCTTCCGCACCCGCAGCCCGCATCGTGTCCATGGCAGAGGTGCCTGTGGGGGTGGCGGCGCTCATCGTTCGGCTCCGGCGAAGGCGGCGATCGTGACGCCTTCGGATTCGAGAAGGTCACGGGCCGCCCGGGCCATGTCGATGGATCCCTGGCTGTCGCCGTGGAAGCAGATGGACTGCGCATCGACGTCAACGAGGCTGCCGTCGATGGCTTCGACCTGTCCGGTCTGGACGAGGCGCAGGACGCGGGAGGCTACGGCCTCGGGATCGTGGAGGACCGCGTTCGGCTCCGACCGGGAGACCAGGGAACCGTCGGGGTTGTAGGACCGGTCAGCGAAGGCCTCGGCGGCGACGGTCAGCCCGGATTCGGCGGCGACGCGGTTGGCCACGCTGCCGGCGAGTCCGAGGAAGACCAGCGAGTCGTCGATGGCACTGACGGCATCGACGACGACCTTCGCCTGCGCCTCATCGTGGACGATCGCGTTGTAGAGGCCGCCGTGGGGTTTGACGTAGGAGACGGTTCCGCCGACGGCAGTGGTCAGGCCGATGAGCGCGCCGATCTGGTATTCGACCTGGGCCTGCAGGGTGGCTGCGGGCACGTCGAGGGCGCGACGGCCGAAGCCTTCGTAGTCGTCGTATCCGGGGTGGGCTCCGATGACGACTCCGCCCTTCGTAGCGGCGTCGACGGTAGCGCGGATGCCTTCGGGATTGCCGGCGTGGAACCCGCAGGAGACGTTGGCGCTGGTGACGAGGCCGAGCATGGCCGCATCGTCGCTGACGACGCGGTCGGGGACGTTCTCCCCGAGGTCAGAGTTGAGGTCGATTCTCAGTTCGCTGTTGACAGACAATGTCATCCTCCGATTCCGATCATGGCGAAGATGGGGCCGACGGACTGTGTGGCCGTGTACCACGTGACCAGTGTTGCTGCGGTGCCGATGATGAGCAACCACTTCGGGTACGAATCCGTGCGTAGCAGGCGCGGCCTGAACCAGCCGATGTACATGAAGATCGTCAGACCGATCGGCAGGATGAGGCCGTTGAAGCCGCCGACGAAGACGAGCAGAGTGGCGGGTGCCGTGCCGAGGGCGAGGTAGACGATGAGTGAGACGACGATGAAGGCCACGGTCGCCAGCTGCAGCGGCCAACCGCCCTTGAGGCGCGTGGAGAAGGCGGAGAGAAAGGTCGCGGAGGTGTAGGCTGCGCCGATGACCGAGCTCAGTGCCGCGGCCCAGAAGATGGCGCCGAAGATGCGCATTCCCGCATCGCCGAGGACTGCGGCGAAGGCCTGACCGGCGGGGTTAGCCACGCTCGAGTCGAGGTCGAGGGCGACTCCGGAGGCGACGACGCCGAGGATGGCGAGGAAGAGGACGTAGCGCATGACACCGGTGACGATGATGCCCGACAGCGCCGAGCGCATGACCGAACCGGCGTTCTCCGGGCCGGTTTTGCCCGAGTCGAGGTATCGGTGGGCACCCGAGTAGGTGATGTAGCCGCCGACGGTGCCGCCGACGATCGTGGTCACGGTGGCGAAGTTGATGGTGTCGGGTGCGATCGACTGTCTGAGCGCCTCACCGACGGGCGGATTGGAGACGATGGCGACGATACAGGTGAGGATGATCATCCCGATGCCGAGGACGAGGACGACGGTGTCGACGACCTTTCCGGCGCGTTTGAACAGGAAGATGCCGATCGCGAGCACGCCGGTGAGCAGTCCGCCGAGTTTCGGGTCGATGCCCAGCAGTGCGTTGAGGCCGAGCCCGCCGCCGGCGATATTGCCGATGTTGAAGGCCAGTCCGCCGATGACGATGAGGACGGACAGGAGGATGCCCGACCCCGGCACGGCCGAGGAGGCCAGCTGGGCCGCGCGCTTGCCCGAGGAGGTCACCATCCGCCAGATATTGAGCTGGATGGCGATGTCGATGAGGATCGAGGCAAAGATCGCGAAGGCGAAGGCCGCCCCCATCTGAGCCGTGAAGGTGGCCGTCTGGGTGATGAAGCCCGGACCGATCGCCGAAGTGGCCATGAGGAAGATGGCCCCGACGATCGCGCTGCGGCTGATCTTCGAGCCGATCTCACTCGAGGCATTGGCGCGTCCCGACGCGGTTGCGTCCGACGAGCTCGATTCCGGCGGTTGGGATTCCGGTGCGTGTGACATGGGAGTCTCCGACTGTCTGGTGGTCAGTTGTTCCTTCGTGTGTGTCGATGGGGTGTGGATAGCGATGTCTGTGTCCTGGCACACGTGAAGTGGTAAACAATCTAGCACCTATTGTTGAACAAACATAGACGGGGGTCACATTTTTCTTCGTGAGATTGTGGACGGACGGATGGGAGTTTGCGGTGTCGGTTCAGTAGGATGGAGAGGTGAATCACGATTCGTCCCTGGTCAACAGGCTCACTGACCGTCTCATCGCGGGAGAGCTGCGCCCTGGTGAGCGGCTGTCCGAAGCTGCGCTGGCGAAGGAGTTCGATGTTTCGCGCAATACTCTGCGCGAAGCCTTCCGCGTGCTCGGGGAGCAGGGCCTGGTCACGCACATCCCGCACCGTGGCGTCTCCGTGGCGTCGCCGAACACGGCCGATGTCGTCGATATCTACCGAGTTCGCCATCACGTCGAGTGCTCTGTGCTCGAGCACGCCCCGCGCAACCACCCGAACGCCGTGAGGATGGAGGCGGCCGTCGACGCCGCCGAGAAGTTCGCCGCCGAAGAGAACTGGCTGGAAGTCGGCACGGCGAACATGGGGTTCCACAATGCCGTCGTCTCGCTGTCGGACAGCAGGCGGTTGATGCGGTCGTTTGCCAATGTGCTCGCCGAGCTGCGCCTGGCCTTCCTCAAGGTCGAGGTCCTCGACTTCCTCCATGCGCCTTTCATCGAGCGCAACCGCGAGGTGGTCGAGATCTATCGCTCTGATGGGCCGGGGGCTGCGGCGACGATCCTCGGCGCCTACCTCGGTGATTCCGAGCGCCAGGTGCTCGGCGCCTACGCCCGCGCGGGACAGGACTGAACCGGGCCCTGCCCGTGCCGAGAGCCGCTCGTCCTGCCCCTGACCGGAGCCGAATCTGCTGGCAGCCCACCTGAAGTCAGACAGCACAGTTTCAAACATGGGCTTTTCGACTCAAACGGTGCCGCCGCCATCCAAGGGCCGGACCGTGCGGCTCGCGAGTGGTCCCCAACCAGGACGCCGCCGCAGCAGGTGCAATCCGGCGAATCGGTCCACCCTGCTCTGGATGGCACATGGAGGAACCTGGTGACGTGAGAGCAGGGTGAACCGAACTTGAGAGCAGGGTGGGCCGACAAGGGTGAATGCGAAAGAACCGCCTCCGACGTGATGTCAGAAGCGGTTCTCAGTTCTCTGTGCACCCCCCGGGACTTGAACCCGGAACCCACTGATTAAGAGTCAGTTGCTCTGCCAATTGAGCTAGAGGTGCGTGCCGCACATGCTGTGCAACGAGAATTAATATTACTCAGGTGACGACCGATCATGCAAACCGAGATCGGCCCATATTCGATTTTGTGATGAAGGTCGCAAACCCCTGGTCAGAGTCCCTGTCCCAGCGATCTCTGCGACCCGGAACCCACTGATTGAGAGTCTAGTTCCGGGCCCAGCCGGCGCGGCGTTCTCATCACCGACGCCCGTACGCCCGGCGGCATCTCAGAGATACATTCCGGAACTCGACTGCTCGGCCGGTTCGGAGATCGCGTGGACGTCGCGCTCACGCAGCAGCACATACGCGCGTCCCTCGAGCTCCACCTCGGCGAGTTCCTCAGGGTCGTAGAGGACGGTGTCGCCGAGGTTGGCCTGCCTCACATGCGGGCCCGCGGCCACGACCTTGCCCCACACGAGGCGTCTGCCCATGCTGGCGGTGGCGGGAATGACGATGCCCGCCGAGGATCTGCGTTCCCCGGCTTCCTCGCTGGGTTCGAGCAGGATCCGGTCATGGAGCATCCGGATCGGAAGTGCGGCATCAGCCACGCTTGCGACCGGAGAGTCCGACGACGAGGGCGGCCACACCGAGGACGGCGCCGGCGCCGAGTGCGATGATCTCGGGCTTGGGGGAGCCGTCTTCCTCGACGACCTCGGACTTCGCCTTGTTGACGGCGCGCGTCGCCAGCACCTTCGGGTGGATGCGGCCGACGAGCTCGTCGATGTTCTCGGCGATGCGCTCTTCGCGCAGTCGGATCGACTCCGCGAGCTGCGCGGTTGTCGCCTGGTCGACGGTCACATCTGAGGTGTAGACGTTGTCAGTCATCGGGTCGAGTCCTCCCGGTCGAGAATGCTTTGCTGCGTCTGTGACCTTGTGCCACAGTGCTTCGCTGTCCAGCTTAGCGGCTGGGCACTGCGAGTGTCAGATATCGGCCGCGGTTCGACGGAATCTTACGATCTCGACGTTCGCGTCGGCGGGCATCGTCGGGTAGTGGCCGCGGAGACCGGCGATATACCGCTCCAGCCCACCCGGGCGGGTGAGGTCGAGATCCTCACACCGCAGTTCGTCGAGTCCCTTCACCATCACCGAGGCGACTTCCACGGGAAGCGTGCCATGCGCGGTGTTCTCGAAGTACGCCAGAGATGACCTGACGGCAGCGTCCGCACGGGGCCAGCACTCCTCGTGTTTGGTTCCCGACTGCGACGATCGTGACCAGTGGGCCGGCATTCGCGGCTGCGGCGGCACCGATCGCGACGAGTTCCGCGCAGGGGCCGCCGGTGACGTGGAAGACACTGACTCCGGTGTGGATGCGTCCGGTGGTGTCCATCGCGGCTGCGGCGACGGTGTGGTTCTCATCGGCGTCGAGTCCACGCGCGAGTTCTTCTGCGGCGGCGACCACGCGCAGTTCGGAGTCGAAGAGCTCCATTCGGCCTCAGTCCTGTTTTCCGCGGCGACCCATGAGGTAGATGATGAACCCGACCGCGGCCATGCCGGAGGCGGCGAGGACGAAGACGGGCCAGGAGCTGACGATCGTGGAGATGATGGATTCGCCGAACGAGGTCGCCGGATTCTGATTGGCCCGCGGAGACGGCTGATCTCCACCCGTGATGAGATCCGTATCGTCTTCGGGTGCCGGCTCCTCGGGGTTGCGTGGCACCGGGTCCGAATAGTCGGGGCGTTTGGTGTTCTCACCGTCACCGGGCAGCCATTCGTCACCGGCGTTGCCGGGAATGGTTTCGCGTTCGTCGTCCGGGGAGACATTGCCGTTCGACGGGTCGGGGGTGGTGCCGTCGGCGTCGGAGGCTCCGACCGATGAACCGGCGCCGTCTGTGTCCGAATCCTTCTCTTCGTCCTCGTCGGAATCCGAATCGGGATCCGAGCTGTCGGAATCGCTGCTGCGAGAGCCATCGCTGCCGGAACCGGTGTCGGCGTCGTTTTCCCTGCCGCCGGTGTCCGAGTTGTCTGACGTGTCCGCACGGTCATTCGATCCCGAATCCGATGAGGTGGAGCCATCGGTCGAGGCGGCGCTGTCATCAGAGGTGTCGCTGTCCGACGACGCCCCGTCCGTGCCGGCGTCGCGGTCGCTCGTGGAGCCGTCGTCGGAGGTGACACCGTCCTTGTTGGCGGTCTTGCCACCACCGGTGTCGCTGTCGGAAGTGTCGCCGTCGGACGAGGTCGACCCATCCGCCGTCGGAGCGGGATCGCTGTCTGTCGAACCGTTCTCATCGGCGCCGGCGGTCGAATCGGCGGAGGACGAGCCATCCGGGTCGCTCGATGCTTCGGCCCCGTCGTCGTCGGGGTACTGCTGACCCTCGGCGACGATCTGGCCCTCGTCATCGACCGTGAAAGTCCATTCGGGGTTCGGTCCGGAGGGAGCGAACTCCTCGAAGTCCATCGCATCGGTCTGACCGTCGGCAACGATCTGACCTTTGTCATTGAAATGGTATTCAGTGGGTGCTGCTGCAGCGGTCGCTTCTGCAACGGACTGCCCGCTGTCGTCGGTGTCCGAATCATTCGCGGCCGAATCAGCGGCATCGCTGGTGGAAGACTGTGCGGGAATCCGCTTCATCGCCTGTTCCGGGGCTTCGAAAGACTTTCCGACCCAGCTCTTCGGCAGGGTGCCGGCGCCTATTTCCTGGTCGTTGGCCGGGACGGACAGTTGATGGCCGACGATCTGCCAGTCGGCGGTGAGTTCACCGTCGATTTCGCACGGTTCGTCCGAGGTCCACTCCTGGTCCTTGCAGGCCTTGTCACCGTCTTCATCGGGACCCGGAACTGAGTTGTCGTCGGCCACACCCTCGACTTCGGTCACACCATTGTCGGCGCTGCTCGAATCGGCGTCGGTGGCGTCCACGCTGTCTGCCGTCGAATCTGCCTCATCACTTGAAGCGGAATCTGTTCCCGCAGAAGCACCTGCCTCGGAACTCGTACTGGCGTCGGCCGTGGGGGTGGGACTCGGCTGGGCGAGTGCGGGAGAGAACGTCGCCGAGATCGGCAGTGCTGCCAGGGCAAGCGCGGCGCCGATTGCGGCGGCTCTGCGGCTGAACCTGAGTGAGACTGGCACTACGTTCCTTCGCGGTGGGGATTCCGACTTCATTGGGTCAAGGGGACATGACGTTCAGACACATCGGGCACTATCCTAATGTCTCGGCCAGATGTGTTAAAGCCATAGGCGTGTTTCGCCGTGCCGCGGGATCCGTGACAGAGCGGCGGTCCGGGGCCGACGATCCGCTACCGAAGACCTGTCGCCGACGTTCCCCACCGGGAACCGGCGACCTCTGCCGGGAATCAGCGATCCTGCGTCTCGGACTTCTTCGGGTAGGCCCGAACGGTCGAGTCGTCGCCGAGGACCAGAGCCTCGTTGCCTTCATCGACGACGGCCAGCAGGTCGGTGTCTGTCTTGAACGCCTGCTTTCCGGCGAGCAGGCATGAGGTGTTCGTGTCCATCGTGCAGGGCACGATCGTTCCGCGCGGTTCGGAGAGATGGATGTCGCGGCTTGAGACGTCCATGAGCAGCAGACCCGACTCGAGATCGAAGAGATAGGGACCGATATAGGCGCGCTTTCCGGCCTGTCCGCGCACCCAGGACTTCTCGCCGACGATGTCGGTCGTCGTGGTCACGGTCGAGAGGATCGACCCATCGTCGAGGGAGTGGACGACGAGTTGGATCCGGTGGCCCGAGTTCGTCGAGGCGCCCTGTTCGCCCCACAGCGTGATCGCCTTGCCGTGGCCGGCCGAGATCCAGTCGATGATCTTCAGGTCGTCGCCGGGCCTTTCGAGCTTGATGCTGCGCTCGTCGCCGGTCTCGATGTTCTGCGCCGTGACCGGACCGTTCCAGTCCGAGCTGAAGAGCTCATCGTCGTCGATGGCCATCGGTGTCGACCCGGCCTGCGGGGTGGGTACGTCTTCCAGCCCATCGGCGCCGAATGTCGAGAGCTTGTTGCCCGATTTGATGAGCACGCTCTTGCCGGCCGAGGTGATGCGTGCGTTCTCCGGCAGCTGGTAGGTCTTCGGCTTCGATTTCCCGTCGAAGAGCGCCTCGGCGGTATCGCCCGACTGCCACAGCAGGGCCGGCCGTCCGTCGATGACGGTGTCGACGGCGAAGGTCGGGGACTCGTCAATCTTGGCTTTGTACCGAGACCGGCCGGTGTCTGCATCGAGGACTTCGAGGCGGTTGTCGTTGACGAGGAGGACTCCGCGATCAGAAGCCGTCACGGAGGCGCGTCTGGGGACCTCGGCTTCCCAGGCCGGGGAATTGTCGTAGCTGGGCACAACGTCTTGGGTCTTGTCGACGGAGAGTTCGGAGGCGGGGTTGACCTGCTGTTCCGAGCCGATCGTCTGCGGGGTGTCGGGGGAGTCGACGGGGACGATGTTGGGAACGACGAATGCGCCGATCATGAGGATCGCCAGACCGATGAGCACGAGCCCGGGGACGGTGATCTTCTTCAGCCGCTGCGGACGTTTGCGGGCCGAGCGTCTGCGCACCGGGGTCTTCTTCACCGTCGGCGTGGCCGGTGCGGCCGGTCCGGAGAACGGGGTGCCCAGCGGGTAGCTGTCACCGTTCGAGCTCTGGCCCTTTGCCTTCTGGTTAGAAGGCTCCGGATGTCCGGGCGCCTGCGCCGAACCATTCGAACCATCCGTGGACGCCGCGGCGGACGCTTCGTCCACGGCCGCCTCGGCGCCGGTGTCCTGCGCGGGGGCCGCCCCGACTTTCCCGTTCTCATCGATGCCGATCTCGGTCTTCTTCGACCCATCATCGATCGTCACGGTCAGGGCAGTCGCGGTCTCCTTGGCATAGTCGCTGAGGTAGGAGATGGCCCGCCCGGTGTCCGAATAGCGACTCGTCGCCCCGTTGAGGGTGGTGTAGGTGAACCCGTCGTCGGAGACGGAGATCAACGCACGAGGCATGTACAGGGTTCCTTGACAGTCATCGAGGGCAGGGCCGAGTCAATACTAATGAATGTCCTGAGGTGCTCCTACCCGTTTTCCGAAACCGTTATAGATCTCTACTGAATCGTTGCACGCAATGAGATCTGCGTCTCATCGGGGCTCAGGGGCGGTTCTGGTTTGCCCGGGTCAGGCGGGAGCGGTTACGATATATCTTGCTGTCTGCGCCTTGGGGTGCAGCGCATGTGGTGGGTATAGCTCAGCTGGTAGAGCGCCGCGTTGTGGTCGCGGATGTCGCGGGTTCAAGTCCCGTTACTCACCCCGCTCGGGAAGCCCCGTGATCTGTGCGAACGGATCACGGGGCTTCTCTCATTCCCGCCGTGTGCCCACACTCGCCCCACCCCCGATCGTCGACGGTCATCGCCGCCCCACCCCCGATCGTCGACGGTCATCGTCGCCCCGCCCGCGATCATCGATAATGAGGTCATGACCACCGACTGCTCCCTGACGGTCGTCGGCAGCATCAACGCCGACATCACCGCCACGACCTCCCGACTTCCCGCCGCCGGTGAGACCGTGGGAGGCGGCCGACTGTCGCGCTCGCCCGGTGGGAAGGGCGCGAATCAGGCCGCAGCGGCCGCCCGTCTCGGTGCGCGGACCCGCATGATCGGTGCGGTCGGTCGCGACTCCGACGGCCGGGCGATGCTCGAAGCGCTCCGTGCCGCCGGCGTGCGGACCGATGACATCGCCGAGGCGACCGCCGAGACCGGGACCGCGCTCATCATGGTCGACGCCGCCGGTGAGAACCAGATCGCCGTGTGCGAAGGTGCGAATGCTTCAGTCAGCCTCGCGGGAATCGAATTCGGTGCCGACGAGGCCGTGCTCACTCAGCTCGAGATCCCCCTCGACCTCATCGTCGAACTCGCCCAGCGTGTGCCCGGGTTCCTCGCCGTCAACGCGGCTCCCGCCCGTCCTCTGCCCGCCGAGGTGGTCGATCGTGCCGATCTCATCATCGTCAACGAGACCGAATACTGCCGGCTGCCGCAGCTGCAGACCGCGCGGCTCGTGGCCGTCACCTATGGGGCGAAGGGATCGGCACTGCTGCAGAAGGGTGAGCAGATCGCCTTCGCCGAGGCGGTCGAAGCGACCCCCGTGAGCGCAGTCGGCGCCGGAGACGCCTACTGCGCGGCCCTGACCATCGGCCTGATCAGCGGACTCGCGCCGGAACGCGCACTGCGGGCAGCCAACGCCGTGGGCGCGGCCGCCGTGGAGGTCGCCTCCGCCCAACCGGAGCTCGACGTGTTCGAGACGTACCTGTCCGCCCGCGACTGACCTGGCAGACTGAACGCAGACGAACCCATCCGCTGCCGCCACCCGAGACGCGTTGCCGCCACACCGGGTTCGCGCCATCGGCGGCCCACACCCACCCGAGGAGGACCATTGACAAACACCCCCGACGCGTCCCTGTTCACCGGGCTGAGTGCCTTCCCGCTGACGCCGCTGAAGGATGAGTCGATCGATGAGGATGCCTTCGTCGGGCTCATCGAACGCCTCGTCCTCGCCGGAGTCGACTCGATCACAGCGTTGGGCTCGACCGGTTCGTACGCGTATCTCGACACCGATGAGCGTGCCCGAGTGGCTGCGTTGACGGTCGAATCCGCTCTCGACATTCCCGTCTTCGTCGGCGTCGGGGCGCTGCGGACGAGGGATGTGCTGGCCAATGTCGCCTCGGCCGAAGCCGCCGGAGCCCACGGACTGCTGTTGGCGCCGGTGAGCTATCAGCCGCTGACCGACGACGAGGTGTTCGGCCTCTTCCGCACGGTCACCGAGTCCACCGACCTGCCCGTCGTCGTCTACGACAACCCCGGCACCACGCACTTCACGTTCACCACCGAGCTCTACTCGCGCCTGGCCGGGCTCGACGGTGTGGCCTCGATCAAGATCCCCGGAACTCCGGCCTCACCTGCCGGATGGGAGGAGCGCATCGGCGATATCCGTGCGGCCATCGGCAGCGAGGTGACGATCGGCATCTCCGGCGATGCCCATGGTGCCGAGGGCCTCATCGCCGGTTGTGATGCTTGGTACACGGCAGTCGGCGGCACCATCCCCGAGCCGCTGCTCGAGATCACGCGGGCCGCGGAACTCGGCAATGCGCAGCTGGCCCGCGAACTCTCCGCCGAGCTGCAGCCGCTGTGGGATCTGTTCACCGAATTCGGCGGAAGCCTGCGCGTGAGTGCCGCCCTCGCCGAACATCTCGGGCTCGTCGGTGCCGGCAGCCTTCCCCTGCCGGTCCGCGATCTCGACGCCGCAGCGAAGCGGAAAGTCGCCGAGGTGGCCGAGCGCCTCGACCTTGCCTGACCCCGAACCTCGGTTGACCCCGAACCTCGCCGAGCGCTGACGTCTCCGCCGACCGCGCACCGCACACCCTGGTACAGCGACGGCAACGTGAGCGGTCGGCGCGTCGTCGCCGGGCAGACGAGTTCACCATCAGTCCACCCGCGGTTCGGAACCGGTCCATTCCGGGTGACTACGAATGGGTGCTTGCGGGTGCAAACGGCCCGCGACACCCAATCGATCCTGGAGAACCGATGACGATCCCACTGTCCGCGAAGTCGCTGACGGCTTCGACCGCCGCCCTCCTGCTGGCCACCGGCTTCACCGTCGGCGGCACGGCGACCGGTGTGAGCACCGCCCATGCCGCAGAAGTGGACTCCCCGATCGGCTCCTCGGCCTCGGACGCTCAGATCGAGATGGACTTCCTCGGATCCCACGAGACCGGACAGTTCGACGAATCCGCCGCTGAGATCACCGCCGTCCACGGTGACACGGTCTTCACCGTCAACGCCCAGGCCGCCACCGTCGACGTCATCGACGCCTCCGACCCGACAAACCCGACGAAGGTCTCCGAGATCACCGGCACGGGAGTCGCGAACTCGATCTCCGTCCGCGAGGACGGCCTCGGCGTCATCGCCCTCGAGAACCAGGACAAGACGCAGCCGGGAACCGTGATGTTCTTCGACGCGAACGACCCCGCAGCGGACATCCTCGGCGAGGTTCCCGTCGGCTCCCTGCCCGATATGGTCACCGTCACCCCGGACGGCACTCACGCCCTGGTCGCGAACGAGGGCGAACCGGCCGATGATTTCTCGACCGACCCGGAGGGCTCGGTGTCCGTCATCGATCTCCCCGCCGAGGTGGCCGCTCCGTCGGAGACGGATGTGCACACCGCGGACTTCCACGAGTTCGAGGACGGCGGTGCGAAGACGCTGCCCGAGGATGTGCGGATCGTCGGACCCACACCCGAAGACGATCTGCCGATCTCGCGCAACCTCGAACCCGAGTACATCACCGTCGCAGGGGACAAGGCCTACGCCACCCTGCAGGAGGCGAACGCGATCGCGGTCGTCGACATCGCTGCGGTCGAGGTGGACGAGATCCTCCCGCTGGGGTTGAAGGACCACGGTCAGGCCGGCAGCGGTCTCGACGCCTCCGACCGGGATCCCGAGGATGCCCCGACCGTGAACATCACCGAATACGAGGGGCTCAAGGGCGCGTACATGCCCGACACGATCTCGACGTTCACCTCCGGCGGCACCGACTACCTCGTGACCGCGAACGAGGGCGATTCGCGGGAGTGGGGTGACTTCGTCGACGCGGCCAGGGTCAAGGACCTCGGCGAAGACGGCCTCGCGCCGGTGTGCGAGACCTCGCCGCTGGCCGACAAGCTCGGCGATGAGGATCTCGGGCGACTGAAGATCATCACCGATCTGGGCCTCAACGACGCCGGCGACTGCTACGAGGAGCTCGTGGCCTTCGGTGCTCGCTCGTTCTCCGTGTGGACGACCGATGGGAAGCTCGTCGCCGATTCCGGGGACGAGTTCGAGAAGCTGACCGCCGAGGCGGTGCCCGAGTTCTTCAACTCCAACCATTCCGAGTCGAACCTCGAGGGGCGCAGCGACGACAAAGGCCCCGAGCCCGAGGCGCTGACCATCGGTGAAGTGGGGGAGAGGACCTACGCTTTCGTCGGCTTCGAACGCATCGGCGGAATCGCCGCCTTCGATCTCAGCGAGCCGAGCGCACCGAAGTTTGCGACCTACTTCAACAACCGGGACTTCTCGGTCTCCGTCGAGGACGAGATCGAGGACGCCTCGGATCCGGCTGAGCTGCTCTCGAGCGCCGGAGACCTCGGGCCGGAGGGCCTCACGTTCCTCGGTGCGGACGAGTCGCCGACGGGAGAGGCCGCGCTCGTCGTCGGCAACGAGGTCTCGGGCACGACGAGCCTCTACTCGGTCGCCGATCTCGCGAACGGTGGAGACGACGGCGACGATGAGAACGCCGGCGCTGATGCCGCGGGTGCCGATGACGATGCCGGCGCTGATGCTGCGGGTGCCGATGACGATGCCGGCGCTGACCAAAACGCGGGTGCGAACGAGGATGCGGGTACCGACGACGATGCTCAGGCCGATGCCGGCAGCGAATCGGACTCGGGCAGCGAATCGGACTCGGGCAGCGAATCGGACTCGGCCGCCAACGGTACGGGCGCTGACGGGGCGGAGTCGGACAGCGACTCGAACACCGGCGCTGGCAGCGACTCAGCAGCCGGCTCGAACGCAGACGACTCCGAAGCTTCCAGCGACGCCGACGGAGATCCGCTGCCGCGTACCGGCGCCGATCTCGGTCAGTACCTCATCCTCGGCGGCATCGCTGTCGGTCTTATCGCGATCGGCAGTGCGGCCTTCTTCCTCACCCGCCGTCGCAGCTGAATCCCCGCCGACCGCTCACCTCAGCGTCGACCGCTCGCCCCATAACGCGAGCGGTCGACGGCAACTCGAGCGGTCGGCGTGACCGGGCAGGCACATCAGTCGATCTGGCCGATGGGTTCGCGCTTCTCGGCCTGGAACTGGTCCTCGGCGCGTCCGCGGGCCCAGTAGGCGGAGATCGACAGCGACTCCCGCGGGACTTCGCGGTCCTTGAGGATCGTGCGGATGATCTTGATCGTCTCGCGCTCGCCGTGGGCGAAGACCTGCGGGGTGCCCGAACACCATTCGAGCTCCTCGACCGCGGCAATGAGCTCTGCGTCCGAGTCCACCCATCTCACTTCGATGCCGGCAGGCGCTGCAGGCAGAACGCGATCGGCTTCGTCGGTGACGCACGCCAGGACGACCCCGGCGGCTCCGGCGGGCATCGCCTCGAGGGCAGAGCTCACGGCGGGGATCGCGGAATGGTCGGCGATGAGCAGGTGCCAGGCGGACTCGGCAGCGGGGGCGTACTTTCCGCCTGCTCCGGAGAGGACGAGTGTGTCTCCGGGCTGCGCGTTCTTCGCCCAGGGACCGGCGATTCCGTCATCGTCGTGGATGACGAAGTCGATGCTCAGCCACTTCTCCTCCAGGTCGATCTCCCTCACCGTGTAGGTGCGCCGGCTCGGCAGCTTCTCGGGAGACTCCTCGCGCAGCTGCGCCAGATCATAGGGTGGGACGAGCTCATGCGCCGGATCGGCGAAGAGGAGTTTGACGTACTTGTCGGTCGCATCGTTCGAGCTGATGTTGTCGAAGGTATCGCCGCCGAGGCGGAGCCGCACCAGATGCGGGCTGACCTCGGTCCTCTCGAGGACGGTGAGCACCGCCTGCCGGCGGGCAGGTCGTGCGGTGCGTTCGGGGGTGTCGGGTGCGGTCGTCACGGGCGGCCTTTCTCAAACGGGGTGCCCCTGGAAGCTCACGGTCGGGCTCTGAGTGAGGAGCCGCCTCGGCGCAGGGGTTCGGTAAGGCTCACCTTATCAAATCCTTGTCGACCGCCCACCGTCGCTGTCAGGTGGGCCAACCGATCACCCGCCATCGCGGTCAGTGGGACCGGTCGGCCATCTCCCGGCGCCGGTCGTCGCGGATGCGTTTGAGGCCCTTGACCGATTTGAGCGAATCGAGGATCTGCACGTCCGGAAGCGCGGAGTTCGGTCCCCTGCACTGCATCATGTCGTCGGGGTCGAGCAGGACCACGCGGATCCCATCGTCCTTCATTCGTGACAGCGCCTCGGTGAGCATGCTCCGGGCGACGGAGTTGATCTCGTTGACGCGGCGCAGGTCGAGGACGAAGGTGTTCGTGGTGGAACCGGGTTCGTCCATCGCGCGCAGGACGTTCTCCGAACCGCTCCACTGGATGAGTCCCTGCAGGCTGCAGATGCGGACCATCTTGCCCTCCGAGTCGACGAAGCGGCGGTCACGGCGGATGATCGACCGTGCCGGTTCCGGAGCATCCATGATGTGCAGGCTCAGGCGGTCGGAGAGGTCCTGGAAGATCTTCGCTCCGCGGACGCTCGTGCCGTGCCTGTCCAGGCGCGGGGAGAACGTGGCGATGCCGACCTGACCGGGCATGACACCGAAGACTCCGCCGGAGACACCGCTCTTGGCGGGAATCCCGATCTCCGTCATCCAGTCGCCGGCTGCGTCGTACATGCCGCACGTCATCATGACTGCGAGCACCTGCCGGTTGACCCTGGGGGAGAGCACCCGTTCCCCGGTCAGCGGGTTGATGCCGCCGCCGGCCAGCGTCGAGGCCATGATGGCGAGGTCTTTGACGGTGACGGTGATCGCGCACTGTTCGATATAGCCGCGGACCACCTCGTCGGGGTCGTCATAGAAGATGTCGTAGGAGCGGAGCATGTTCGCAATGGCGACGTTGCGGTAGGCTTCGCGCCACTCCCCGTCGGCCACCGATTCGTCGATCGACAGCTCCCGGCCGGCGAAGCGGGAGAGGCCCGCGCGCACGATCTCGGTGCGTTCGGCCAGTCCTGCACCGGGATCGCCGAGGAGCGAGTGGATGGTCATGGCTCCGGCGTTGATCATCGGGTTGAGTGGGCGGCCCGACTTCTTGTCCAGCGAGAGCTCATTGAACTTCTCACCGCTGGGTTCGACGCCGACGTGCTCGAGCACTCCGGCCAGGCCCTCCTGCTCGAGGGCGAGACCGTAGATGAAGGGCTTCGACATCGATTGGATCGAGAACTCGAAGTCGGCGTCGCCGGAGGTGTATTCGATGCCGTCGAGGGTCGAGATGCAGATCGCGAGCTTCTCCGGATCCGCTGAGGCAAGGTCCGGGATGTAGTCCGCATTCTCCCCGGACCGGTCCGGTCGGAATCGTTCGAGCGTCTCATCGAGGAAATCCGGGATGGGCGATCGCATGGCACCTCCTGCTGCAGTTGTAGTCGGTTGTTCCAGGACTGGCACCGCTCGTGCCTGCGCTGACACCGGCCCGATACTACGTTGGAACCATGACACGGACCAAGTTGCTCCTCCTCGTCGGCCTCGCGTTCACCGCGGTCACCGTTGTCGTCATCGGCGTGATCGTGACCGCGTTGGTGCTGCGGTCCACACCGCCCCACCACGAGACCACGAGGCTGTCCGAACATGCGCTGACCCCGCAGGAGACCATCACCGAGGTGGCCCCGCGCAGAGACGGGACCGTGCAGATCCGCCAAAGGCTGATCTTCGAAACCCCACCCGAGAACCGACAACCTGTCGGTCTGTGGATCAGTGACGCAGGGGTGGGTCAAGATCCGCAAACCGACCGCCGACTGGCGATGATGCCGACACTGTCGTCGCTGAGCGCAGTCGAGCTGAGCACAGCCGACGATTCGACTCAGGACTCACCGAAAGCCCTCGGAGAGCTGAACATCGACGTCGACGAGTCGGAGCAGAAGGGCTTCGACCGTCCGGCGGTGCACGTCGAAATCACCCCGCAGGATTCCGACGGAAAAGCCGTGCAGTGGAGCGAAGGTCGTCATGTCATCGAGCTCGAGTATGCCCTCGATGACGTGTTCATCTCCGTGGCCGGCGAGGAATTCTTCGCCGTGCCCGTCCCCGCCCTCGGCAATGGTCAGCTCGCTCAGAAGACACATACGCTCGACATCGACACCGACGGGCCCGTCTACTGTCCTGCCGACAACGTCGACTTCGCCCTCGGCGACGGCTGTGACGCTGAATCATTCGCTCGGGTCGATGATGCTGATGACTCTGATACCGGCGCGCACGTGGTGTGGCGGGAGTCCGTAGCCGACAGCCGTGAAATCATCGCCTTCGCTCCTCCTGCAGGAATGACGGCGTCCCCGATCCCCGCGTCTGAAAGGTAGGGATGAGCGAGATGAAGCACAGATTCGCACGCAGTCGCGCGTTTTCCGTCACGGCGGCGCTCGCAGCGGCTGTGACGATCACGACTGTGATCGCAGCGCCCGGCGGAGTGGATGCCGCACCGAACCCGCTGCGCAGCAAGTATGTCGAGCACACGGTCAGCATCGCCGCCGACGGCAGCTACTCGGTGCGGATGGACACGAAACTCGAGCTCGCGCTCGATACGGCATGGGGGTTCGGCGGGGAAGTCCACGACGGATTCCGCCTGCCCGACACCGAGTCTCTGCTGCCTCCGTACCTGCGGGCTCAGTATTCGAATCCGCGGGGAACCATCGATTCGACCGCTGGCGAGGCGCACATCGACACAGAGCTGCATTCGGTCGATATCGACTTCTCCACGGACCGGCTCGCCGCAGGATCTCACCGAGGAATCCTCGACTACGAGGTTGCCGGAGCAGCCGTGCCGGCCGCGGACCTGAACGGAGAACAGGGCAGCGGCGTCGTCGTGTACGTCCGTCCCCTGGACCGCGGAGACCTCGTCATCGAGTCAGCAGCACCGATCACCGCCGTCGACTGTGAGGTCTTCGCTCCGCGCGGCCAGTCGTGCGGGGAGAAGAAGGGAGAATCCTGGACCGTGTCGGGAGAGGAGCTGCTGCGCGATCACACTGTCATCGACGCAGTCCGGATCACGATCGACGCCGACCCGACAGCAGTGCCGACGCCGGACATCGATTCCTGAGTCGGCCTCACTCACGCCTGAGTCCGGCAAGGAGCGCCTGAGAGCGGCGACGGTGGTGGGCGTTCCGGACCGTGAGGATGAGCGCGGCGAGCACGGCCGAGAGCAGTGAGGCGCTGAGAACGGCAACCTTCGCAACATCGTGTTCGACCGAACCGGCGGTGAAGCTGAGGTCGGCGACGAGGAGGGAGACGGTGAAGCCGATGCCGGCAAGCAGACCGATGCCGGTGAGGTCGGCCCAGCGCAGGCTGGGGTCCACACTTGCGGTGAACCGGGTGACCAGCCACGTGGAGGCGAGGATGCCGACCGGCTTGCCGACGATCAGTGCCGTCATGATCCCGTACGTCAGGGGATGGGAGAACGCGGAGGCCAGACCGTGGAGTCCTCCGATATCGACACCGGCGGCGAAGAAGGCGAAGACCGGAACGGCGAACCCGGCAGACAGCGGTCGGATACGGTGCTCGAGCGCCTCGGCGAGGTCGATGGAGCGAGCGTGTTCGTCACCGGTCGTGCGGGTCGAACCACGACCGACGACGGCGGGGATCATGAAGCCCAGCAGCACTCCGGCGATGGTCGCGTGGACACCGGAGGCGTGCATGAGCGCCCAGGCGACGAGGCCGAGCGGGAGGAGGACGACCCACGCGGCCCAGGCACGGTCGACGAAGACGCGACGGAAGCGGTGTGCGACGAGTCCGAAGACGAGGACGACTCCGAGTGCCGCGGCGAGGGGGAGAGCCGCGATGGTCTCGGTGTAGAAGAGCGCAATGATGGTGATCGCCAGCAGGTCGTCGACCGCGGCCAGGGTGAGCAGGAAGATGCGCAGCGCCTTGGGCAGGTGGGAGCCGACGATCGCGAGGACGGCAACGGCGAAGGCGATGTCGGTCGCGGTGGGGATGGCCCAACCGCGCAGCAGCTCCGGACGGGTGAGCAGAAGGGCCGCACAGATGAGGGCGGGGACGAGGACTCCGCCGGCCGCCGCGGTGATCGGGACGACGGCGGTGCGGAGACGCCGCAGGTCACCGCGGGTGAATTCCGCCTTGAGTTCGATGCCGACGAGGAAGAAGAAGACTGCGAGCAGTCCGTCGGCGGCCCATTGTCCGATGCTCAGCCGCAGGTGCCAGGGTTCATAGCCGAATTCCCAGTCGCGGATTGCGAAGTATGCAGCCGATGCGGGGGAGTTCGCCCAGATCAGAGCGGCAGCAGCGGCGATGAGGAGCAGTGCGCCGCCGACGGTGTCGCGGCGGAGCGCCCGGAACAGCTGCTGTCCCGGGGTGTTCGGTGAGGCGGATCGTGAGGTGGGTGCAGAGGTAGTGGTCACAGGGATCCCGTTCGTGGTCGGCAGACAAGAGAGATCGACCCGAAGAGTGGATGTGCAGACAGCGCTCAGTTCGGCGACGCTGAGCGTCCGTGCGTGATTCGAGCGGACGTCGTCGGCTCGGCAGATGAGAGCTGTCGGAGAGTCACACCAGGGGTCGGAGCGGAAGATCTCCGTGTGAGAACGGCTGTGTGCCCGACTGCATCTCGCCCCACGCGGTGATGTAGCCGTTGGTGCCCGAGTGCGGCAGAACCCACACTTTCAGGCGGAAAGCGGCATTGCGCATGGAGGGAGTCATCCCCGACAGTGTAGCCGACCGGCAGCGCGCCGTGCCACCGAGACATAAGGCCGTGCCACCGGCCGAAGTCCTAGCTGATCTGCTGCATGAGCAGGTAGCTTGAGCCCAGTCCACTGTTGCACTCGAACCCTGAGCCCACCGGGCGAAGATGACACTTCGGCCCCACTGATCTTCGAGAATCGGGTTCGGTTCCCCCAGGAACCCGACCGCCGAGGAACCCGATCGCCGAGGCGGCCCGCCCCGACCGTGGTCGCCCAGGTCCCCAACCGGTCACTGCAGGCTGACCCCGGATCCGTGGAGGCTCACCTGCAGTCCCGCCTCGGTGGCGGTAATGTCGGTGAGTTCGAGACCGGCGGGCAGGAAGTCGAGATCGATGAAGATATCGGAGATCTCTGAGGTGAGGAATCCAGGCAGGCGATCGAGGGAGAACTCAGCCGAACCCAGCTTGATCGTCGTCGCATCGACGACGACCCGTCTGCCGTCGGCCTTCGGGTCGATGCCCACGAGCAGATCCTGACCGAGCATCGACCCCTTGAGGTAGAGCTCACCGTCGACGGTCGTGAAAGACATCCCCTCGGGCAGGTTCGCATGCTCGGCGGCGAGCTCGTCGAGGGTCGAGTGGGGGAGCACCGCAGTGCCCTCGACGGTGCCGATCGGCTTCGACCCGCCGGTGGGAACGTCATAGAGCTTCGCATCGACATCGGTGAAGTCGACACCCTCATAGTTGGCCTCATCGGCGGTGACATGCACCGAGTTCAGTTCTCTGGAAGCCAGCTGCGTGAGGATGGGGAAGCCTTCGACAGAGACCTCGGCGTCTCCGTAGTCGGCAAGCCCGTCGGCGATGCGCTGCTCCGTGGTGTAGTCGACGATGCGGTCGGCAGCGATGATGCCGATGATGAGGGTGAGGACGATGACGACGGCGGAGACGATGAACGTCGTCCGCCGGCGGCGACGTCGAGGCTGGTCATCCGGCCGCGGGTACGGAAGGGTCTGCGCCGTGGTCATGAGCTCCATTGTTGCGCACTCGCCGGTCCATTCGCATTCGCTGGTCCGAGTGCGCTCGCCGGCTCGGCAGAGTCGAACGTCCCCGCTGCGCTCACTCGTTGAGGATGATGACGTCGAGGGTGCGCGGTCCGTGCACTCCTTCGACCCGGCTGAGCTCGATGTCGCTCGTGGCCGAGGGCCCGGAGATGAACGTCAGCGGTGCGTGCGCGTCGAGCCGAGCGATTCCCTCAGGGACGATGTCGACGATGTCGTCCGTCCGGACGATGCACACATGATGGTCGGGCACGAGCGTGATCGCCCTCCGGCCGCACTCGCCCGATCCGTCGAGGACGATGGTGCCCGTCTGCGCGATCGCCACCGCCGACGCGGTCACCACCGCCCCCTGAGCGTCGAGCTCGTCGACGCTGAGCTCCTCACCGGGAGCATCGACCCGCACATCACCGGAGTACCCCTCCAGCCAGGACGAGTCGAGACCGCGGGGGACGACGACCGAGGAGTGGTCGCCGATGAGTTCGGCGATCGTCGAGCTCGGGTCGCCGTCGGCGCGGTGGACGTTGGCTTTGTAGTCGACGAGGCGGTCGATGAGCAGCTCGACGAGGTCCTCACCCGTGTGCGTGCCCTCATAGTGGTATCCGGCGTCGGCGGCCGTGGCGGCAGGCTCCGCCGAGGCGACCCCGCCGGATACGGCATCTGCCGTGCCGCCGATGCCCGGTACCGCCGTCCGCGGAGACGACGACACGTATTCCCCGCCGCCGCGGCGACCGAGGGCCTCATTGATGCGGGCGAGGATCTCCTCGCGGGCGGTATCGCTCATCGCTGTCCCTCCTCGCCGTCGTTCGTTTCCTCTTCGGCCCACAGCTGTCGGAAGCTCTTCTCGGGCAGGGCCGGGATGTCGCGGCTCGAGGTCCAGGCGCCGGCGATTCCGGGCAGAGCGTTGATCTGCTCGCCGCCGGTGACCTTGTGCGCGAGAGGCAGTCCCTTCTCCGCCGCGGCCATCCGCTTCCCGTCGCCCATCATCCACGACGCGCCGGTGAGGGCGGCGTCGAGCTGGGAGGACACAGGGGAGTGGTTGGCTTTGACATCTTCGCCCCGCAGATGGACGAGGATCTCCGGGATATTGATCTTCACGGGGCACACGTCGTAGCAGGCGCCGCACAGGCTCGACGCGTACGGCAGTGAACCGTTGCCCTGCTCTTCGACTCCTGTGAGCAGCGGGGAGAGGATCGCTCCGATCGGTCCCGGATAGGTCGAGCCGTAGGCGTGGCCGCCGGTGCGTTCGTAGACGGGGCAGACGTTCATGCATGCCGAGCAGCGGATGCAGTTGAGCGCCGCACGTCCGTGCTCATCGGCCAGCGCCCGAGTGCGTCCGTTGTCGAGGAGAACGAGATGGACGTTCTGTGGACCGTCTCCCTCGGACTTCCCCGTCCAGAACGAGGTGTACGGGTTCATCCGCTCACCCGTCGACGAGCGTGGCAGCAGCTGCAGGAACACCTCGAGATCGGCGAACCTCGGCAGCAGCTTCTCGATGCCCATGACGGTGATGAGCGTCTCCGGCAGGGTCAGGCACATGCGCCCGTTGCCCTCGGACTCGACCACTCCGAGGGTGCCGGTCTCCGCGATACCGAAGTTCGCTCCGGAGATCGCGACCTTGGTGGTGAGGAATTTGTGGCGCAGATGTCGGCGGGCCGCCTCGGCGAGGACGGCAGGTTCGTTCGTCAGTTCCCCGGCGTCGGGCATCTTGTCCATGAAGATCTCACGGATCTCATCCCGGTTGCGGTGGATGGCGGGAACGAGGATGTGGCTGGGTTTGTCCTCGCCGAGCTGGACGATGAGTTCGGCCAGATCCGTCTCGAACGCATCGATGCCCTCGGCCTCGAGGTGCTCGTTGAGACCGATCTCCTGGGTGGCCATCGACTTGACCTTGATGACCTCGCGGCGGCCGGTCTCGAGCACCGGCGCATTGTCCTCGACGAGTTCGGTGACGATGGCATTGGCCTCATCGGCGTCACGGGCCCAGTGGATGATGCCGCCGGCGGCGGTGAATGCCTCTTCGAACTGCGCGAGGTACTCGGGCAGGTTCTCCATCACTTCGTTCTTCGTGGCCTCACCGGCGTCGCGCAGGTTCTCCCAGTCGTCGAGCTCGGAGACGACCTCGGCGCGCTTCGACCGGATCGTCGAGGTGGCGTGGCCGATGTTGTTGCGCAGCTGCTGGTTGCTCAGATGCTGGTGTGAGACCTCGGGAAAGGCCTCGGCTTCGATGATGTTGCCCTGCCCGCCGGGCAGATCGCTGCGTCGCTTCGACGGCAGCAGCGGCATTCCCAGAAAGGTCATCGCAGGCTCCCTCCGCTCACTTCTGCTCCTTCGCTCGGCACCCGCAGCGGGTCCTCCCTCGTCGACGCGAGGATCCGGGCCAGATGGACCGCGGCTTGACCGACGCGGAACCCGGACTGGGTGCGGCTCGGCTCGGACGGAGAGGTGCCCCGATGGCCTGGGGTGAGGTGGTCATCATCGTCGGCCCCGACGACCGTCGTCAGCGTCTCGGTCGTGTGCCCATGCTCATCGGTCGAGCTCGTCTCCTTCACATGCACGGCGGTGACGTCCGGGGCGCCGTCGAAGCTGCCGGTGCGTTCGAACCGCGACATTCCGCCGCCGATGTGCAGCAGACAGGAGACATCGCCGCCGGTGCAGACATCGGCTTCGGTCGCCTGGATCGTGCGCACCTTGTCGGCGAGCATCGCCGAGGACACCTCCGGGTTCTTCACGGAGAAGGTGCCGCCGAACCCGCAGCAGGAATCGGCCAGAGGCAGTTCGACGAAGTCGATGCCCTCGACGGACCGGACGAGGGAGGACTGCCGATCGCCGAGGCGCAGCAGCCGCATTCCGTGGCACGACGGGTGATACGTCACCCGGTGCGGGAAATAGGAACCGAGATCGGTAGCGGCATCCGTGACGCCTTGGACGTCGGTGAGGAACTGGGTGAGTTCGTAGGTGCGGCCGGCCACCTCGGCGGCCTCGGACGCCAGGGCATCATTGCCCACCCGGGTGGCGACCATCGGCTGCTGGTGGCCGAGCGAGGCCACGCAGGAGGCGGACGGGGCGACGGCGACATCCCATTCGGTGCTCGTGAAGGCGCGGACGTGATTGGCGATGACCGGTTCGGCCTGCGCGAACTTACCGGAGTTGATGTGCATCTGCCCGCAGCACGACTGGCCTTCGGGGAAGATCACCTCATGGCCGAGTCGCCGCAGAATACTCACGGTTGCCTGCGCAACCTCGGGATACATTGCATCGACGATGCAGGTGGCGAACAGTGCGATCCTCATCTGACCTCCAAGCCGGACGCTGTGCTGATGCGGTTGGCGGATGGCTTCCGACCGGGACGATGCCGTGGTCGCAAACGGTCCGTGTCACTCCATGCTCAGACGGTAGCACCGGGTTCTGACGCGGCAAATGGACACGACCGGAGGGGCGCGCCGGTGCGCGGATCAACGCGGAAGTCCGGTCGCCTCGGGGGAGGGCGAAACGATTTAGGTCCTAT
>OMJG01000106.1_pt1 | contig 59401 bp, 66 predicted proteins | sample 1646431 | NCBI WGS metagenome assembly OMJG01 (sample SAMN03771674, study PRJEB25209) | food metagenome | isolation source: Cotija cheese | place: Mexico:Jalisco,Michoacan | collected 2011-12-12 | reverse complement strand
ACCGCGGACGGCTGCGGCGCACCCGACCCGGCACGCTCAATAAAGAATGCGGCCGACTCCTGGTGGAGTCGGCCGCATTCTTCGCGAAGCGGGTATCAGCGCTTGCTGTACTGAGGAGCCTTGCGGGCCTTCTTGAGGCCGGCCTTCTTGCGCTCCTTGATCCTGGCGTCGCGGGTCAGCATCCCGGCCTTCTTGAGGGCCGGACGCGAGGCCTCGGCGTCAATGGCGTTGAGGGCCCGGGCGATGCCCAGACGCAGCGCGCCGGCCTGGCCGGTGACACCGCCGCCGGTGATCCGGACGATGACGTCATAGGAGCCCTCGACACCGGCGGTGGCGAAAGGCTCGGAGGCGATCTGCTGGTGCACCTTGTTGGGGAAGTAGTCCTCCAGGGTGCGCCCGCCGTTGATGCTCCACTTGCCGGAGCCGGGGACGATGCGCACGCGGGCGATCGCCTCCTTGCGGCGGCCGGTGGCGGCACCGGGGGCGACGACGGCGGGGCGGACGGCCTCGCCCGCGGCCACCGACGGGTTGGAATCGGTGCGATAGGCGATCTCGCGCTCGCCCTCGGTGAACGGCTTGACCTCGGACTCGAGGTTCTCGTCGTGATTGGTGGTTTCAGTCACAGTCACAATCCTTGTCTGACGATCACTGAGCGATCTGGGTGATCTCGAAGGGCTGCGGCTTCTGCGCAGCGTGGGGGTGCTCCGGCCCGCCATAGACCTTGAGCTTGCTCATCTGCTGGCGCGAGAGCTTGTTCTTGGGCATCATGCCCCACACGGCGCGCTCCACGGCGCGGCGCGGGTTCTTGGCCAGCAGCTCGCCGATGGTGGTGGTGCGCAGGCCACCGGGACGACCGGAGTGGTCGTGACGCAGCGACTTGGTCGCCTTGTTGCCGGTGACGGCGATCTTCGAGGCATTGACGACGACGACGAAGTCACCGGTGTCGATGTGCGGGGCGTACTGCGGCTTGTGCTTGCCGCGCAGGAGGTTTGCGGCGGTGGTCGCCAGACGACCCAGGACGATGTCCTCGGCGTCGATGACGTACCAGTTCCGCGTGACCTCACCGGGCTTGGGGCTGTAGGTGGTCACAGGTACCTTCTCGACTCGGTCCTCCGACGGATCGGAGGATTTCAACTCGATACCCGGGCCGGGATGGTCCGGGCACTTGACTCATGGCCCCGGGCCTGCCTGCTCGACGGCGTCGGACTCGGACGCCGGAGATCCGGCCACCGCATCGCGACATCGACGTGTCGGACAGTCGGAGGAGCCGCGGCGGCTCACTCCCGTTTGCTCGAGGGCAACAGAGAGGACTCTACATCAGCGACCCGCCGGCCGCGAAATCGGTGGGCCCCGGCCTCCCGCCCGACGTGAATCCCCAATGTGGCGCTCAGCGGCGCCCGCCCGTCGGATCCGCTGTCGGAGCCGGTGGACGCCACATTGGGGACCGGACGGGGAACAGCAACCGTTCTACACGGAGTGCAGCGGGCGCTCGCCGGGGGCCAACGATCCCCTGGGCACGATCATCCGTCCGAAGGGGAACAGCGAGACCGGGATCATCTTGAGGCTCACGACGGCGTTGGCGATCCCCACGACGGTGATCGACTGGGCGGCGGCCGCGATCACGTGGAGCAGCGCCAGCCACCAGCCGGCGATGACGAACCAGACGAGGTTCATCAGCGCACTGCCCGCACCGGCGCCGGGACGCCGCACGACCGCGCTGCCGAAGGGCCACAACACGTATCGGGCCATCCTGAAGGAGGCCAGGCCGACCGGGATCGTCACCACCAGGATGCAGGCGAGCACCCCCGCCACCAGGTACCCCAGGCCGAGCCAGATTCCGCCGAGGAACAGCCAGATGATGTTGAGCAGGGTGCGCATGATCGTCCTTTCCTGGCTCCATGAGACCACCCGTCCACGACCCGCTCCAGCTCCGGCGCCCCCGAGTCTCCCCGGAACCGGGCGCGACTCCGCCTCCCGTGTCCCCAATGTGGCACCGATCAGCCCCCGCGGCCCGGATTCGCGGCCGACGGCCGGTGGACGCCACATTGGGACCAGCCGGGGCCGGAGCCGATGCCGGCCCGCCCGACCGGGGAGTTGTTCTGTGGGTGAGACGGATCCGTGGATCCCGGATCGGAGGATATAGTTAGTTGAAGTAACTAACTGAATGGCTCCACCTGTCGCCACCGTCATCGCGCTGGCGGCCCGCAGGCCGGGCCGCGGCGTTCGGAGGACAGATGACATTGACCAGACCGGACTCGAGGACATCCCCGTCCCGAGGGTCGTTCGTCCCCCGGAACCACCCCCGGTACAAGTGGATCGTGCTGAGCAACACCACCCTCGGCGTTCTCATGGCCACCATCAACGCCTCGATCGTGATGATCTCCCTTCCCGCCATCTTCAGCGGCATCCACCTCAACCCGCTCCAGCCGGGCAATGTCAGCTACCTGCTCTGGATGATCATGGGCTACATGCTCGTCACCGCGGTGCTGGTGACCGGGTTCGGGCGCCTCGGCGACATGCTCGGACGGGTGCGGATCTACAACGCCGGATTCGTGGTCTTCTCGATCGGCGCCGTCGCTCTGGCGCTCGACCCGTGGACCGGCGGGCAAGGGGCGATGTGGCTCATCGGGTGGCGGCTCGTCCAGGCCGTGGGCGGGTCCATGCTCTTCGCCAACTCCACGGCCATCATCACCGACACCTTCCCAACCGATCGACGCGGCATGGCGCTGGGCATCAACCAGGTCGCCGGCATGGCAGGATCCTTCCTCGGGCTCATTCTCGGCGGTCTGCTGGCGGTGGTGCACTGGCGGGCCGTCTTCTTCGTCTCGGTGCCGATCGGCATCGCGGGCACGATCTGGTCGTACCTGTCGCTCCACGAGTCCGGCACCCGCAACCCCGGGCGATTCGACGTCTGGGGCAATGTCACCTTCGCGGTGGGGCTCACCGCCGTTCTGGCCGGCATCACCTACGGCATCCAGCCCTATGGCGACTCCTCGACCGGCTGGACCAACCCGGCGGTGCTCGCGGCCATCATCGGAGGCGCCCTCGTCCTGGTCGTCTTCGGGATCATCGAGCTGCACTCGGCGGCACCCATGTTCAACCTGTCGCTGTTCCGCATCAGAGCCTTCACGATGGCCAACATCGCCAGCCTGCTGGCGGCCATCGGACGCGGGGGCCTCCAGTTCATGCTCATCATCTGGCTCCAGGGGATCTGGTTGCCGTTGCACGGCTACTCCTACGAGCAGACCCCGCTGTGGGCCGGGATCTACATGGTGCCGATCACCATCGGCTTCCTCGTGGCGGGCCCCCTGTCCGGAATACTCTCCGACCGCTTCGGAGCGCGGCTCTTCGCGACCCTCGGCCTGTCCATCGTCGCGGCGACCTTCGTCGGCCTCATGCTGCTGCCGGTGGACTTCCCATACTGGGTCTTCGCCCTGCTCACCGGCCTGTCCGGCATCGGGTCGGGAATGTTCAGCTCCCCGAACCGCAGCGCCATCATGAACAGTGTCCCCGCCAGGGAGCGCGGCTCGGCCTCCGGCATGGCCGGCACCGTCCAGAACGCCGGCAACTCCCTGTCCATCGGCGTCTTCTTCTCCCTCATGATCATCGGCCTGTCCACCTCCCTGCCGCACGCCCTGTCCTCGGGGCTCTCCTCGAACGGGGTGCCCGCCTCGGTGGCCGCCCGCATCGCCCAGACCCCTCCGGTGAGCTCCCTCTTCGCGGCCTTCCTGGGCTACAACCCGATCGGCACCCTGCTGGCCCCCAGCGGCGTCCTCAACCGGGCCGGCGTCAACGCCCCGGCCCTCACCGGCAAGGAGTTCTTCCCGCACCTCATGGCAGCGCCCTTCCATCAGGGCCTCATCGTGGTCTTCACCGCCGCCGCCATCATGTCGGCGGTCGCCGCCCTCGCCTCCCTCGTCCGGGGCAGCCGCTACGTGCATGACGAGTCGCGTACGATCACAGGTGTGCAGGCCACGATCGCGCAACGGAGCAGCTGATGGGCCCGGAGTGCGCCCCGACGCAGGGGCCCGACGACCCCTCCGCGCCCCCCGATGAGGACTTCACCTCAAGGTTCACGACCGCCATCAGCCGGATCAGCCGGCGGATCCGGGTGACGTCGTTCACCATGACCTACGGTGCGCTGTCGGCCCTGGCGACCATCGACCGGTCGGGGCCACTGCGTCCGGCCGAGCTGGCCGATATCGAAAGGGTCACCAGGCCCTCGATCACCAGGATCGTCGCCGCACTGGAATCCCGCGGATACATCAGCCGCACCGATGACCCCGACGACGGCCGGGCCTTCGTCGTGGCCATCACCTCCTCCGGCCGGACGGCGCTCAAGCAGGCGCGCACCGAGCGGGCCGGTGATATCGCCTGCCTGATGGAGGGTCTCACCGACCCGCAGCTCGAGGCCCTCCACCAGGCGCTTCCGGCACTGGAGAGGATCGCCCGCAATGCCTCGACCGGCACCGAGCGGCGCTGACGGGTTACCATCGGCGACCGTGGCAATCCAGACCAGGCAGGGAGACGACCCCCTCGCGACCCCCGACGCGCCGACCAGGCAGGGAGACGACCCCCCCGCGACCCCCGAGGGCGACCACTCGGCCGGCGCCCATCGGGGTGGGGACCGGCTCCACCGGGGAGTCGTCTCCTTCGTGCGCCGATCCCCCCGGATGAACACCTCCCAAGAGCATGCGATGGCCCGACTGGGCTCCCGCTACCTGGTCGACGTGCCCCACGACACCACCAGCACATCGGTGGCCCCCGGCTCCCGGCTCGACCCGACCGAGATCTTCGGACGCCGTGCCCCGCTGACCGTCGAGATCGGATCGGGCTCCGGCGACGTCCTGGCCTCGGTCGCCGCGGCCCACCCGGAGCGCGACTTCATCGGCTTCGAGGTGTACCTGCCCTCGGTCGCCTCCTCCCTGACCCGCCTCGACCACGCCGGGGCGCGCAACGTCCGCATCATCATCGCCGACGCCGCCGCCGGCCTGGAGCACCTCTTCGGGCCCGGCGATCTCGACGAGTTGTGGACCTTCTTCGCCGATCCGTGGCACAAGAAGCGCCACCACAAGCGCAGGATCGTCAGCCCCGACCTCGCCCGTCTGGTCGCCTCACGGCTGCGCCCCGGCGGTCTGTGGCGGCTGGCCACCGACTGGCAGGACTACGCGGACTGGATGCTCGACGTCCTGACCCGCGAACCCGGACTGGTGCCCGTCGACGCCGGCCCCGAGGGCTATGCGCCGCGCTGGTCCGAGAGACCGATCACCCGTTACGAGAAGAAGGGCGTTGCGGCCGGCCGCACAGTGCGCGACCTGCTCTACCGGAATGCCCGGGAGGCCGAGGAGACGGCCGGATGAGCGAGGGCACCAGACGCTGGCGCCTGGACATCGCATACGACGGCGCCGACTTCTCCGGATGGGCCGCCCAGCCTGACCGGCGCACCGTCCAGGGCGAGCTGGAGCGGTGGATCCCCCGGGTCCTCAGGCTCGACCCCCCGGTGCCGCTGACCGTCGCCGGGCGCACCGACGCCGGCGTCCACGCCCGCGGGCAGGTGGCCCACATCGACCTGCCGGCCGCCGTCGACCCCCGCCCCGACCTGGCGCGCCGCCTCCGGCGCGTCCTGGAGCCCGACGTCGTCGTCCGGCGGGTCAGCGCGGTACCCGACGCCTTCGACGCCCGCTTCTCCGCCCTGTGGCGCCGCTACGTCTACCGGCTGTGGGACGCCGACTCGGACCCCGATCCGCTGGACCGCCGCCACGTCGTGCAGGTCCGCGAGCACCTCGACGTCGACCTGCTCAACGCGGCCGGCGCCTCCCTGCTCGGTCTGCGCGACTTCGCGCCATTCTGCAAACGGCGCGAGGGGGCCACCACCATCCGCACCCTGATGGACTGCCGGGCGGTGCGCCTGGACGACCCCGCCGGCACCATCGAGCTCACCGTCCGAGCCGACGCCTTCTGCCACTCCATGGTCCGCTCCCTGGTCGGGGCGCTCGCGGCGGTCGGCGCCTCCAGACGCCGTCAGCAGTGGCTCGACGAGGTCGCCGCCTCGCCGACCAGAGCCTCCAGCGTCGTCGTCATGCCCGCCGCCGGCCTCACCCTGGAGGAGGTCGGCTACCCCGACGAGGACGGGCTGGCCGCCCGGGCAGCGCAGTCCCGCGCCGTGCGCAGCGCCGACGAGCTCGCCGACTGCGGCTGCGACGGGCCGGACCTCCCGACGACCCCCACGACGCACGCCGCGCGATGAGAGAGTGACCCCGTGAGCCATTACTTCCAGACCCCCACCGGCCCGGTCGAGACCCGCACCATCCGGGCCCGGATCTGGGACGAGGAACTCACCTTCACCACCGCCGGCGGCGTCTTCTCCGGTTCCAGGCTCGATCTGGGCACCTCTGTGCTGTTCAGGTCCGTCGAACCGCCGTCGGGTCCCGGCACCTTCCTCGACCTGGGCTGCGGCTACGGGCCGATCGCCTGCGCCCTGGCCCTGGCCGTCCCCGGCGCCCGGGTGCACGCCGTCGACGTCAATGACCTGGCGGTGAGCCTCGCCGACCGCAACGCGCGCTCACTGGGGGTCGGCGATCGGGTGCGGGCCTCGCGCCCCGAGGAGGTCGATCCGGACCTCCGCTTCGACGAGATCTGGTCCAACCCGCCCATCCGGGTGGGCAAGGAGACACTCCACGAGATGCTGCTGACCTGGCTCGGCCGGCTCTCCGCCGACGGCGTCGCGCATCTGGTCGTGGGACGCAATCTGGGAGCGGACTCGCTGGCGCGCTGGCTCGGCGGGCAGGGGTACGCGGCGACCCGGGTGGCCTCGGCCAAGGGATTCCGGGTGCTCGACGTCACCGGCTGACCGCAGCCGACGACGGTCGCCGCGGCGACGGCACTTCACACAGGGGGCCCGCCGGACCTATGATGCTTGCGTCCTTGTCCGGGGGCGGTCCACCGATCGTGGTACGGCCCCCTGGGAGAATCCGGTGAAAGACCGGAGCTGACCCGCAACCGTGACGCCGCACCGCGGCGGAGCCGGACCGCCCGCGAGGACTCCGACCCAGGGGTCGCCGCGTCGACGTCACGTCTCGCACCGCCCCCCAATTCCGTCGAGGTCACGGATGGGTCCGCGGGCTGGACCGGACGCGGATCGCGACCGGGACCGCCAGTGAAAGAGGCACGTCGTGCACAGCCCAGCTCATCCCCTACGGCGTCTGGCCGCTCTGTTCTCAGCACTGCTGCTGTGTGCCGCGATGCTCGCCTCTGGTGCCGCCTCGGCGTCCGCCCAGGGACTCCCCGCCGCCACCCCGCAGGACTGCCTCAAGGCCGGCAATGTGTGGGTCTACGTCACCTACTCCGACGGATCGGTGGTGGCCAACAGCTGCGCCACCGACTTCGGCACCGGCGAGGCGGCCCTGAAGTCCGCGGGGGTCGACGTCGGCAAGGACGCCAAGGGCATGATCTGCTCTCTCGACAAGAAGCCGAATCCCTGCCCCGCGAAATTCAACGGGCAGTACTGGAACTACTACACCTCCACCGATGGCAAGACCTTCACCTACTCCCAGAAGGCCGCCGACCAGTCGAAGCCGGTCAAGGGATCCATCGAGGCCTGGTGCTACAACAAGGCCTCTGAGAAGTCCTGCACCCCGAAGACGCTGTCCCTGACCGCCGAGGTGCCCGACGCGTCCTCCTCGACGCCGTCCTCATCGGCCTCCCCCGCCGTCTCCTCCGACTCCGGCGGCAGTTCCTCCTCGACCGCCTGGGGGGTCGGGATCGTCGCGGCGGTCATCGTCATCGGCGTCGTCGTCTACCTCGTCGTCCGCCGGCGCCGGAACTGACCGGCGCGGTGCCCCGGCTGCTGGAACGTCCCGCCGACCCCGTCATCACCGATGACGGGGCCGGACGCCGCCCCTCCCCCGGAGCCGGACCGCTGGAGGCCCGGCCGGGACGCGCCGGGGGCACGAACGGGTCGACGCGCACGGCCGGCGGGGCGCCCACCCATCCGGTGGCCTGGTGGGCCTGGGCGCTGGCCACCGGCGCCGCGGTGAGCATGACCACCAGTCCACTGCTCATCGTCCTGGTGATCGCCGCCCTGGCACTCGTGGTCGCCAACCGGCGCAGCGACGCCCCGTGGGCCCGTTCGGCCGGCACCTACATCACCCTGGCGCTGTCGGTGATCATCATCCGGATGGTCTTCCAGATCCTGCTGGGCGGTTCGGACACCGGCACCGTCCTGGTCCGGCTGCCCCGGATCCCACTGCCGCTGGGCGTCACCCTCGGCGGCCCGGTGACCGCCGAGGGGCTGGCCACCACCGGCTACGACGCCCTGCGCCTGGCCACCATGCTGGCCTGTTTCGGGGCCGCCAACACTCTCGCCGATCCCCGCGGCGTCCTCAAATCCGTGCCGGCCGCCCTCCACGACATCTCGGTGGCCGTCGTCATCGCTCTGTCGGTCTTCCCCCAACTCATCGTCTCGGTGGCCCGGGTCCGGCGGGCGCGTCGGCTGCGCGGCGGACGCGCCAAGGGCCTGCGGGCCCTCACCAGCATCCTCATCCCCGTACTCCAGGACGCCGTGGAGTCCTCGATGGACCTGTCCCGGGCGATGGAGTCGCGGGGATTCGGGCGGACCCGCGACAACCGCAGGGTCCGCCCCGGCACCGCCACCGGGCTGGTGGCGTCGATGTGCGGCCTGGTCATCGGCGTCTATCTGCTCCTCACCGATCCGCGGTGGGCGTCGGCGCCGCGCCTGTCGGCACAGCTGGTCGGCGCGGTGGTGCTCGGTCTGAGCGCCATCGGTGCGGTCGCCGGCCTGCGGTCCTCGGGACGACGCCTGCGGGTCACCCGCTACCGGCCGCACCGGTGGACCCCACGGTCGATCGCGGTGATCGGCTGCGGGCTGTTGGTGGTGATCTGCACCGCTGCTCTCAACAGCCTCGCCCCGGCCGCCGTCAACCCGTCGACCAGCCCGCTGGAGTGGCCGGTGCTGCACCCGCTCATGCTGGGCATCGCGGCCCTGGTCGCCGCACCCGCATTCCTCACCTCCCCACCACGGCGGGCCCGTGCGGCCCAGCCGCGGCAGCGGGATCTTCCGGCACAGCCACGGCAGCGGGATCTTCCGGCCCAGCCGCGGCCCAATCACCCCGATCGGAGAGGCCGATGACCCCGGCGATCCGCCTCGACGACGTCTCCATCACCCTCCCCGACGCCGAGGCGCCCGTCCTGTCCCATCTGGACCTGGCCGTCCAGGAGGGAGACCTGGCCCTGGTGATCGGGCGCACAGGTGCCGGGAAATCCACCCTGCTGGGCGCCCTCAACGGCCTGGTGCCGCACTTCTCCGGCGGCCGCCTGGAGGGCACCGTGACCGTCGCCGGCCGCGACACCCGCGGCCACCGCCCCCGGGATCTGGCCGATGTGGTGGGTGTGGTCGGCCAGAATCCGATGGCGGGTTTCGTCACCGACACTGTCGAGGACGAGATCGCCTACGGCATGGAGCAGCTGGGCATCTCGCCGTCGATCATGCGCAAGCGGGTCGAGGAGACCCTGGACCTGCTGAGCATCGCCGACCTCCGCTCCCGCCCTCTGCTGGACCTGTCGGGAGGCCAGCAGCAGCGGGTCGCGATCGCCTCCGTGCTGGCCGCCCAGCCCCGCATCCTGGTGCTGGACGAGCCGACCAGCGCCCTGGACCCGACCGCCGCCCAGGACGTCCTGGCCTCCATCACCACACTGGTCGACGACGTCGGGCTCACGGTGGTGCTGGCCGAGCACCGACTCGAACGGGTGATGCACGCCGCCGACACGGTCATCTGGCTGCCCGGCGACGGCTCGGCCGTCCAGGGGGACCCCTCCGAGGTACTTCTGAAGGCCGACGTCACCCCTCCCCTGGCGCAGCTGTCGCGCCTCCTCGGCTGGGACTCGGTGCCCCTGTCGGTGCGGCGGGCCCGTCGCCGGGTGCACGACGAGGAGCGGATTCCGGCGCGCAGCGCCCCCGAACCCAGCGAGGCCCTCAGCTGGAGCGCGGATCCGGACGACGACGTCGCCGAGCTGGAGGACCTCTGCGTCTCCTACGGCGACCTGGACGCCGTCGATCATGTGGACCTGGCGCTGCAGTCCGGAACCGTCACCGCCCTGATGGGACGCAACGGGGCCGGGAAATCCTCCCTGATGTGGGCCGTGCAGGGGGCGACCCGCAGCTCCGGCTCGGTGCGGGTGAGGTCGAACCCCGCCCCGGCGGCGCGCCCGGCATCCGGAGCACAGGAGTGGTCGGACCCGCGCACCGCCTCCCCCGAGCAGGCCCGCCGACTGGTGAGCCTGGTGCCCCAGGCGGCCGCCGACCTGCTCTACCTGCCCAGCGTCGGCGACGAGTGCGAGCAGGCCGACCGGGAGTCCGAGGTGGCCCCCGGAACAACGGCGTCCATCCTCGACCGGCTCGGCGCCGGCCTGCCGGCCGACCGCGACCCCCGGGACCTGTCGGAGGGCCAGCGGCTCGCCCTGGTGCTGGCCATCCAGCTGGCGGCCCGACCCACGGTGGTGCTGCTGGACGAGCCGACCCGCGGCCTGGACTACGCCATGAAGACCCAGCTGGCGCGCATCGTGCGTGGCATCGCCGACGGCTCAGGACCCGGCCTGCCCGGGAGCCCCGCCGCTGTGCTCATCAGCACCCACGACGTCGAGTTCGCCGCGGCCTCCAGCGACCGCACCGTGGTGATGGCCGACGGCCAGATCGTCGCCGACGGCACCACCCGGTCCGTCTGCACCTCCTCGCCGGCCTTCTCCCCGCAGATGGCGAAGGTCTTCCACCCGGCCGACGTCCTCACCCCCGACGAGGTGGCGCGTGCCCTCAAGGAGCCGGCGGAGGGGGGCAGCCGATGAGAGTCACCGCCCTGGCCACCCCGACCAGTTCCCGGATCATCCTGGTGCTGACCGCCGTGCTCGGCCTGCTGGCCTTCACCTGGCCGCTCCTGCTGAACCCCGGCACCCAGGCCGACTACGAGTCGCGGGCGCCCTTCCTGCTGGCCGGGGTGCTGGCGCTCGGGGTCGTCATCCTGCTCTCGGACCTCGGATCGGCCGGTATCGACGCCAAGGCCCTGGCGATGCTCGGCGTCCTCACCGCATGCGGGGCCGCCCTGCGACCACTGAGCGCCGGCACCGCGGGAATCGAGTTCATCTTCCTGCTCATCATCCTGGGGGGACGGGTCTTCGGCGCCGGCATGGGATTCCTGCTGGGCGCCACCACCTTCCTCACCTCGGCCGTGCTCACGGCCGGATTCGGCCCCTGGCTGCCCTACCAGATGGTCGCCGCCGGCTTCGTCGGCCTCGGCGCCGGCCTGCTGCCCAGACTGTCGGGCTGGGCTGAGACCGTCATGCTGGCCGGCTACGGGTTCGTCACCGCATTCGGCTACGGCTGGTTGATGGACTTCGCCTTCTGGCCCTTCAGTCTGGGCCTGTCGACGTCGATCAGCTATTCCGCGCAGGCGTCGATCGGTACCAACCTCAAGCATTTCGTGATGTTCAACATCGCCACATCGATGGCCTGGAATCTGGGCCGGGCGCTCACCAATGTGGTGCTCATCACCCTCCTCGGCCAGCCGATCATGAGAGTGCTGCGCAGGGCTGCACGCAAGGCGTCCTGGGGATCGGCACCGGCCCGGCCCGCGGATCCCGACGCGCGACACGCCCGGAGCGGGCAGGTGACTCGAGAAAACTTCCGCATCCAGGAATGAACCGGAGCCCGGACGTGCTATACCTCACATCAAGGCCCCACAACGGGGCCCGTCGGTGAGATGCCGACGGGTACGAACATGCGACTTGGAGGAAGTATGGCTGTTTACACCCTTCCCGATCTCGACTACGACTACGGCGCTCTGGAGCCCCATATCTCGGGTCAGATCATGCAGCTTCACCACGACAAGCACCACCAGACCTACGTGACGGGCGCCAACACCGCCCTGGAGAAGCTCGAGGAGGCGCGCGCCAAGGGCGACTTCGGCGCCATCAACAAGCTCGAGAAGGATCTCGCCTTCAACCTCGGTGGCCACATCAACCACTCGGTGTTCTGGAAGAACATGTCCCCCGACGGCGGCGGACGCCCGGAGGGCAACGAGCTGGCCGCGGCGATCGACGAGTACTTCGGCTCCTTCGAGGGGTTCCAGAAGCAGTTCAACGAGGCCGCCAAGGGCCTTCAGGGCTCCGGCTGGGGAATCCTCGCCTGGGACGCCCTGGGTCAGCGACTCAACACCTTCCAGCTCTTCGACCAGCAGGGCAACCTGCCGACGAGCCAGATCCCGATCGTCCAGCTGGACATGTGGGAGCACGCCTACTACCTGCAGTACCAGAACGTGAAGGCGAACTACGTCGACGCCTGGTGGAATGTCGTCAACTGGGCCGACGCGACCGCCCGCTTCGACCGCGCCAGGACTCAGACCGCGGGTCTGATCTGACCTCTGAGACTCTCGACCCCCGTCCTGTGGACGGGGGTCGTTGTCGTTGTGGACGCCGCCAGCCCCGCATCCGAACCGTTGCGGCGACGGCACCGTTGAGGCATCGGCGGGGTGCCCTCGCACCGGGCGACGTCGCCCGGGTGGTTGAGTAGGGGCAACCGGCTTCCTGGAGGACCCCATGCCCACCGCCATCGCCCTGCGCCACGTCCACTTCGAGGACCTCGGCGTGATCGAACCCGTGCTGCGCGACGCCGGCTACGGCCTCCGCTATGTCGACGTCGCCGACCATCCCGAGGAGATCGCCCGCCTCGACCCGGACCTTCTGGTGACCCTGGGCGCCCCGGTCGGAGCCGACGACGTCGTCCGCTACCCGTGGCTGACGGCCGAGAGCGAACTGCTGCGCCGCAGGGCCGACGCCGGCGCCCCGGTGCTGGGCATCTGCCTGGGAGCCCAGCTGCTCGCCCTGGCGATGGGCGGCCATCTGGTGAGCGGCGGGTCGACCGAGATCGGCTATGCACCGATCGAGCTCACCGAGTCCGGGCAGGAGAGCCCGCTGCGCCACCTGGAGGGGGTACCGGTGCTGCACTGGCACGGGGACCGGTTCACCACGCCGCCCGACGCCGTGCGCCTGGCCGCCACGCGGATCGACCCCGACCAGGCCTTCAGCCAGGGCCCGACCGTCCTGGGCCTGCAGTTCCATGTCGAGGCCGATCCCGGGCATATCGAAAGATGGCTGATCGGCCACGCCCATGAGATGGCGTCGGTGGGCGTCGACCCGGATCGGGTGCGCCAGGATGCGCTGCTCCACGGGGAGCGGCTCACCGCGGCCGCCCGCGCGATGGCGCGGGACTGGCTGGCCGGCCTGTGATCAGGCGCTCTGACCGAAGGGGCGGTACAGCCAGCGCTGCACTCCGCGCCCGGTGAGCCAGGTCTTCCACACGCTGGTCACGACGAAGGGGGTCAGGGCCAGAGCGCTGTCCAGGCGGGTGAGCGGCCCCAGCGGCCTCACCTCGGTGACCGGGAGGAATCCCACCTCCCCGGCCCGGTTTCCTGGCCGTGAGGCGCACACGTCGAGGGTCTTCCCGCCGACGGTGACCCGCAGCCAGGTGTGGCCCGTGTGGTACCAGGGATGGTGCTCCATCCTCACCCGGGCCGCGTGCACCGTCTCCACGTCGACTCCGAGGCGCCGCAGCACGGCCCCCAGCGCCAGGTTGTACTGCTGGGAATGCCCCTGGCCCCGCCGCGCCGACTGCGCCGGCGTCAGCCACAGGTGCCAGGTGGAGTAGTGGGTGTACATCCGGTGGACGATGCCGGTGGCCAGGTTCACCAGCTCCCATCCCTGGGCGCCGGACTCCTCGACAGCGGCCACGACGTCATCGATCGAGTCGATGCGCCGCCGTCGGCCGTCACGGCCCTGAACGGTCTGCCCGGCCGGGTGGGGGCCCGGCGCCGCCATGATCACCGGCGCCACGACCGCGGCGGCCGAGGCCGCGAGCACCAGCAGTGATCTCTTCATGTCAGGTCCTTCCCCTGGTGGGAATCGGCGTGGTGGTCCGTCGGGGCGAGCGGGTCGGTGGTGCCGCGGTGTCCCTCGACCCGGTCACGCAGTGCGGTCTTCCAGTAGGGCTTGGAGGGGACGGTCTCGGCGAGCATGGTGTGAAGGTCCAGCATCCTGTCCACCGAGGCCTGCCAGGTGTACTTCTCGGCGCGGGCGCGGGCTGCCAGGCGCAGGTCGGGGCCGAGTCTGGCCGCCAGTCTCTCGACGGCGTCGGCCAGTCCGATCGCATCGGGGCTCCCGGACTCCCCCGAGGTCTCATCGACCAGTTCGTGGGCGCCGCCGCGATCGGAGGTGACCACCGGCGTGCCGCATGCGAGGGCCTCCAGGACCGCCAGGCCGAAGGTCTCGGCGGGGCACACCGACATCGAGATGTCGGCGGCGGCGAAGCGCCTCGCCACCTCCTGGCGGGAGTCGACGAATCCGTTGAAGACGACCGGGGCGTCGCCGGCCTGACGGCGCATCGCCTCCATGTCCGGGCCGACGCCGTACATGTCGAGGCGGAAGGGGACACCGCGCCGGTGGAGTTCGACGGCGGCCGCCACGGCCAGCTGGGGACTCTTCTCGTGCGACATCCGGCCCACGTAGCACAGCCTCAGAACCCCGTCTGCCGCCGGCGTGACCAGCTCAGGATCCCGCGCCGCGGGCGTGAAGGTCTCCAGATCGACGCCCAGAGGCACCTTGTACAGCCGGGCCCCGGTGTCGGCGAACTCCCCGGCCGAGTAGTCGGAGGTCACGACAACGGCGTCGAAGGCCTTGGACAGGTGCCTGTTGAGGGCTCCGACGGCCGCCTCGACGCCGAACTGCCGGCGCAGCAGAAGGGACAGCATGTCGTCGAGGCGCTCATGGCTGAACAGCACCGAGCCGATGCCGCGGCGTCCGGCCCATCCCGCCGCGGGGCTCAGGGTCCATTTGTCGGAGGACTCGATCGAGGTGGGACGGAAGCGGTCGAGGATCCGTAGCGCCCGCCACGGAGTGGCGATCATCCGGTACTCCTTGGACACCTTGGGAGCGGCCACCTGGACGACGATGCCGTTCTCGGTCTCGGCGATGTCGTCGCGGGCGCCGGGAATCACCAGAATGCGGTCGTGACCGGCCTGGACGTATCCCTTGCCGAGGTGATCGATGGCCACCTTCATGCCACCGGACACCGGCCCGACGAAGTTGGCGAGCTGGGCGATGCGAAGTCTGGTCACCTCTCCAAGGGTAGGGGGTGGCGGGCGTCCCCGGCAGCACCCCCCGCATCCGGAGCTCCCGCCGGACGCATCCTGTCCCCAATGTGGCGCCCACCGGCGGACCCGACACCGAACCCGCGCCCGGGCTCATCTCGCGCCACATTGGGAATGCGGTGGCAGGTCAGCTTCACCGGGACGCACAATGGCCGCCCCGGAAGGTTCCGGGGCGGCCATTGCGGTGAGAAGCGAGATCAGGCCTCGGTCTTCTCCTCGGCCTTGTCGTCGGCCTCAGCCTCGTCGGCGGCGGGCTCGTCGGTCTTCTCGGCCTCGACCTCGTCGGCAGCGGCCTCGGCGGCCTGGACCGCTGCGGCAGCGGCGTTGATCTCCGACTTCGCGGCATCGGAGGTGGCCGGGGCCGACTCGATGCGGTCGGTCACGATCTCGATGACGGCCATCGGGGCGTTGTCGCCCTTGCGGTTGCCGATCCGGGTGACCCGGGTGTAGCCGCCGTTGCGGCCCTCCATCGTCGGGGCGATCTCGGCGAACAGGGTGTACACGACACTCTTGTCCAGGATCTTCTTGTTGACCTCGCGGCGGTTGGCCACGGTGTCGTTCTTGGCCCGGTTGATGAGCTTCTCGGCGAGCGGCTGGACGCGCTTGGCCTTGGTGACGGTGGTCACCACACGGCCGTGCTCGAAGAGCTGGCTGGCGAGATTGCGCAGGATGATCCGCTCGTGGGCGGGGGTCCCGCCGAGGCGGGGACCCTTCGTGGGCTTCGGCATGTCTGTCTCCTTGTGTGTCGGTGCGGTGAGCAGGTGGACTCACCGCGGTCCGGCTGGAGGGAGAGCTGGCGCTCTCCCCTCCCCGTCCCTCAGGACGGGGGCCTGGTCAGGGTCCACCCCCCTGACCGCCGCCCCGGCTGGAACACCGGGTCGGAAGATCTTCGATCAGTACTGCTCGGTCTCCGCGTAGTCGTCGTCCCCGTCCTCGCCGTTCTCCTCGTACCGGTCGGCGGCGGCGATGGGATCGAAGCCCGGGGCGGAGTCCTTGAGGCTCAGACCCAGCTCGGCCAGCTTCTCCTTGACCTCGTCGATCGACTTGGACCCGAAGTTGCGGATGTCGAGCAGATCCTGCTCGGACCGCGAGACGAGCTCACCCACGGTGTGGATGCCCTCGCGCTTGAGGCAGTTGTAGGAGCGGACGGTGAGGTTGAGCTGCTCGACCGGGACCGACAGGTTCTCGGCGTACTGCTCGTCGACCGGGGACGGCCCGACCTCGATGCCCTCGGCCTCCATGTTGAGCTCGCGGGTCAGCCCGAACAGCTCGACCAGGGTGCGCCCGGCCGAGGCGACGGCGTCGCGCGGCAGCATGGAGGGCTTGGTCTCGACGTCCAGGATGAGGCGGTCGAAGTCGGTGCGCTGCTCGACGCGGGTGGCCTCCACCTTGTAGGTGACCTTGAGGACCGGGGAGTAGATCGAGTCGACGGCGATCCGGCCGATCTCGGCGTCCGGGTTGTCGTTGAGGGCGCTGGACACGTAGCCGCGTCCGCGCTCGACGACCAGCTCCATCTCGATCTTGCCGTCCTCGTTGAGGGTGGCGATGTGCAGCTCCGGGTTGTGGATCACGACGCCGGCCGGCGGGTTGATGTCGGCGGCGGTGACCTCACCCGCACCCGCCTTGCGCAGGTACATGGCGACCGGCTCGTCCTCCTCCGAGGACAGCACCAGCTCCTTGAGGTTCAGAATGATCTCGGTGACGTCCTCGACCACGCCCTCGATCGTGGAGAACTCGTGCTGGGTCCCCTCGATCTTGATACTGGTCACCGAGGCGCCGGGGATCGACGACAGCAGGGTGCGGCGCAGCGCATTGCCGATGGTGTACCCGAAACCGGGCTCCAGGGGCTCGATGACGAACTTCGAGCGGTTGTCGCTGATGGCCTCTTCGGTGAGCGTGGGACGCTGGGCGATGAGCATGTGATGTTCCTTCCGCGCCGACCGCTATATGACGGCGCATACGGGGGTTGCGGGGAACTCCCCCGCGGGAGACGGGCGGCCGGTCCGGCCACCTGTTCAGTTGTCGATATCACGTTGTGCGGATATCAAGTTGTGGGGCCGGGCTGCTCCCGGCACACGGTCCCCGGGGCCAGAGCCCCGAGGACCGGGTCGTCAGCGATCGATCACTTGGAGTAGAGCTCGACGATGCTCTGCTCGTTGACGTCGATCACGATCTGCTCGCGGGTCGGCAGCTGGTGCACGAGGATGCGGCCGCGGTTGGGGCGCACCTCGAGCCATGCCGGGACGTCGCGGGACTCGAAGGTCTCGCGGGCGACGACGATCGGGTGCAGGTTCTTCGACTTCTCACGGACATCGATGATGTCGTGGGCGGTCACCCGGTAGGAAGGGATGTTGACCTTCTTGCCGTTGACCAGGAAGTGGCCGTGGCTCACGAGCTGACGGGCCTGGCGGCGGGTGGCGGCCAGTCCGGAGCGGTACACGACGTTGTCCAGACGGGACTCGAGGATCTGCAGCAGCAGGTCGCCGGTCTTGCCGGTGCTGCGGGCAGCCTCCTCGTAGTAGCGGCTGAACTGCTTCTCGAGGACGCCGTAGGCGTAACGCGCCTTCTGCTTCTCACGCAGCTGCAGCGAGTACTCGGAGTCCTTGGTACGGCCGCGGCCGTGGACGCCCGGCGGGTAGGGGCGACGCTCGAACGACTTGTCGTTTCCGACGAGGTCTGTCCCGAGGCGACGGGACTTCTTGGTCAGGGGGCCGGTGTAACGGGCCATTGTGTATCAGTCCTTTGGTGTGCTCTCGGAGGGGATCAGACGCGGCGGCGCTTCGGCGGGCGGCATCCGTTGTGCGGAACGGGGGTGACGTCGGAGATCGGGCCGATCTCCAGGCCGATGGCCCCGAGCGAACGGATGGCGGTCTCGCGGCCCGATCCGGGCCCCTTGACGAAGACGTCGACCCGCTTCAGCCCGTGCTCCATGGCACGGCGTCCGGCGGCCTCAGCGGCCATCTGGGCGGCGAACGGGGTGGACTTGCGGGAGCCCTTGAAGCCGACGGTGCCGGCGGAGGCCCACGCGATCACCTGACCGGCGGGGTCGGTGATGGCGATGATCGTGTTGTTGAACGTGCTCTTGATGTGCGCCTGGCCGGCGACGACGTTCTTCTTCTCCTTGCGGCGCACCTTTGCCTTGGGGGCGCCCTTTCGGCCTGCAGTAGCCATGTGTTTCGTATCTCCTGAAGTCAGTGTGGTCTCAGCGTTGAAGAAATAGGTTCGCGGTGACGAGAATCAAGCGACTACGCGAACGTAGGTCACTTGGCCTTCTTCTTGCCGGCCACAGCCTTCTTCTTGCCCTTGCGGGTACGGGCATTGGTGCGGGTGCGCTGACCACGCACCGGCAGGCCGCTGCGGTGACGACGACCCTGGTAGGTGCCGATCTCGATCTTGCGACGGATATCGGCGGTCACCTCGCGGCGAAGGTCGCCCTCGGTGTGGTAGTTGGCCTCGATGAAATCTCGCAGAGCCACGAGCTGCTCGTCGGTCAGCTCGTTGACCCGCAGGTCACCACTGATGCCGGTGCCCGCGAGGGTCTCGGCGGCGCGGGTGCGACCGATTCCGTAGATGTAGGTCAGGGCGACCTCGAGGCGCTTGTCGCGCGGCAGGTCGACTCCGATGAGGCGTGCCATGTGGCATCCCTTTCTGGTTCTCGGCCCCGCAGGGCCGCGAAGGTATCCGGCGTGGAGCGTCCCCGTCATTCCGGAACCCGGAGTCTCCTCCTGGTCCCTCGACGCTGGATGAGATCTGCTCATCCGACGGGGCCCCGGCCTTCGTCCGGGGGTGTGTGGGCCCGGATCCGTGCTCGATGGTTTCGAGCGGGGTTCCGGGACGTGCTTCCACGGTGTCCCCGGGCCTTGGAGTGGGCCCGGGAGGGCTGTCTTCGGTTGTCGAATTCAGCTGTGTTGAGTTGTTGTTCTGTTGTGGTGTCACCGCCCCCGCCTGGCTGGTGGGGCTGACGGTGGACCTCAGGGGCCGAACCCCTGCATTCCTGCCGGCCCGGGGGATATCGGATATCCCCCGTGATGGCCTGCGATCCCGTCCGCGGCGAGGGCTCAGCCCTGGCGCTGCTTGTGGCGCGGGTTCTCGCAGATGACCATCACACGACCGTGGCGACGAATGATCTTGCACTTGTCGCACATCTTCTTGACGCTCGGCTTGACCTTCATCGAGCTTCTCTTTCGCGTAACGGTCCCCCGAGGGGAACCTGGGTGGGTTGACGTCGTCGTCCGGCGACGCCTTGACGCGCTGGGCGCGCGGTCACTGGGACTCAGCGATGCCGGAAGACGATACGTCCGCGGGTCAGGTCGTAGGGGGACAGCTCGACAACCACCCGGTCCGAAGGAAGGATCCGGATGTAGTGCTGTCGCATCTTGCCGCTGATCGTGGCAAGGACACGGTGCCCGTTCTTGAGCTCGACACGGAACATGGCGTTCGGCAGAGCCTCCACCACGGTGCCCTCGAGCTCGAGTGCTCCCTCTTTCTTGGCCATTGCGTCCAATCTGTCAATCGGTGTCAGCCCGTTCGGGCGCGACAGGTCACTGAGTAGACGTGACCGACGAGCCATGCTACGCGACCCGTCCAACAGGTACAAGTTGGACAGAGGGGCGGACGACCGCCCCAACGCTCACCAGGGCTCGCTGCCCCCACCGGGCGACGGCTGCCCCGGGGCGCCGGGACGATCACTCAGAAGATCAGGACGACCGCGAGGATCAGGAGCAGCAGGACCAGGGCTCCCCCGCCGACCGCCAGCCACAGTGTCGTCGACGGCGCCAGGGCCCGATGCGGTGTCAGCTCACCGGGCGCCGTGCTGCTCTCCGTGCCCAGCGCCGGTTCGGCGTATGTCTGCCGGGTGGGCAGACCTGCGACCACCGGCACCAGATCCCCCAGAGTCGCGGCGCTGTAGACGGTGTCGAGACCCTCCCGGAAGGTGGACTCGTCGATCTTCCCGTCCGAGTAGGCGTCATTGAGCCAGGTGTTGAGGTCCGCGCGGTCGGCGTCGGTGACAGGTTCGGCGGCCCGGGCGACGTACTTCGAGGATGGGGGGAGCTCGTTCACACCTTCGAGGCTAGCCCGACGAGGATCCCCGTCCCGTCACCACCGGCGATCACCCTGCAACGCGCGCCCCGCCCCGCCCGGTCCCAGGACGATTGCGCGGCCACCGGTGATCGCCCCGGCGCACGATCGCCAGGATCTGCTGCTCCACCTCCTCCCACCCGAACATCACCTCCTCCCAGGTGATGCGGAGCACCCGGTATCCCATGGCCACCAGCGCCCGGTCCCTGCGCCGGTCGTTGCGGTAGTTCTCGAGCCGGGTGTGATGCGCCTTCGAGTCCACCTCCACCACGAGCCGCTCGCCCACCACCAGGTCCACCTTGCCGACCCCGGTGATGTGGATCTGGGAGCGCACCGTCAGGCCCAGGGCCCTCAGTCTCACCCGCACCAGCGACTCCTGTCCGGAGTCGGCGCGGTCGCGCCGTCTCAGCAGGTCTCGTCCCCGGGCGGTGTCGGCCAGGGCCTCATCCAGCTCGGCCCCGGTGACGATGTGCAGATTGGCCATCGAGTCGAGGACCGCCACGGCGTTCTCGACGTCCAGACAGCCGATGGCAGCCCGCGCCGCCACCAGAGGGTGGTCGACGGCCACCACAGGGGCCGGTCGACGCCCCGGCGAGCAGTTCTTGAGCGTGGTTCCTTCCACGCGCCCCCTGCTCGCACGCACATGAAGGCAGTCGTCGTTCAGCGGCCTGTACACGCCCAGTCGCGCCAGGGCGGAGACGCAGGTGAGCACGCCGCCCGCCCGCACGGCCGAGACGACGTCAGTGTCGGCCCCCGATGTCGCCCACCAGCCCTCCCTGAGGTGCTCGGGAAGGTCCCCGGAGAGGTGAAGCAGCCGGATGTCACGGTAGGAGTAGCCGGCGCGTCGCAGAACCCTGGTCGAGACGACCCCGCCCGGAGACAGGTGAGGTGGGATGGAGAAGGTCTTCATACCCCAGTTATCGCTGCCGAACACCCCTATCTGTCGGCAGCGCCAACTTCTGTGGACAGTTTCTCGGGCAGTTGCGGCGCCTGTGGACAACCGTCGGAACTCGGATGCGTCCGAGCCACCCACGAATGAGATCTGCCACCACACTGCGGCGACCCGCACTATCCACTCGGCGCCGCTGTCAGGGCAGACCTCGTCTCAGCCCCGGGCCGCCCGGCGATGAGATCTGCCACCACAGCGTCGGGAGGTGGAATATCCACCTGGCTCCCGCCTGATGGCAGAACTCGTTCCCGCCCGGGCATGGGAAGACCCGCCGGGCCCGGGTACAGCAGAGGGCGGCGCCCCACAACGGGGCGCCGTCCTCTCAGATCCAGCTGTGATTCAGTCGATCGGGCCGAAGGGGACTCCCCTGGCCTCCAGCTCGGCCTTCCCGCCGTCGGGCTCGGTGAGCACCCACAGGCCGGTGTCGGTCACGGCCACGGTGTTCTCCCAGTGGCTGGCCCAGGACCCGTCGACGGTGCGCACCGTCCACTCGTCGTCCAAGGTGGCGGTGTCCTCGGATCCGAGAGTGGCCATCGGCTCGACGCACAGGCACATTCCGGTGGTGATCCGCGGGCCGCGGTGGGCCCGGCCCCAGTTCGGGACGTCGGGATCCATGTGCATCTCGGTTCCGATCCCGTGGCCGGTGTACTCGCGAATGATGCCGTAGCTCCGCTCGTGGGACTCCAGGGAGATCTGCACGGCGGCGGACACATCGCCGATCCGGGCTCCGGCGGCGATGGTGGCGATACCGGCCCACATCGACTCCCGGGTGGCCTCCGACAGCTCTCTCACCTCATCGGAGACATCGCCGACCAGGAAGGTCCGCGCCCCGTCGCCGTGCCATCCGTCGACGATCGCGCCGTAGTCCACCGACACGGTGTCGCCCTCGTGCAGCTCCCGGGCATCCGGGATGCCGTGCACGATCACCTCGTTGACGCTGATGCACGCGACCCCCGGGTAGGGCGGGATGCCCCAGTCGGCCCCGTAGTTGAGGAAGTTGGAACTGGCGTTGTTGCGGGCCAGCACCTCGCGGCCGATCCTGTCGAGATCGGCGGTGGTGGCACCCGGCACCGCCGCGGCGCCCATCGCCGCCAGTCCCTCGGCGACCACCAGACCCGCGCGCCTCATGGTGCGGATCTGCTCAGGGGTCTTGATCTGGATCCGGTTGCGTCCCAGCATCAGGCCCTGGCATCCAGAGCCGAGAAGATGCGGTCGCGCACCTGCGAGATCTCCCCGACGCCGTCGACCGGCACCAGGAGCCCGGCCTGACGGTAGTGGTCGATCAGCGGCTCGGTCTGGGAGGTGTACACCGACATCCGGTTGCGGATGGTCTCCTCGTTGTCGTCGGCACGGCCCTCGATCTCCGCCCGCTTGAGCAGCCTGTCGGTGAGCAGCTCGGGATCGACCTCCAGGCTCACCACGGCGTCGAGGCTCAGCCCCTCGGCCTTCAGATAGCTGTCCAGTGCCTCCACCTGATGAAGGTTGCGGGGGTAGCCGTCGAGCAGGAAGCCGGAGGCCGCGTCATCGGCTCCGAGGCGGTCGGCCACGATCTCGTCGGTCACCTGGTCGGGGACCAGCTCGCCGGCGTCCATGATCGCCTTGACCTTCTTGCCGAGCTCCGTGCCGCCCTTGATGTTCGCGCGGAAGATGTCGCCCGTGGAGACCGCCGGGATGCCGTAGTGCTCGGCGATCGCGGTCGCCTGGGTGCCCTTGCCCGCTCCGGGCGCTCCGATGATGAGAAGTCTCATGTTGTCAGGAATCCTTCATAGCTGCGTTGTTGAAGTTTGCTCTCGATCTGCTTGATCGTGTCCAGCCCGACACCCACGACGATGAGGATGCTGGTGCCGCCGAACGGGAAGTTCTGATTCGCGTTCAGGAAGACGAAGGCCAGGGTCGGGATCAGGGAGATGAGGCCCAGGTACAGCGATCCGGGTGCGGTGAGCCGGGACAGCACATATGCAAGGTAGTCCTCGGTCGGCTTGCCGGCGCGGATTCCGGGGATGAAGCCTCCGTACTTCTTCATGTTGTCGCTCATCTCTACGGGGTCGAAGGTGATGGCCACGTAGAAGTAGCAGAAGAAGACGATCAGCAGGAAGTAGACGATGTTGTAGACCGGGTGGTCGCCGCGGGTGAAGTTGGCGCTGATCCACTGGGCGGCCTTGCCGTCCGGCCGGAAGGTGGCGTACAGCACCGGGAGATAGAGGATCGAGGAGGCGAAGATCACCGGGATGACGCCGGACTGGTTGACCTTCAACGGGATGTAGGTGCTGGTCCCGCCGAACATCCGCCGGCCCACCATCCGCTTGGCGTACTGGACGGGGATGCGCCGCTGGCCCTGCTCGATGAAGACGACGGCGGCCATCACCAGCAGACCGACAGCGATGACCAGGAGGAAGATGAACCAGGCGTGGGCCTGGCCCTGTCCCTCGCGGCTGGTCTTGATCTGCCACAGGGAGTCGGGGAAGCGGGCCGCGATCTGGGTGAAGATGAGGATCGACATGCCGTTGCCGACGCCGCGGTCGGTGATGAGCTCGCCCATCCACATGACGATCGTGGTGCCGGCGGTCATGGTGAGCACCATGACGATGATCGGGAAGATCGAGGTGTCGTTGACGACGATCGGGTCGGAGCAGGTGCGGAAGAGCTGCCCGCTGGTGGCCAGGGTGACGAATGCGGTGGCCTGCAGGACGCCCAGCACCAGGGTGAGGTAGCGGGTGTACTGGGTGATCTTGTTCTGCCCGGAGGCGCCCTCCTTCTTGAGGGCCTCCAGCTTCGGGATCACCACGGTGAGCAGCTGCAGGATGATCGACGAGGTGATGTAGGGCATGATGCCCAGCGCGAAGATCGCCAGCTGCAGCAGCGCCCCACCGGAGAACAGGTTGATCATCGAGTAGAGCCCGGCGGCCGAGCTCGTCTGGGACTGCGCCACGCACCTGTCGATCTTGGCGACGTCGACGTTGGGCACCGGGATGGTCGAGCCGAGCCGGAAGATCACGAGGATGAACAGCGTGAAGAAGATCTTCTTGCGCAGGTCCGGTGTCTTGAAGGCACTGGCGAAAGCGTGAAGCATTCGGGCTCTCTCAATGGTCGATTTACACGCCCAGCAGACGGTCCGGCCTCCGGATCGTCGTCCGGGGATGCCGAATCGGGGCAAGGACACAGCGCGGGTAGCCTATCAACTCGTCGCGAATAGGCCATCCCAGGATCAGGAGTCAGTATGCGCCCACCGGTTGTCATCACCTCGCGCGGGGGCAGGATCGGGACGGCGGTGCTGGGGGCGGCGGCGCTCGGACTGCTGGTCTGGGACGCCACGGTGACCGGCCTGATCCAGGCTCTGCTGCACGCCCCCTTCGTGATGCTCTTCGTCTGGCTGGCCTGGTTGTTCTGGGGTCTGGCCTCGATCAGGATCGACAACGACGGCGTCCATGTGATCAACCAGCTGCGGGTCTGGGATGTCGGGTGGGCGAGCCTGGAGGGTGTCTCGGGCCGCTGGGGGCTGACCCTCACGATCGCCGCCGACGCATCGGCGGACGGCCACGCCCCCAGAACCCGCGCGGTACGGGCCTGGGCGGCGCCGGCCCGCGGGTCGATCCAGAAGTTCGCCCGCAGCGCCCCCGAGGTGCCGGTGGTGCCCGACGCGGGCGATCAGGCGGTGCGCACCAGCCTGGACTCCTTCTCGGCGGCCCGGCTGATCGAGATCGAGCAGGTGCAGCGGACCTCCGACGACAGGATCCGCAGCGACTCGGTGCGAGTGCGTCCGAACTGGACGACCATCATCATCACCGTGGTGCTTGTCGGGCTGTCCTTCCTCGCCTGATCTCCGCGCCCCTCCCCGATCCCCAGTACCCAATGATTCAGTACCCAATGTGGCGCCCACTGGCGCCCGCGGATCACGCGACGGTTCGGCGCCGCCTCACGCCACATCAGGGACCCTGCAGCCGCGCCGACGGACCCGGCTGGGCGGAACATCACAGTGCTGAACGGTGACAGGGGCGGCCCGGCCGATGCCGGACCGCCCCTGGATCCTCAGATCAGAGCCTCGATCGGATCACTTCATGAAGCCGATGTCCTCGGGACGGTACGACTGGAAGGTCGCCGCGCCGTAGTTGGCGAGGTTTTTCGGGACCGCAGTGAACATCACGCGCCGGTACAGCGGCAGCGTGTGGACGTTGTCCCAGATGATCTTGTCGGCCTGGTTGGTGAGGTCCTGACGCTTGGTCTGATCCTCCTCGGTGTCGATCTGCGGGATGAGCTTCTCGATCGCCGGATCGACGATCTGCGCGTAGTTCGACTCGCTGGGCTGCTTGGAGCCCTCGGAGGCTGCGCCGTAGATCTGGCGGACGTTGTTCATCGGCCAGTCGGTGCCCTGCCAGGTGAACGAGATGGTGTCGAAGCTGTGGTTCTGCAGCACCTTCTGGTAGGTGTCCGAGGCCGTGTTGACCAGGTTCACCTTGACGCCGATCGCCTTCATGTTCTGCTGCAGCAGGGCGCCCTCGTTCTCAGAGGTCGGCACGCCGGTGAGCATCGAGTAGTTGAAGGCCAGCTGCTTGCCGTCCTTGACCCGGTAGTCGCCGCTCATCTTCCAGCCGGCCGCGTCGAGCTCCTTCTTGGCGGCGGCGGGATCGTACTTCGTCGAGTTGTCCTTGTATCCGGGCTGCCCGGGCATGAAGAAGTGGTTGCCCAGCATCACGTCCTTGGGATTGACCGGCAGGCCGGCCAGGTCGGACCTGGCGATGGCCTCGCGGTTGATGCCCTTGACGACGGCCTGGCGCACCTTCTTGTCGGCGAGCACACCGGCCTTCGAGTTGAAGGTGAAGTGCCTCCACTGCAGGTGCCCGGCCTCGCGCAGCGCCGCGTCCGAGCGCTGCTTGGCGGTGCTGTAGCCGTCCTTGGTGATGATGGTGTCGACGACGTCGATCTCCTTGTTGGCGAAGGCCTTGGTCTGCGCCGACTCGTCGAGCTCACGGAATGAGACGGTGTCGAGCTTCGCCTTGTCGCCCCACCACTTCTCATTGCGCTTGAGGGTGATGGTCTTCTGCGCCTGATCGATCTTGTCCAGGGTGAAGGGGCCGGTGTGCCACTCGGGGTGGAAGTTGGCGCTGCCCATCCCCTCGTTGTAGACCTTCGGGTCGGTCACGGCCTCCTTCGGCAGCACCGAGGGAGAGGCGCCCAGGACGTTGGTCCAGTCCGGGTAGGAGGACTTGAACGTCACCACGACGTCGGTGGCCTTGGCACCCTTCTCAATCTTCTCGATCTGGTTGAAACCGTCGGTGGTGGCGGGCTTGAAGGCCGGGTTCGTGCCGTTGTTGGCCTTCCAGGTGGCGACGTAGTCGGTGTAGTCGATCGTGCGCCCGGAGTTCCACTTGGCGTCGGGGTTCAGGTGCAGGGTCACCTGCAGCTTGCCGCCGTTGTCGGCGGCCTCCTTGACGTCGTAGGACTCCATGTAGTCCTTGTTGACGGTCGGCTTCGCGTTCTCGTCGAAGTCGAAGTTGGTCGGCAGGGTGAAGTGGGCGATCGTCGAATTGTCGACGCCGTTGCCATCCACCGTGAGGGGGTTCCAGTTCGGCGGGAGGAGGCTGATGGAGTACCTCAGCGAACCGCCGTCCTTCACCTTGTCGCGGGACTGCGGATTCATGTCCGACAGCTTCAGATTGGCGCTGCTCGTGGCGCCCGCCTGCTTCTCTCCCGTGTTCTGATTCTTCTGCCCGCAACCCGTCAGGGCCAGGGACCCCACCGCCAGTAGGGCGATGGCGTTGATTGCCGCTTTGCGCACCAGAGACCTCCGATTCATCACGGGCGAAGTCGCCCGCACCATGTGGCTGAGCCGAGCCTGTCATGATCGGGCCGGGATGTGACCTGCCGTCTCACATTCGTAGGGCAATCGTTATGGTTCCGTGACTCATTCTTGACCGGCCCGCGACCTTCCCGTCTCAGAAGACGTCGACGGCCTCGGGGAAGTGGCAGGCCACCTGGCGGTCCTGGTGGCCGGGTGTGGCGGCCAGGAGCGGCTCCTCGCCGGTGCATCGGGCCTTGTCGGCGTCGTCCAGGGTCTTGAACTTCGGGCACCGGGTGTGGAAGGGGCAGCCCTTCGGCGGGTTGGCGGGGGAAGGCAGGTCCCCCTCGAGGAGAATCCGGCTCCGGTCCTTCTCCTTGGCCGGATCGGGCACCGGAATCGCCGACAGCAGCGCCTGGGTGTACGGATGCTCGGGATTGTCGAAGACGTCCGAGACCGGCCCGAGTTCCACAATGTGGCCCAGATACATCACGGCCACCCGATGGGTGATGTGCCTCACCACCGACAGGTCGTGGGCGACGAAGAGGTAGGACAGCCCCATCTCGATCCGCAGTTTCTCCAGCAGATTGAGCACCCCTGCCTGGATGGACACGTCCAGCGCCGAGACGGGTTCGTCGAGAACCAGGAGTTTCGGTTCCAGAGCCAGCGCCCGGGCGATTCCCACCCGCTGTTTCTGGCCGCCGGAGAAATTGCGGGGGTACCGATTCGCGTGGGCGGGTTCCAGGCCCACGAGATCCATCAACTCCTCGACGCGGCCCGGTATGTCGGCCTTCGGGTACCCGTTGTACTTGAGCGGCTCGGCGATGATGTCGTAGATCGGCAGCCGCGGGTCCAGGGAGGCCATCGGGTCCTGGAAGACGACCTGCAGGTCCTGGCGGACCTTCCGACGATCGGCCCTTGTCAGATCCGCGGTGTCGTGTCCCAGCACCACGACCTTGCCCTCCTCGGGGGCGGCGAGTTCCAGCACCGACATGATGGTGGTCGTCTTGCCGCAGCCCGACTCCCCCACCAGCCCCAGGGTCTCCCCGGTCCGGATGTCGAAGGAGATGTGATCGACGGCGTGCACGGTGCCGACCCGGCGCTTGAAGACCGCCCCCTTCATGAGGGGGTAGGTCTTGACGAGATTCTCGACGTGGAGGATCACCTCATCGCTTCGGCTGGTGTCCTCGGCCGCAGGGGGCACGTCGGCCCGGGGGTAGACGTCGGCATACTTCTTGCCGGCCAGCTCGGAGTGCCGGATGCAGGCCGCAGAGTGGTCGGGCCAGTCGGTGGGCACCAGTGCCGGCTCGGCGGCCACGCAGTCGGTGGTGACCATCGGGCAGCGCGGGGCGAAGGGGCAGCCCGGGGGCAGTGCCAGCAGCGAGGGCGGATTGCCCTCCACCGGCGTCAGCGGCTCGTCCTTGTCCAGGTCGGGCCTGGGCAGGGATCCCAGGAGGCCAATCGTGTAGGGGTGCCGGGAGTGGTAGAAGGCGTCCTCGACGCTGGAGCGCTCGATGATCCGCCCGGCGTACATCACCGCGACGCGGTCGGCCAGGCCGGCCACCACGCCCAGGTCGTGGGTGATCATGATGACCCCGGCATGGGTCTCGCGCTGGGCCACCCTCAGCAGGTCGAGGATCTGGGCCTGGATGGTGACGTCGAGAGCCGTGGTCGGCTCGTCGGCGATGATGAGATCCGGATCGTTGGCGATGGCCATGGCGATCACGACCCGCTGGCGCATGCCCCCGGAGAACTCGTGGGGGAAGCTCTTGATGCGCACCTCGGGATTGGGGATGCCCACCATCCGCAGCAGTTCCAGGGCCCGGTCCCAGGCCTGCCGGTCGGAGTACTTCCCGTGGACCTGGAGCGCCTCGACGATCTGGTCGCCGACCGTGTACACCGGGGTCAGGGCGCTCAGCGGGTCCTGGAACACCATGGCGACCTTCTTGCCGCGGATCTCACTCATCCAGTCGTCGGAGCGCCCGAGCAGCTCGGTGCCGTGGAGCTTGATCGATCCCTGCACCTGCGCGTTGTCGTCCAGCAGGCCCATGACCGACATGGAGGTCACCGACTTGCCGGATCCGGACTCCCCCACCAGACCGACGACCTCGCCGGCGTGGACGGTGAGATCGACTCCCCGCACGGCGTGCACGACCCCGTCCTCGGAGGGGAAGCGGACGTTGAGGTCCCGGATCTGCAGTACCGGCGTCCCCTCCCGCCGCTCGGGAAGGGCGTTGGACTCGAAGACCGGTGCGCTGGATCGCTTGCTCATGCCTGACCACCTGACTTGGACGACGGGTCGATGGCGTCGCGCAGGGCGTCGCCGATGAAGTTCACGCTCAACAGGGTGATCACCAGCACCGTGGCCGGGGTCAGGAAGATCCACGGGGAGGTGGTGGCCGAGGTCATCCCGTCGGCCAGCAGGGTGCCCAGGGAGGTCTCGGGCTTCTGCACACCGAAACCGAAGAAGGACAGCGCGGTCTCACTCATCACGGCACTCACGACGCCGAGGGTGAAGTCGATGATGAGGTAGGAGGCGATGTTGGGGATCACGTGCTTGACGATCACCACGAACGACGGCACCGACATGAACTTGGCGGCCGTGACGTAGTCCAGGCTCACCACCGACAGCGTCATCGCCCGCACCACACGGGCCGACAGCATCCAGGAGAAGGCGGCCAGCAGCAGGATCAGCAGCCAGGTGGAACTCTTCCTCCCGCCGGTGTGCTGGGAGATGATCGCGATCAGCAGGAAGGAGGGGATCACCAGGAGCAGGTCGGTGAACCACAGCAGGACCTTCTCGACGGCCTTGCCGAAGTAGGCGGCCGCCGCCCCGATGAGGGCGGCCAGCACCTCGATGATGGCGGCCACCGCGAAGCCGATGAGCAAAGACTTGCGCAGCCCCTCGATGGTCATCGCGAAGACATCGAATCCGCCCTGGTTGGTGCCCAACCAGTGCACCGAGTCGGGCGGGGACAGGAACGCCATGTCATCGGAGTAGAAGTAGTCCCAGTTGGCGATGAAGGGCCCCACCAGGGCGAGGATGAGGATCAGCGCCAGCCCGACGACGCCGACCCGGGCCCCCTTGGAGCGCCAGAACCGGCGCAGGATCAGCTGCCAGCGCGACAGATGCTTACCGCTGCTGCTCACTCCCTGGGGCTCCTGGGAGGGGTCGAGCACGGGTTCGGTCAGCGGGGCGACGTCGACGGCGTCGTTGGGACGCTCAGCGGCCGGCGTGGAGGTGAAATTCGGTTCGGTCATCTCGTCCTCCTCAGCGGGCCCGCACGCGCGGATCGATGATGGCGATCAGAATGTCGGAGAGCAGCGCACCGGCCAGTGTGCACACTCCCGAGAAGGCCACGATGCCGACTGTGCCGTTGATGTCCTGCCCGGTGATGGAGTCCACGGAGTAGGAGCCCATCCCGTGCCAGCCGTAGACCTTCTCGGTGATCGCGGCACCGGTGAACACGGTGGCGACGCCGAAGGCGAAGTAGGTGGCCATCGGGATGATGGCATTGCGCAGCGCGTGGTGCCGGATGGCCTTGCTCTTGCGAAGCCCCTTGGCCCTGGCGGTCCGCACATAATCGGCGCCCAAGGTGTCCAGCATGAGATTGCGCTGATAGCGGGAGTAACTGGCGATTCCCATCACTGACAAGGAGATCGTCGGTAACAGCAGATGCTGTAGTCGATTGAGGAATGCGGCGCCGAAGTAGTCCCCATGGCTGCCCGATTCACCGATGAACTGGAAGATGTCGGTACCGGTCGCCTGATTGATCCTGGTGGCTCCCATCTGGAGCAGCACGGCGAGCACCATGACGGGCATCGATACGAACAGCAGGCACAGGAAGGACACGATGCGGTCGCTCCAGCGGTACTGGCGGACCGCCGACCAGGCGCCGACGGCCACCCCGCCGACCATGCCGATGAGGGTGCCGAGGACGATGAGCCGCAGGGAGACGCCGACCCTGGTGCCCAGCAGTGCGTTCACCGACTCGCTCTTGGGGGTGAACCCCCAGTCCCAGTGCAGGAAGACCATGTTGAGCCAGTGTCCGTACCTCTCCCAGACGCTGGTCAGCGGGTTGATGTTGTACTGGGTGAGTTTCGCGTAGACCGAGGCCCGGTTGAGATTCGGGTTCTGCCAGTCATATGCGAGCCGCGGATCCAGCGTCGCCGAGGCCACCAGATAGGCCAGTGACACCGCGATGAACAGCAGGATCGCGTAGTTGACGAGGCGGCGCACCACATATCTGAGCACGAGCGTCCTTTCCTGGCTGGGACGGGCCCACGGCGTCGACCAACGAGGAAGTCGGCCGATCCGGCCGGAAGAACGGGTGGAACCCGCCCCTCCCGGGCCCGCGGGGCGCCCGCGAAAATCGCTGCACGTCCCTCGGCTGCCCTGATGCTACACGGGCTTTCGACCGATGGAGCCGATCGAAACCAATTCGCAACCTTCGGACCTGTCAACCCTCCGGAATCCGGCGAGAAACAGCAAGATGACGGTGATGAACCCGATTTCGGGTTCATCACCGCCATCTCATTGACGCCCCGCGAGGGGCGCAATGCCGTGGTCCGCGGCCGCTCAGCGAGCGGTCAGGGAGCCTCCGGCCTTCTCGATCTTCTCCTTGGCCGAGCCCGACCAAGCGTCGACGACCAGGTCGAGCTTGACGCTCACCTCGCCGCCGCCGAGCACCTTGACCAGCTCATTGTCGCGGACGGCGCCCTTGGCGACCAGATCCTCGACGCTCACCGCGCCACCCTTCGGGAACAGGGCGGTGAGCTTGTCCAGGTTGACCACCTGGTACTCGGTGCGGAACGGGTTCTTGAAGCCGCGCAGCTTCGGGAGCTGCATGTGAATCGGCATCTGGCCACCCTGGAAGCCCTCGGGCACGTTCTTACGAGCCCCGGTTCCCTTGGTACCGCGTCCCGCGGTCTTGCCCTTGGAGCCCTCGCCACGACCCACACGGGTACGGGCGGTCTTGGCTCCGGGAGCGGGCCTCAGGTCATGAAGCTTGATTGCCATATCAGTCCACCTCTTCGACGGTCACGAGGTGACGCACGGTGTTGGCCATACCCCGGAACTCGGGGCGGTCCTCCCTCACCACGCTGTCACCGATGCGCTTGAGCCCCAGGCTGCGCAGCGACTCCTTCTGATTCGCCTTGGCGCGGTTCGCAGACTTGATCTGCGTCACCTTGATGCTGCTCATGCCCTGGCCCCCGACTTCTCCTCGGACTTGGCCTGGGCGGCAGCCTCATCGGCAGCCTTGCGGGCGGCCAGCATGGCCTTCGGGGCGACGTCCTCGACGGACATGCCACGACGGCGGGCGACCTCCTCGGGCTCCTCCAGCTGCTGGAGCGCGGCCACCGTGGCGTGCACCACGTTGATCGCGTTCGAGGAGCCGAGGGACTTGGCCAGCACATCGCCGACTCCGGCGCACTCCAGCACGGCGCGGGCCGAGCCACCGGCGATGACGCCGGTACCGGGGGAGGCGGGGCGCAGCAGGACCACGCCTGCGGCCTTCTCACCGATCACCGGGTGGGTGATGGTGCGGCCGATGCGCGGCACCTTGAAGAAGTGCTTCTTGGCCTCCTCGACGCCCTTGGCGATCGCCGCGGGCACCTCCTTGGCCTTGCCGTATCCGACGCCCACGGTGCCCTCGCCGTCGCCCACCACGACCAGCGCGGTGAAGCTGAAGCGGCGTCCGCCCTGGACGACCTTGGCGACGCGGTTGATCGCAACCACGCGCTCCAGGTACTGATTCTTGTCACGATCGTTCTGGCCACGACGGTCGTCGCGGCCGCGACGCTCGCCACCTGCACCGCCACCGCGGCGCTGGGTTCCACTCATCGCTACTCACTTACCTTTCGTGGTCAGAAGTCCAGACCGGCCTCGCGGGCCGCATCGGCCAGCGCAGCGATCCTGCCGTGGTACTTGTTGCCGGCGCGGTCGAAGACGACCTTCTCGATCCCCGCGGCCTTGGCGCGCTCACCGACGAGGGTGCCCACGCGTGCGGCCTTGGCGGTCTTGTCGGCCTCCATGCCCCGCAGCTCGGGCTCCATGGAGGAGGCCGAGACCAGGGTGTGACCGGCGGTGTCGTCGATCACCTGGACGAACACGTGCTTGGCGGACCGGGTGACCACCATGCGGGGGCGCTCGACCGAGCCGAAGACGTTCTTGCGGCCACGCAGCTGACGACGATGACGCGATGCGGTCTTCGAGGCCAGGTTCTTGCCACTCTTGAGTGCGACAGCCATCACTTACCTGCCTTTCCGACCTTGCGGTGGACGTTCTCGTCGGCGTAGCGCACGCCCTTGCCCTTGTACGGCTCGGGCTTGCGGATCTTGCGGATCTTGGCCGCGGTCTCGCCGACGACCTGCTTGTCGATGCCCTGCACCGAGAACTTCGTGGGGTTCTCCACGGCGAAGGTGATGCCCTCGGGGGCGTCAACGAACACCGGGTGGGAGAAGCCCAGGTTGAACTCGAGCTGCTTGGGGCCCTTGGAGATGACTCGGTAGCCGACACCCTGGATCTCGAGCTTCTTCTCGTATCCCTGGGTGACGCCGATCACCATGTTGTTGATGAGGGTGCGGGTCAGCCCGTGCAGCGAGCGGTTCTCACGCTCGTCGTTCGGACGGGAGACCACGACCTGGCCCTCATCGTTCCTGCTCACCGAGATGGGTTCGGCGACGGAGAGGCTGAGAGTCCCCTTGGGACCCTTCACCTCGACGTCCTGCCCATCGAGCTTCACCTCAACACCGGACGGGACGGTGATGGGGAGCCTGCCAATACGCGACATTACTTAACTCCTTACTACTGTCTCGGACCGGTCACCAGACGTAGGCGAGGACTTCCCCGCCCACGGACTTCTCGTGCGCCTGCTTGTCGGTCAGGAGGCCCTGGGAGGTCGAGATGATGGCGATCCCCAGGCCGCCGAGAACCTTCGGCAGTGCGGTGGACTTCGCGTAGACGCGAAGTCCGGGCTTGCTGATGCGACGGACGCCGACGATCGAACGCTTGCGGTCCTCGCCGTACTTGAGCTCGATGGTGAGGGTCTTGCCGACCTCACCCTCGGCGGGCTCGTTGACCTCGAACCCGGCGATGTAGCCCTCCGCCTTGAGGATCTCGGCGATTCCCGCCTTGATCTTCGAGTGGGGCATGGTCGTCGAGTCATGGAACGCCCGGTTGGCGTTACGCAGACGGGTCAGCATGTCTGCGATCGGATCAGTCATGGTCATGGCTGGTTGGCCTCTTTCTCACAACGGTTTCCCGATTCGGATGACCCGTTCCGGGACCTGCTGTGTTGTCAGAATTGTGGGCGGCGGGGCATCCCCCGCCAGGGCCGTCGTGGCCCGTGGGCGCCGTGGCACCCGAGATCCGTGCGGCCGTGCCGCAGGATTCGACATCCCGTCGGCCGACGGAGGCCGGCCGACGGGTCGCGGATCACCAGGAGGACTTGGTCACGCCCGGGAGCTCGCCGGCGTGAGCCATCTCACGCAGGCAGATCCTGCACAGCTTGAACTTGCGGTAGACCGAGTGAGGCCTTCCGCAACGCTGGCAGCGGGTGTAACCGCGCACCTCGAACTTCGGCTTGCGAGCCGCCTTGACCTTCAGAGCTGTCTTGGCCATCGGTTACTCCTGCCTCACTTCTTCTTCTTGGCGTAGTAGGCCGGGCCGCGCTTGACCTTGACCTTCGGATCGTCCTTGGCCTTGAACGGGAAGCCGAGGTGCTTGAGCAGGGCCTTGCCCTCCTCGTCGCTCTTCGCCGTGGTGACGAAGGTGATGTCCATGCCGCGCACGCGGTCGATGTTGTCCTGATCGATCTCCAGGAACATGACCTGCTCGGACAGACCGAAGGTGTAGTTGCCCTGGCCGTCGAACTGGTTGCCGTTGAGACCGCGGAAGTCGCGGATTCGCGGCAGTGCCAGAGTCAGCAGGCGGTCGGCGAACTCCCACATGCGGTCCCCGCGGAGGGTGACGTGGCAGCCGATCGGCTGGCCCTCGCGCAGCTTGAACTGGGCGATGGACTTGCGGGCCTTGGTGACCTGGGGCTTCTGGCCGGTGATCGCGGTGATGTCGCGGATCGCTCCGTCCATGACCTTCGAGTCGTGGGCCGCGTCGCCGACGCCCATGTTCACGACGACCTTGACCAGGCCGGGGATGAGCATCGGGTTGGCGTAGTGGAACTCCTCCTGGAGGGCCGGCACGATCTCGTCGCGGTACTGCTTCTTGAGCCGCGGGCCTTCGTAGGTGGTCTCGGGGGCTTCGGCGCTCACTTGGCCTCTCCCTTCTTGAGGTAGCGGACGCTGCGCTGGGCGGCGTACTCGGAACCGTCGGGGCGGCGCTTGGTGACATCGACGCGACGGTAGCCGGCGCGGGTCACCACGTCCTCGCCGTCGACCTTGGTGACGAGCTGGACGTTCGACACGTGGATCGGGGCCTCGGAGCTGATGATCCCGCCCTTGTTGGCGGAGCCGTCGGGATTCGGGGTGTCACGGCGGTGGTGCTTGCGGATGTTGACGCCCTGGACGACGACCCGCTCGCGGGCCGGGTCCACGGAGAGCACCTCACCGATGGTGCCCTTGTCGTTTCCGGCGATGACCTTGACGCGGTCACCCTTCTTGATCTTGAGGGACTTCACTCAGATCACCTCCGGGGCGAGCGAGATGATGCGCATGAACTTCTTGTCACGCAGCTCACGGGCGATGGGCCCGAAGATGCGGGTGCCGCGGGGCTGTCCGTCGCCGGACAGGATGACGGCGGCGTTCTCGTCGAACTTGATGTACGAGCCATCGGGACGACGGTGCTGCTTGACGGTGCGCACGACGACGGCCTTGACGACCTCGCCGCGCTTGACGTTGCCACCGGGAATGGCGTCCTTGACGGTGCACACGATGGTGTCACCGAGCCCGGCGTAGCGACGCTTGGTCCCCCCGAGAACACGGATGCACAGAAGCTCCTTGGCACCCGTGTTGTCGGCGACCTTGAGTCGCGTCTCCTGCTGGATCATGTCTTCTCCTCCGTCCCCTGGTTCCCCGTGAGGGCCTGGCGGGACTGTTGAACACGAACCCCCTGGATTTTGCCAGGAGGCGGCCCGTACCTGGCGGGGCAGGACCCCGTCGGACACGCAGCATTGCCCGCGAAGGGTCCCACTCGGTCGAGGCGTGGATGTCGGAACATCCGCGTCCTTCCACGAGGGCTCGGTCACAAGGCAACTTGGACAGCGTACCCCATGAGGTGATATCCGGGGAAATCGGGGCCGGCATCCCCGGTGGGGGCGCCCGGGCGGCTCATCGGGCCAGGTAGCGGCCGGTCAAAGAGCCGGGCTCGGCGGCGATCTCGGCGGGTGTGCCGGTGGCCACGATCCGCCCGCCCGCGGCTCCCCCGCCCGGCCCCATGTCAATGATGTGATCGGCGTGCCCGATGACGTCGAGGTCGTGCTCGATGACGACGACCGTCGCGCCATGGCCCAGCAGCCTGCCCAGCACCCGCAGCAGGGTCTCCACGTCGAGGGGGTGCAGGCCGACGGTGGGCTCGTCGAAGACGAAGACGGCGTCGGCCTGGTCGCGGGCCATCTGGGAGGCCAGCTTGAGGCGCTGCGCCTCCCCTCCCGACAGCGCCGGCGTCGACTCCCCCAGGGTGAGGTAGCCCAGGCCCAGATCCACCAGGGTGCGCAACCGGCGCCGCACCGCGGGGATGTCGCCGACGTCGTCGAGGGCCCGGGCGACCGATCGTCCGAGCAGTTTGGGCAGGGAGACGCCGTTGCGGCGGATCCGCCAGGCCTCGGGTGCGAACCGGGTCCCGCCGCAGTCGGGGCAGACGATGTCGACGTCGGGCAGGAACTGCACGTCCAGGGAGATCTCCCCGGTGCCCGAGCAGGTGGGGCAGCGCAGCTCTCCGGTGTTGTAGGAGAAGTCCCCGGCCCCGTGGCCGGCGCTTCTGGTGTCGTCGGTGGCGGCCCAGGCCTTGCGCAGCTCGTCCATCACTCCGGAGTAGGTGGCGACGGTGGAGCGCACATTGATCCCGATCGGGGTGGAGTCGATGAGGTGCACGCGCCGTAGCCCGTCGGCCTCTATCCTGCGCACCGGGTCGGGCAGCGGGGAGCCCTCGACCAGCGCCTCCAGGCCGGGCACAAGAGATTCGAGCACCATCGTCGTCTTGCCCGATCCCGACACCCCGGTGACCACGGTGAGCCGGCCGCGCGGGATCTCGACCTCCAGCGGCCCCACAGTGTGGATCGGGCCGGTGGTCATCCGGATCACCCCGCGGGGATCGGTGCCGGGGGCATCCATGGCCACCCGGGAGCGCCCGGACAGGAAGGGCCCGATCAGTGAGTGCGGGTCCTCGATCACCTCGGCGACGGTGCCGGCGGTCACCACGGTGCCGCCGTCGGCGCCCGAGCCCGGGCCGATCTCGATGAGGTGGTCCGCCCGGCGCAGCAGGGCGACGTCGTGATCGACGACCACCACCGAGTTCCCGTCGGCGAGCAGGTCGTCGATGACGCCGAGCAGCCCGTCGACATTGGAGGGATGCAGGCCGATCGAGGGTTCGTCGAGGACGTAGAGGACGCCGGTGGTGCGGTTGCGGACGGCTCTGGCCAGCTGGACTCGCTGCCTCTCCCCGGTCGACAGGGTGGCCGAGGCGCGGTCCAGGGAGAGGTAGCCCAGGCCCAGTTCGAGCAGTCGTCCGGCGGTGTCGATCATCTGGGAGATGATCGTGCGCGCCATGGCGGTCATGTCGGCGGGCACGGTGTCGACGACTCCGGGCAGCCAGTCGACGAGCTCCTGGAGGGTCATGGCGGACGCCGAGGCGAGGTCCCGCCCGTCGACCAGCGGCGCCCGGGCGGCCTGAGAGAGCCGGGACCCGCCGCAGTCGGGGCAGGTCTGCACCGACAGGAAGCGGTTGATCCTGGCCAGCCCCTTCTCGGACTTCGCTCCGGCCAGGGCCTCGCGGACGGCGACCCGCGCGTTGCGGTAGGTCCAGTTGAGGTCGAAGATCCTGCCGTTCTTCGAGGGCACCATGATGTGCCTCTTGACCTGCGGCCCGTCGAACACGATCCGCCTCTCCTCGGCCGACAGCTCGGCGAAGGGGACGTCGGTGCGCACCCCGAGTTCGGCGACGACCCGGGGATTCGGCGTCGAGCCCATGATCTTCCAGGATTCGACGGCGCCGTCCTCGATGGTCAGCGACTCGTCGGGCACCAGGGTGGCGTCGTCGACGTCGCGGACCACCCCGGTGCCCGAGCAGCGCGGGCAGGCCCCGGCGGAGTTGAAGGCCAGGGACTCGGCGCCGGGGGCCCGGAACGTGGCCCGGCAGGTCGGGCAGGTCAGCGGGCGGTCCAGGGCGACGTCGGTGGTCGGTTCCAGGTAGTGGCCGTTCGGGCAGCGGTGGCGGGCCAGCCGGGAGAAGACCAGTCTCAGGCTGTTGAGCAGTTCGGTCGAGGTGCCGAAGGTGCTGCGGACGCCGGGGATCCCCGGGCGCTGCCGCAGGGCCAGGGCGGCCGGCACATGCTCCACCGAGTCGACCGCGGCCCGCGAGGCCTGGGTGAGCCGGCGTCTGGTGTAGGTCGACAGGGCCTCCAGGTACCGCCTGGAGCCCTCCGCGTAGAGCACTCCCAGGGCCAGGGAGGATTTCCCCGATCCCGAGACCCCGGCGATCCCGACCATCCGGTTCAGCGGGATGTCGACGTCGATCCCGTGCAGGTTGTGGACCCGCGCACCCCTGACACTGATGCGGTCGGGGCCGTGGGGTCGTGACTGCTGCGGTTCCTGGGTCATGCCTCCATCCTGCTCTGCGCCACCATGGCGACGAGTTCTGCCACCACAGCACCGCGGAGCGGATTACCCGATCCACGGGCCTGTGGTGGCAGAACTCGTCGGGGCCTCACCATGGGGGGTTGCGAGTTCTGCCACGACATCGGGGCGAAGGGGACTATCCCTTCCGCGGCGCTGTCATGGCAGAACTCGTCCCTCCCCCGGCGGGTCCTCAGGTGGTGGCCATGCCGGTCATCGCGACGCTCGCCACGATCTTGCGCTGGAAGAGCATGAAGATCACCAGCAGCGGGATCGACGCGATCATGGCCGAGGCCATCCCGGAGACGTACTGGACGCCGTAGGCGTTCTTGATGGTCGACAGCCCGACCGGAAGGGTCATCAGCGACGGGTTGTTCGTGATGATGAAGGGCCACAGGAAGTTGTTCCAGGCCCCGATGAACACGAAGATCGCCACCGCCGAGATGATCGAGCGGGACAGTGGCATCACCACCGATCAGAACACCCGCCAGGCGCTCGCGCCGTCGATCCGGGCGGCGTCCAGCAGCTCTCGCGGCAGCTGATCCATGAAGCTCTTGAGCACCAGGATCATCACCGGTTGGACCACCTGCGGGAAGACCACCGCCGCTGCGGTGTCGACCAGGTGGAGGGTCTGCATCTGCTGGAACTGCGGCACGATCAGGATCTGCGAGGGCACCATGATGGCCGCGATGGTCACGGCGAAGAGACCGTTTCGGCCGCGGAACCGGGTGCAGGAGAAGGCGTAGGCGGCCATCGCGGAGACGATGACCGTGATCACCATCACCGCCAGGGCGATGCCCAGTGAGTTGAGCATCCAGCGCCCGATGTGGCCGCTGGCGAACTGGTCGACGTAGGCGCTCAGGGTGAACCCGTGCTGCGGGATCCAGGAGGCCGAGGCCTCGGCGTCCGGCTCGGTCTTGAGGGAGGTGTCGATGGCCCACAGGATCGGGATGAGCCATGCCACCGACATCACCAGCAGGATCGCGAAGACCACGACCCGGGGGGTCTTGGAGTCCCCGAGCATGAGGCGCCGCTTGATGCGGTTCTCCTCCTTGCGCACGGCCCTTTCGGCTGCTCTCGCGGAGATGCGTGTGGTGGCGGGTGCGGACAGCTCCGTTGCGGCGGTGCTCATCGCTGACCCCTCCTTCCGGGCAGGTAGGTGAACAGCGACAGGATGAGGATGATCGCGAAGAACACGTAGGAGATGGCCGACGCGTAGCCCATCCGGTAGTTCGTGAAGCCGGTGTCGTAGATGTACTCGAGGATCGATCTGGTCGATCCGTTCGGGCCCCCGGCGGTCATCATGTAGATCTGGTCGAAGACCTTCAGCGATGCGAGCAGCTGAAGGGCGACGATGACCCCGGTGATGCTCTTGAGCTGGGGCAGCGTGATGGAGAACAGACGTCGCCAGGCGCCGGCGCCGTCGAGCATCGAGGCCTCGTACATGGCCAGCGGGATCCCCTGCAGGGCCGAGGAGAACAGCAGGAAGTTGAATCCGACCGTCCACCAGACGGTGACCCCGGCGATGGTCCACAGCGCGGTCGACTCCTTGGTGAGCCAGCCCACCGGATCCATCCCCAGAGCGGCTGTCCAGGAGTCGGCCAGCCCGATGTCGGAGGCGAAGATCCACACGAAGACCGACGCCACCACGGCCGAGGGCAGCAGGTAGGAGGCGAAGAAGGACAGCCTCCAGAACCACTGGCCCCACACGCCGGTGTTGACCAGCAGGGCCATGATGAGCCCGATCAGCACCAGCGGGATGGTGGAGATGACGGTGAACATCACCGTCTGCCCGAAGGTCTCCCAGACCTGCGGGTCGGTGAGGGCCTCGCCGTAGTTGGACAGACCGGCGAAGGTATTGCCCAGGCCGGTGAGGCTGTGGTTGGTGAAACTCAGGACGAATCCCGAGATCACCGGCCACACGAAGAAGATCAGCCCCAGCACCACGAAGGGGATGACGAAGCCCGGGCCGGACCAGTCCACCGGCCTCCTTCCCGTGGGGATGGAGGGCCCGGTGGTCGCGCCGCCTGTCCTTCTGCGGGCGGTTCCGGTCCGTCGGCCGGCCGCCTCAGTCACTGTGCTCATGGCGCCTCCACTCCTGCGTCGTTGCGAAGTTCTGTGTCATGGCGACCGCGCCTGTTATGCGCATCGCGTCAAGGTTGTGAGTCATCGCGGCCTCACATCGGCTGGGGGGCCGCCAGAAGGCGGTCGAGCTGGGACAGCATCGCCTCGACCCCCTGCTTGGCCGTCTTCTGCCCCTGGAGGGTGGGCGCCATCGCGTCGCACATCCGGGCCTGGAAGTCCGAACCGGCGCCGGCGAACCAGACCTTCGGGTCCAGGGTCACGATCTTGGAGGCCGCGGCGTAGTCGCGCTGCGGCGACAGCTTCCGGTAGGCGCCGGTGGCCAGCACCGGCATGTACGCCGGGATGTGGCCGCCCTCGGCCCAGGTGAGGCTTCGGTTCTTCACCAGGTCGGCGAGCACCTTGTAGGTGGCCTCCCGCCGCTTCTCATCCGGGTAATCCTGCTTGGGCAGGACGAAGGCGTGCGAGTCGGCGTAGTTGGCCGGCTTGTCGAAGATCTTCGGGAAGGGCATGGCGGCGACGTCGGGCATCGACGCCTTGAAGCCGACGATCTCCCACTCCCCCGACAGGATCATCCCCGCCTTCCCGCTGGAGAAGGCCGCGATGGCCCCGGCGTAGTCGGCGTTCCTGGACGCGATCTTCCCGTTGAGCACCTCCTGGATGAAGGAGAGCACCTCGATCGCCGCAGACTCGTCCAGCTGGGCGCTGGAGCCGGGGACCATCCGGTACTGACCGCCGGTCTGCCCGTAGAGACCCCAGAACAGGCGCCAGGACTGGGCGGTGTCGAGCAGGTATCCGAAGGACATGCCGTACTTGCCAGTGGCCCTGGCCATCGAGCGCCCCGCGTCGAGGAAGGCGTCCTTGGAGTCCAGACTGCGCATCTTCCCCGAGCTGTCGAGCAGCCCGGCCTTCCGGGCCACCTTGGGCGAGTAGAAGGTGATGAACGGGTGGGTGTCCAGGGGCAGGGCGAAGAGCTCTCCCTTGTAGGTCGCCCTCTCCCAGACGGCCGGGGCGAAGTCCTTCCTCGTGACGCCGTAGGCCGCCAGCCGATCGAGGTCGAAGGGCTCCAGCAGGCCGCCCGGCGCGTATCCGGCGAGCCGTGACATGTGCATCACCGCCGCCTCCGGGGGCCGGCCGCCCGAGGACGCCATGGCCAGTTTCGTGTAATAGGCGGAGCCCCAGCTCAGCGTCGTGGACTCGATCGAGACGTCCTTGTGGGCCTTCATACATGCCGCCTGCATGGTCTGCATGCGTTCCCCGTCGGCCCCGGTGAACAGATCCCAGATCCGCACCGGCGTCCTCCCGCCGGTCGCGAATGTCCCCGATCCCGAGCAGGCGGTCAGTCCGCCGGTGAGCGCCGCGGCGCCCCCGAGCGCGGCGGTCCCTCTGAGGACCGACCTGCGTGACAGCCTCCTCGGCGACGAGGCGGGTGGGGTCTGCGAGCCCGGGCCGGGCCCCTGGGCGGGCGGGCGCTGAGCGCCGGCTCCGCTGCTTCGTGTGTGTGTCGCCATCACCATTGACCTTCCGACTGATACAACGTTGCATCAGATGCTGTTACAGTAACGACGACCTGAGAGGCTGTCAACAGCCCCCGACGATGGGATACTCGGGCGGTCTCCGCCCAGGACGATCAGGACAGCAGGAGGTGTGCCGCTTGAGCCCGCACAGAACACCGGCAGGATCCCCGACCCCGAGTTCCGGTGCGCGGCGTCCCAGCAGGCCCCACGCCCCGACCGTCAAGGACGTCGCGGCGGCGGCCGGGGTCTCCTGGAAGACCGTCTCCAACGTCGTCAACAACACCGGGCGGGTCGGCGATGAGACCCGGGACCGGGTCCGCAGGGTGATCACCGAGCTCGGTTACCAGCCGAGCATGGCGGGCCGCCAGCTGCGCCGCGGTCGCACCGGGATCATCGGCCTGGCCGTCCCCGACATCCAGTCCCCCTATTTCTCGCGACTGGCCCACGAGGTCATGGATCTCGCCCAGAAGCGCTCCTACCGGGTGCTCATCGCCGAGACCTCCGGCGACGTCGAGCTGGAGCGCTCGGTGGCCCGCGGTTTCGGCGTCCAGCTGCTCGACGGGCTCATCTTCAGCCCGCTGGGCCTCACCCTCTCGGACGCCGACCAGTCCCGCGAGGGGACCCCCACCGTGCTCCTCGGGGAACGCCCCGCCGGAGCCACCGCCCCGCTGTCGACCGACCACGTCGCCATCGACAACGTCCGCGCGGCCCGGGACATCACCGGATACCTCCTCTCGACCGGACGCCGCCGTCCGGCCTTCCTCGGCTGCGAGCCGAGCGGCGCCCACCGATCGGCCGAGCCGCGACTCCACGGATTCGTGGAGGGCCTGGCCGAGGCCGGCCTGGAGCCCGTTCCCGAGCGTCTCATCCCGGTGGAGAGCTTCACCAGGAGGGCCGGGTACCGAGCGGCCACCGGTGCCCTGTCCGTGTTGAGGAAGGCCGACGCCCTGGTCTGCGCCAACGACATGCTGGCCCTGGGGGCGATGGCCGCGATGCGCGCCGCCGGGCTGCGGGTCCCCGCCGATGTGGCGGTGACCGGATGGGACGACGTCGACGACGCCGCCTACGCCAGCCCCTCGCTCACCACCGTCTCCCCCGACATCGGCGCCCTGGCCGGCGAGGCCCTGGACAGGCTCATCGCCCGGATCGACGGCTCCCCGTTGCATCCCGATCAGCTCGAGGACCTCTCGATCCCCTACCGGATCGTCGTGCGGGCCAGTACCTGAGCCCCCCCGGATATTGCACCGCCGGGACGCACATGCTACAACGTTGTATCAATGTCCGGGGATCCGAACCGGACCCGCGCACGACCAGGTGGAGCCGATCTCAATGATGAATGATGCCCTTGCCCACGACCTCGAGCCCGTCGGGATCACCCCCGGCGACGAACCGGTCCCCCGCCCGGAGTATCCCCGTCCCGGGGCCGCGCGCCAGAACTGGATGAATCTCAACGGGGCCTGGCAGTTCGAGATCGACCGGGGCGATTCCGGGCGTGAGCGGGGCGTGCCGGGCCGCGACCTGGCCGGCTCGATCATCGTCCCCTTCGCCCCCGAGTCCCGGCTGTCGGGGGTCGAGGACACCGACTTCATGGCTGCCGTCTGGTACCGCCGCACGGTGACGATCCCCGAGTCCTGGGGATCGGCCGACGACGACGTCCACGTCCTGGTCCACTTCGAGGCCGTCGATCACGACGCCACGGTGTGGGCCGACGGGGTCGAGGTGGCCCGGCACCGCGGAGGGTTCACCCCCTTCACCGCAGACCTGCATGGAGTCTGCGAGCCCGGCGGGACGGTGACCCTCGTCGTCCGCGCCAGGGACTCCCGGAAGGGCGCCCAGGCCCGCGGCAAGCAGTCCACCGAGTACGCCAACGACGGCTGCTTCTACACCCGCACCACCGGCATCTGGCAGACCGTGTGGGCCGAGCCGGTGCCTTCCACCCGGATGGGGCGCCCCCACATCGTCCCCGACCTCGCCGCCGCAGGTTTCCGGGTGTCCGTGCCGCTGACCGCCAATAGGGCCGGCTGGACGGTGCGGGCCGAGCTCACCTCGCCCCGGGGCGATCGGGTGACCCGGGCCGTCACGCGCGCCGACCTGGATCGCGAACCCGCCCTCTGGCTGCCCGTTCCCCCCGACCAGGTGCGGCCCTGGGCCCCGGACCACCCCGATCTCTACGGGCTCCACCTGGAACTGCGGGACGAGGGCGGCCACGTCGTCGACCGCCTCGCCAGCTACGCCGGGCTGCGCTCGGTGAGTGTGCGGGACCGCCAGCTGCTGCTCAACGGCGAACCGGTCTTCCAGCGTCTGGTCCTGGACCAGGGGTACTGGCCCCAGTCCCTCATGACGGCCCCCGACGACCAGGCCCTGTGCGCCGACATCGAGCTCGGCATGAGGGCCGGGTTCAACGGCGCCCGCCTCCACCAGAAGGTCTTCGAGGAGCGCTACCTGTACCACGCGGACCGGCTCGGATACCTCGTGTGGGGCGAATTTCCCGACTGGGGCGCCAACACTGGCGGCCCTCGCGGCGACCACCAGCACCCGACGTCGACCTTCGCGGCGCAGTGGGCCGAGGAGTTGGAGCGGGACCGCTCGCACCCGTCGATCGTGGGCTGGTGCCCGCTCAATGAGACCTTCCAGGAGCTCACCGACCGCTTCACCGATCTGGACGACGTCATGGCCGCGATGGTCTCGGCCGCCCGGCTGGCGGACGGCACCCGCCCGGTGCTGGACTCCAGCGGCTACTCCCACCGGGACCCGCGCACCGACGTCTGGGACGCCCACCTCTACGAGCAGGATCCGGCGCGGTTCGCCGAACTGGTCTCCGGTCTGGCCGAGGGCCGGCCCTTCGCCAATCCCGGCGACGGTACGACGTGGTCGCTGCCGTACACCGGCCAGCCCTACTTCATCAGCGAGTTCGGCGGCATCTGGTGGGATCCCGAGGCCGTGGCCCAGGCCCGCGGCGACGACCAGTACGAATCCTGGGGGTACGGGCCCCGCGTCGCCTCGGAGGCCGACTTCCATGACCGGTTCGCCGGGCTCACCGGCGTCCTGCTCGCCGATCCCCAGATGTTCGGCTACTGCTACACCCAGTTGACCGACGTCTTCCAGGAACGCAACGGCATCTACCGCTTCGACCGCTCCGAGAAACTCGACGTCGGTGCTGTTCGAGCCGCCCAGCTGCGCCCGGCGGCCTACGAGCAGGAATGAGTTCTGCCACCTGAGAGCCGCGGAGCGCACTATGGCCTCCGCGGCTCCCTCATGGCAGAACTCGTTGGAGCCACGACGTGGGAGGGTCCGAGTCCTGCCACCCCAGAGCCGTGAGATGCACTATCCACTCCGCGGCTCCCTCATGGCAGAACTCATCTCCCTCGCCACACTGCAGCAGGGCCCGCCCCCAATGGGGGCGGGCCCTGCTGCAGTGTGGCGAACCTGATCCGAGGATCAGGCCCCGATCACTTGGCCTTCTCGACGATCTCGAGCAGACGCCAGCGCTTGGTGGCCGACAGCGGACGGGTCTCCATGACCCTCACGCGGTCGCCCTGGCCGGCCTCGTTCTTCTCGTCATGGGCCTTCAGACGGATGGTCTTGGTCATGACCTTGCCGTAGAGGGGGTGCTTGACCCGGTCCTCGACGGCCACCACGATCGTCTTGTCCATCTTGTCGGAGACGACCAGACCCTCACGCACCTTGCGGCGGGTGGTCCGCTCCTCAGCGGTGTTCTCGCTCATTCAGCGGCCTCCTTCGGGGCATCAGGATCGTCGACGATGTTGAGGTTGCGCTCCTGGAGCACCGTGTAGACCCGGGCGATGTCCTTGCGGACCTCGCGCAGCCTGGCGCTGTTCTCCAGCTGACCGGTGGCCGACTGGAAGCGGAGTCCGAAGAGCTCCTCCTTCAGCTCGGTCACCTTGGCGCGGAGCTCGTCGCCCGACAGGGCGCGCAGATCAGCAGCTTTCAGCTTCGCCATCAGTTCTCACCACCTTCACGAGAGATGAAACGGGCCTTCATCGGCAGCTTGTGGATGGCCAGGCGCATGGCCTCACGGGCCACCTCCTCCGGCACACCGGCGAGCTCGAAGAGCACCCGGCCCGGCTTGATGTTGGCGATCCACCACTCGGGCGTGCCCTTGCCGGAACCCATCCGGGACTCGGCGGGGTGCTTGGTCATCGGGCGGTCGGGGTAGACGTTGATCCACACCTTTCCGCCACGCTTGATGTAACGGGTCATGGCGATACGAGCGGCCTCGATCTGACGGTTGGTCAGGTAGGCGGGCTCGAGCGCCTGGATTCCGAAGTCCCCGAAGGCCAGCTCGGTGCCACCCTTGGCCATGCCACGACGGCCGGGGTGGTGCTGCTTGCGGTACTTCACTCGACGAGGAATCAACATGTCAGGCTCCTGCGTTCTCGGGCTGGCTCGACGCCTTGCCGGCCTGGGCCTCGGCGGGCGCCTTGGCGGCCTCGGCGCGGCGACGGCCACCACGGTCGGGACGGTCTCCGCGGCCACGGCGGTTACCGCCACGGCCACGACCGGATCCCTGAGCGGCCTGGCGGGCAGCCTTCTGAGCTGCGCGCTCGGCGCGGGTCCCGGTGACGTCGCCCTTGTAGATCCACACCTTGACGCCGATGCGTCCATAGGTGGTGCGGGCCTCGAAGAAGCCGTAGTCGATGTCGGCGCGCAGGGTGTGCAGCGGCACGCGGCCCTCGCGGTAACCCTCGGAACGGCTCATCTCGGCGCCGCCCAGACGTCCGGAGCACTTGATCCGGATGCCCTTGGCACCCGAACGCATGGCGGACTGCTGGGCCTTGCGCATGGCGCGACGGAAGGCGACGCGGGCAGCGAGCTGCTCGGCGATGCCCTGGGCCACCAGCTGCGCATCGGTCTCGGGGTTCTTGACCTCGAGGATGTTCAGCTGGATCTGCTTGCCGGTGAGCTTCTCCAGCTCGCCGCGCACGCGCTCGGCCTCGGCTCCGTTGCGCCCGATGACGATGCCCGGACGTGCGGCGTACAGGAAGATGGTCACTCGCTCGGAGCGACGCTCGATCTCGATGGACGAGAGGCCCGCGCGCTCAAGATTCTTCTTGAGCCAACCGCGGATCTTGTCGTCCTCACCCACGAGCTCGGCGTACTGCTTCTCGGCGTACCAGCGGGTCTTGTGATCGGTCGTCACACCGAGACGGAAACCATGGGGGTTGATCTTCTGGCCCATGTGTCAGGCTCCCTTCTCGGTCTCGGTCTTGACGTTGGTCGGACGGCCCTTCTTGGCCTTCTTGGGCTCGGGACGGGCGTCCTTGGGCTCGACGACCACAGTGATGTGGGCGCCTCGCTTGAGGATCCGGCTGGCCGACCCCTTGGCACGGGGGCGGATCCGCCGCATCGTGATGCCCTCGTCGACGAAGGCCTGCGAGATGTACAGGTCGTCGCCACGAAGGCCCTCGGTCTGCTCGGCATTGGCGACCGCGGAGGCCACCACCTTGCGCACCGGCTCGGCTGCCGCCTGGGGCTGGAACTTCAGGATGTCGAGCGCCTCGGAGGCGTCGATCCCGCGAACCAGGTCCACCACACGACGGCACTTGCTCGCGCTCATGCGGACGTGACGGGCGATGGCGAAGGAGCCAGGCCGGTCACCGAGCAGCGCGGCGCGGCGACGGCTGGGCTCATTCTCAGTGTTGCTCATGAATCAGCTTCCCTCTCGTCAGCGCCTGCGCGCCTTCTTGTCGTCCTTCACGTGACCGCGGAAGGTACGAGTCGGGGCGAACTCCCCGAGCTTGTGACCGACCATGGCCTCGGTGACGAAGACCGGAACATGCTTGCGACCGTCGTGAACGCCGATGGTGTGCCCGATCATGTCGGGGGTCACCATCGAACGACGCGACCAGGTCTTGATGACGTTGTGCGTACCCGCCTCGTTCTGCGCATCGACCTTCTTGGCCAGATGCTCATCGACGAAGGGGCCCTTCTTAAGACTGCGTGGCATTCCTCAGACTCCCAATCAGCGCTTCTTGCCGGACTTGCGGCGACGCACGATCAGACGGCTGCTCGCCTTGTTCTTGTTGCGGGTGCGGCCCTCGGGCTTGCCCCAGGGGCTCACCGGGTGACGGCCACCGGAGGTGCGGCCCTCGCCACCACCGTGCGGGTGGTCGATCGGGTTCATCACGACACCGCGAACGGTCGGGCGGACGCCCTTCCAGCGGCTGCGACCGGCCTTGCCCCAGTTGATGTTCGACTGCTCGGCATTGCCGACCTCGCCGATCGTGGCGCGGCAGCGGACGTCGACCATGCGCATCTCGCCCGAGGGCAGACGCAGGGTGGCGTACTTGCCCTCGCGGGCCACCAGCTGGACCGAGGCTCCCGCTGAGCGGCCCATCTTGGCGCCGCCGCCGGGGCGCAGCTCCACGGCGTGCACCGTGGTGCCGACCGGGATGTTGCGCAGCGGCAGGTTGTTGCCGGGCTTGATGTCGGCACCGACGCCGGCCACCACGACAGTGCCCTGGCGGACGCCGTCGGGGGCGATGATGTAGCGCTTGGCGCCATCGGCGTAGTGCAGCAGCGCGATGCGGGCGGTGCGGTTCGGGTCGTACTCGATATGAGCGACCTTGGCCGGGACGCCGTCCTTGTCGTACCGCTTGAAGTCGACGATGCGGTAGGCCTGCTTGTGACCACCGCCGATGTGGCGGGTGGTGATCCGGCCGGAGTTGTTGCGGCCACCGGTCTTCGGCTTGGAGGTGACCAGCGACTTCTCGGGCGTGGAGCGAGTCAGCTCAACGAAGTCCGACCCGCTCGAGCCGCGGCGGCCCGGGGTTGTCGGCTTGTGCTTACGAATTCCCATGGATCTTCGTTCCTTGTCTTCCTAGCCTCGGGCTCACTCGCCCTGGCCGGCGAAGATATCGATGCGATCTCCCTCGGCCACGGTCACGATGGCGCGCTTGGTGTCCTTGCGCTTGCCGACCCCGGCACGGGTGCGGCGCGTCTTGCCCTTGCGGTTCATCGTGTTCACGGCGGTGACCTTGACGTCGAAGATCTGCTCGATGGCGATCTTGATCTCGGTCTTGTTGGCGGTCGGCTTCACCAGGAACGTGTAGGCGTTCTGGTCGAGCAGGCCGTAGCTCTTCTCGGAGACGACCGGCGCCAGGATGATGTCGCGCGGGTCGCGGATCTTGAGATCGCTCACTTGGCGTCCTCCTCAGCAGCAGAGCCCTTGTCGGACTTGACGGCGTTGACGAATCCCGCGGCCTCGGCGGCCTGGGTGGTGGCGAACCAGACCTCGGCGATCGTGCGTCCGTACCAGGGCGACTCCGGGGTGTGGAACTTCATCGAGCTCTCGTTGCCCTTGATGTCGAATCCCTCGGGCGGGTTGTCGCCGCGGAAGGAGTCGGCACCGAAGGGGTGCAGGTCGGCCTCGTCGGTCTCGGGGACCTCGGCCTCGGCCGCGTCCTCGCCCACGAAGGCCGCCAGGGCGGCGCGGGTGAAGACGAGCTGGTCGGCCTTGAGGACGTCGTAGGCGTTGAGCTGGTCGGCGGCGATGACGTGCACCTCGGCCAGGTTGCGCACCGACAGCCAGGAGATCTCGTCGGAGCGGTCCAGGACGACGAGGACCTTCTTGAGGTCTCCGAGGTTCGACAGCACCGACTTGGCGGCCTTGGTCGACGGCTTGTCGCTCTCGACGAGGGAGGCCAGCACGAAGATCTGCCCGTCGCGGGCCCGGTCGGACAGGGCACCGCGCAGGGCGGCGGCCACCATCTTCTTGGGGGTGCGCTGGGCGTAGGAGCGTGGCTGGGGGCCGAACACGGTGCCACCGCCGACCCACTGGGGGGAGCGGGTGGAACCCTGTCGAGCACGGCCGGTGCCCTTCTGGCGCCACGGCTTCTTACCGCCGCCGGCGACCTCACCGCGGGTCTTGGTGGAGTGGGTGCCCTGACGGGCGGCGGCCTGCTGGGCCACAACCACCTGGTGGATCAGAGGGACGTTGGTGGCCACGTCGAAGACATCGCCCGGCAGCTCGACGGAGCCGGACTTCTTGCCCTTCGCGGTCAGCACGTCAATGGTCTTGTTCTCGCTCATGCGGCATCCCCATTCTTGGCGGCCTGCTTGGCAGCGCTGCGGACGACGAGGAGGGAGCCCTTCGGGCCGGGAACGGCGCCCCGGACCAGGATGATCCCGCGCTCGGCGTCAACCGAGTGGATCGGCAGGTTCTGGACGGTGACCCGGTCATTGCCCATCCGGCCGGCCATCCTCATACCCTTGAGCACCTTGCCGGGGGTGGAGCATCCACCGATGGAGCCCGGGGAGCGGTGCTTGCGGTGCACGCCGTGGGTGGCGCGCAGACCCTTGAAACCGTGGCGCTTCATGACGCCGGCGGTTCCATGGCCCTTGGTGGTCCCGGTGACGTCGACGACCTCAGCGGTCTCGAAGACGTCGGCGGTGATCTCCTGGCCGAGGGTGTACTCGGAGGCGTCGGCGGTGCGCAGCTCGACGAGGTGCCTGCGGGGGGTGACCCCGGCACGCTCGAAGTGGCCGGCCTCCGGCTTGGTCACGTTCTTGGCCTTGACGGCTCCGAAACCGAGCTGGACGGCGGAGTAGCCATCGGTCTCGGGGGTGCGCACCTGGGTCACCACACAGGGCCCGGCCTGGATCACAGTCACGGGGACGATGCGATTGTTCTCGTCCCACAGCTGGGTCATGCCGAGCTTGGTGCCCAGCACGCCCTTCACAGTGCGTTCATTGGTCATGCTGCTCAACCTCACGGAAGCTTGATCTCGATGTCGACGCCGGCCGGAAGGTCGAGACGCATCAGCGAGTCAACCGTCTTCGGAGTCGGGTCGAGGATGTCGATGAGCCGCTTGTGGGTGCGCATCTCGAAGTGCTCGCGGCTGTCCTTGTACTTGTGGGGTGAACGGATCACACAGAACACGTTCTTCTCGGTCGGAAGCGGCACCGGGCCTGCAACCTTCGCCCCCGTACGGGTCACCGTGTCGACGATTTTGCGCGCCGACGAGTCGATGACCTCGTGGTCGTAGGCCCGCAGCCTGATGCGGATCTTTTGTCCCGCCACAGTTGTTCCTTCTACTCGTCCCTGCCGCGCCCGGATTTCTCCGGCACGCCCAGAGGGTTCCGGCATGGGACCCGGCTGGCGCCGGACCCCGCATTGTCAGATCCACATGGATCGGCCCGGCGCCGGGCCGACAAGGCCTCGCACCAGGTAACCCACAGGGCTCCTTCGGCTCCTACCACCGACCCCCGAGGTCGGGCGTGTCGCGCATCAGAGGCCGCACGACACCGAGCTCACCAGAAGAATCCAGGAAGGACATTTACCGGGGAACACTGTGCATTTGTGCTTCCTCCGAGGCACGGTCACCAGACCGTGGGCCAGGACCTCGGGAGGATCCGCCACGACGGCGGCACCACCCGGAGCTGGTGGTCGGGGCGACGTCATGTCGCGGGTGTTTCCACAGAATCACCCGGTGGCACAGCGAGGCCCGTTCGGAGCAACCCGAACAGTCTCTCACGGTTCCCGCTTCGCTCCAAATCGAAGGGGAGGAATCCCCTTCGCTCGCGCAAGCGCTCGCTGACCCCTCATGCGTCGGCTGCCGCCAGAATCAGGTGAGCGTCGCCGGCCGGCCGCTGCGGGTCGGGTCCGCGACCGCGCTCCGAGACTCCCCACACACCTGAGTCACGGGGCCCGGGGCCCGGGTCCCGCCAGGGTCAGCGCGCGAGGGTCTCGGCGAAGCGACGGAGCCGGGTCAGGGTGGAGTCCCTGCCGAGGATCTCCATCGACTCGAAGAGTGGCGGGGAGACCCGGGACCCGGTCACCCCGACCCGGATCGGCGCGAAGGCCACCCGGGGCTTGATCCCCATCGCCTCGCAGATCCCCGCACGCAGCGCGGCCTGGATCGGCTCGGCGGTGAAGTCCTCCAGATCGCCCAGGGCCTCGATCGCGGCCGCGGTGATCGCGGTGGGATCCCCCTTGAGCTTGGCCACCGAGTCCTCGTCGAAGCCCAGCTCCTCGTCGGGCTCCAGCAGGAAGGCCAGCTTGGGGACGGCCTCCGACAGCAGCGTCAGGCGCTCCTGGACCAGCGGCATCGCGGCCCTCAGCGTGGCGACGTCGTCATCCGACGGGTCGGTGAGCTGGCCGGCCTCCACCGCATATGCGAGCACCCGGTCGGCCAGTCCACCGGCGTCCAGGGAGCGGATGTACATGCCGTTGAGCCAGTCGAGCTTCGCGGTGTCGAAGACCGGGCCTCCGGTGGAGATGTCCTCCCAGCGGAACCGCGAGATGAAGGACTCGTAGCTCTCCATCTCCTGGCCCTCGGCCAGGGTCGGGTAGGCCAGCAGCTGGAGGAAGTTGCGCAGCGCCTCGGGCAGATAGCCCTGCTCGCGGAACCACATGAGCCTGGCGGCCGGGTTCTTGCGCTTGGAGATCTTGGACTTGTCGGTGTTGCGCAGCAGCGGCATGTGGGCGAACTGCGGAGCCTGCCATCCCAGCCACTTGTACAGCAGCAGATGCTTGGGCGTCGAGGAGATCCACTCCTCGCCGCGCACCACGGTGTCGATGCCCATCAGGTGGTCGTCGACGACGACGGCCATGTGGTAGGTCGGGAAGCCGTCGGCCTTGAGAATCACCTGATCGTCGGGATGCGGGGCCCTCACGTCACCCCGAATGAGGTCGTGGAAGCCGAGCTCGACGTCGTCGGGGATGTGCATCCGGACCACCGGCGTCTCGGTGAACCCGGGCAGCTTCGCCCTCTCCTCGCGGGTCATCCCCAGGCAGAGCTGGTCGTAGCCGGTCTCCGGGGAGTGGGCGTCGGCCCGCTGCTTCCGCAGATCCGCGAGCCGCTCGGAGGAGCACCAGCAGTAGTAGGCGTGGCCGTCGGCGATGAGCTGGTCGACGAAGGGACGATAGGTGTCCAGACGCTCCGACTGCTTGTAAGGGGCGTAGGGCCCGCCCACCAGCGGGCTCTCATCGGGGCCCAGACCCAACCACTCCAGGGAGTCGTAGATCTGCTGCTCGGAGCCCTCCACGAGCCGGTTGCGGTCGGTGTCCTCGATGCGCAGCACGAACTGTCCCCCGGTCTGGCGGGCCCAGGCCTTGTCGAAGAGAGCCATGTAGGCCGTGCCGACATGGGGATCGCCGGTCGGCGAGGGGGCGACGCGGGTGCGTGCGGGTGCGTGCTGGGAATCAGTCATGATGCCCGCAATCCTACTGGAGAGGCGCCCGCCCTCCCCTCAGAACCCGGGGCCCGATCCGCCGAGGGGCGGGGCACCCAGCTCTACTGGTAATTTTCGGGGCATGGCTGAACCGTCCTCCACGCCCTCATCGGCACCCTCGACCGCCCCGTCGATCGCCCCGTCTGATTTCATCCGCGACGTCGTCCGCGAGGACAACGCCCAGGGCACCTACTCAGGACGCGTCCAGACCCGCTTCCCACCCGAGCCGAACGGCTACCTGCACATCGGCCACGCCAAAGCCATCGTCACCGACTTCGGCATCGCCGAGAGCTTCGGCGGCGTCTGCAATCTGCGCCTGGACGACACCAATCCGGGCACCGAGGAGACCGAGTACGTCCAGGCCATCGTCGACGACATCGCCTGGCTCGGCTACACGCCGGGGCGCGTCGTCCACGCCTCCGACTACTTCGAGCAGCTCTACAGCTGGGCGCAGTACCTCATCGAGCAGGGCCTCGCCTATGTCGACGACCAGGACCCCGAGACCATCTCGGCCCAGCGCGGCGGCTACGGGAAGCCCGGCGTCGAGAGCCCCTACCGGGACCGGCCGGCCGCCGAGAGTCTGGACCTGCTGGCCCGGATGCGCATCGGCGAGTTCCCCGACGGGTCCCGCTGCCTGCGCGCCCGCATCGACATGCAGAACGAGAACATGTGGCTGCGTGATCCGGTGATGTACCGGATCCGCCACATGCACCACCACAGCACGGGTGACGAGTGGAAGATCTTCCCCACCTACGACTGGGCCCACGGGCAGTCCGACGCCATCGAAGGGGTCACCCACTCGCTGTGCTCCCTGGAGTTCAACAGCCACCGGCCGCTCTACGAATGGTTCCTGGCCCACCTGCCGCTGGAGGGCCCCGCCCCCAAGCAGCGCGAGTTCGCCCGCCTGGAGCTCACCCACACCATCACCTCGAAGCGCCGGCTCAAGAAGCTCGTCGACGACCGTCTCGTCGACGGCTGGGACGACCCGAGGATGCCCACCCTGCGCGGAATGCGGCGACGCGGCTACCCCGCCGCCGCGATCCGCGACTTCTGCACCGCGATCGGCACCACCCGCAACAATTCGGTGCGCGCCATCGAGGAGTTCGAGTCCTTCGTCCGCAAGGAGCTCAACCGCACCGCCCAGCGGCGGATGGCGGTGCTGCACCCGCTCAAACTGGTGCTCGACGGTTGGCCCGTCGATGCCGACGGCAACCCCGTCGTCGACCACTTCGAGATCGTCAACAACCCCGAGAATCCCGACGACGGCACCCGCCGGGTCGCCTTCTCCGGCACCCTGTGGATCGAGCAGGACGATTTCCGCGAGGATCCTCCCCGCAAGTACTTCCGCCTCTCCCCCGGCCGCGAGGTCCGGCTGCGCGGCGCCTACCTGGTCACGGCCACCGACGTCGTCAAGGACGCCGAGGGACGGATCGTGGAGGTCCACGCCTCCTACGACCCCGATTCACGGGGCGGGACGGCGCCCGACGGGCGCAAGGTGAAGTCGACCATGCACTGGGTCTCGGCCGCCCACGCCGTCGACGCCGAGGTCCGCCTCTACGACCGGCTGTTCACCGCCGATATCCCCGGGGAGGCCACCGGCGAGGCCCTCGACGACCTGAACCCCGACTCCCGACAGATCCTCACCGGGTGCAAGCTCGAGGCCGCCCTGGCCGACACCGATCCCGGCCAGGTGGTGCAGTTCGAGCGCCTCGGGTACTTCGGTGTCGACCCGGACTCCCCGATGGTCTTCCACCGGACCGTGGGGCTGCGCGACGAGTGGGCGCACATCCAGAAGCGCAACGGCTGAACCCGGTCGTCGCGCCCCGTCCGGTCGCGGGTCCGCGGTGGTCCGGGCTGGATAGAGTGACGCCATGAGCGATGCGACCGATATTCTTCACGACTTCGTCTCACGGATCCGCGACGGGGCCGCCCGGCTGTGCGACGGCCTGGCCGAGGAGCACGCCACCTATCAGGTGAACCCCGGCACCAACACCATCTGCTGGCTGCTGTGGCACTCCGCCCGGGAGATCGACGCCCAGATCCATGACGCGGTCGGCGGCGCCCAGCTCTGGGAGGAGTGGGCCGGCCGCCTCGGCCTGGCGCTTCCGCCGGCCCGGCTGGGTGCCGGTGCCACCGGTTTCGGGCAGAGCCCCGAGGACGTCATCTACGTCGTGGCCCCGGTGGCCGACCTGCTGGGCTACCTCACCGACGTCTGCGACGAGGCCGACGCGATCATCAAGGGACTCGGCCCCGAGGATCTGGGACGGGTAATCGACCCCGCCTGGAATCCCCCGGTCACGCTGTCGGTGCGGATCGTGTCGATCCTGGATGACGCCGTTCAGCATCTGGGCCAGGCGGCCCTGGTCCGCGGAATCGCGGAGAGGGCCAGCGCTGCGTGAGTGAGGCCCGCGACAACTCCGACCTGCCGGCCGCCGGCGTCCCGCGGGAGGCAGCGTCCGGTGACGAGACCGGCCTCGTGCCCCACGGTGCGCAGGACCGTGAGTCCGACGTCGCGCGGAGCGGGCAGCCTGAGGTCACGGAGCACCGGGATCCCGGCCAGGGAGCCACGGTCATCGCACCGCTGGAGCGCGTCGAGGAGGAGTGGGTCATCGCCGAGCGGACGCTGGCCCGCTACGTGCTGCGCCACGCCAGCGTCGGAGGCCTGCTCGGATCACTCTTCGGCTTCTGGACAGCGCTGTCCCCCAGCCTCATCCCCCGCACCTGGTGGATGATCCTCATCAATGTCGCCATGTCGATGCTCTTCGCCTACGGCGTCGGCCACCTCATCGGCTATCTGCTCCGCCGTTTCTCGGCCCTCATCGACCTGCAGATCACCGCCTCGGCCAGGGCCGTCCGCATCATCCGATGGCTGGGCTACGCCGTCGTCCTGGCGGTCACGGTGAGCGTGTGGTTCTGGGCCATCCAGCAGCAGCGCGACGTGTCGCGGACCGTGAACCTCCAGCGACATTTCTGGCTGACACAGATCTTCGGCGCACTCACCGGCATTCTCGCCTTCGTGGCCGTCCTGCTGCTCATCCGCACCATCAGCCACGGACTGCGCCGGCTGTACTCCGGCGTCCACCGGTTCATCACCCAACCGGTGCTGGCGACCTCGGTCTTCGTGATCGCCCTCGTCCTCGCCCTGCTGGCCACCAACAACGTGGTGGTGCGCACGGCGGCCAATGCCGTGGCCCACCAGATGGAGACCGTCAACCGTCGGACCACCGAGGGTGTGCACCGCCCCACCTCACCACTGCGCTCCGGTGGCCCGGGATCCACCCGCTCATGGGCGAGCCTGGGGCGCAAGGGCCAGGACTTCGTCGCCTCGGGCCCGACCGCGGCACAGATCGCCGGGACCACCGGGAAGCCCGCCATCGAACCGATCAGGGCCTACGCCGGGCTGCCCGCCGACCGGGACTTCGCCGAGGCCGCCCGTGCCGTGCTGGCCGAACTCATCCGGACCCGCGCCTTCGACCGCAAGGTGCTGGTGATCTACAACACCACCGGATCCGGGTGGGTCGAGGAGTGGTCAGTCTCAGCAGTCGAGTACCTCACCGGGGGCGACTGCGCCACGGCCTCCATGCAGTACAGCTATCTGGGCAGCCCCGGCGCCTTCCTGCTCGACCGCGAATCCCCGAAGGAAGGGGCCAGGGCTCTGTTCAGAGTGATCCACGACTACTGGGCGACCCTCGACCCCGCGCATCGACCGAAGCTGTACACGTCCGGGGTCTCGCTCGGCGCCTACGGCGGCCAGTCGGCCTTCAAAGACGCCGACGACATGATGGCCAAGGTCGACGGGGCGGTCTGGGTCGGCTCCCCGGGGATCACGCCGATCTGGGAGTCGCTCACCGACGCCCGGCGCCAGGGCTCCCCCGAGATCGCGCCGGTGATCGGATCGGGATCCCACATCCGCTTCATCCCGGGTATCCGGTACATCGACCGGGACCGCTGGGGAGCCAGGTATCCCGCGTGGAAGGGGCCGCGGATCGCCTACGTGCAGCACTCGTCGGACCCGGTGACGTGGTGGCAGCCCGACCTCATCTGGCGGGAGCCCGACTGGATCCGGGAACGCGCCGGCATCGACACGAATCCGCGGATCTCCTGGTCCCCGTGGTCCACCTTCTGGCAGGTGACCGCCGACATGGCGATCGCCGTCTCGGTGCCGGGCGGCCACGGCCACAGCTACCACCAGGAACTCATCTGGGTGTGGTCGTCGGTGCTGGGCACCGACCAGATCACCGAGGGGCAGAAGCAGTCCATCGCCAAGGACCTGCCGAAGTCGATCAAGGGCACCGACTGACGACCCAAGCGTCGGGAAGCCGCTGGGCGACGCCCTCCATCCCAGCAGCCACGCGCCCCAGGACATCACCGGGGGTGATCACCTACCCCCGGGCAAGGCCTGCGATGCGTCGCACCGCGTCCTCCACCGCCCACTCGGCATCGGCCGAATGCCCCTTGACCCCGGCGTCCAACTCGGCGACGATCTGCACCGCCGCTGCCACGGATGCCGATGACCACCCCCGCGCTGCACGGACGGTCTTCTCCAGCTTCCACGGCGGCATGCCGAACTCGGCGGCCTGCGAGCGGGGATTGACCCGGTCCCCGTGCACCCGGGCGATGTCGCCGATCATCCCCGACAGCGCCGAAGCCAGCAGCACCGGATGCACGCCGAGCTGCAGGGCCCGGCGCGCCGAGCCGACCGCGGCATCGGAGCGTCCGGCCAGGGCCTGCTCGGCGACATCGAAGCCGGAGACCTCCGCCGAGCCGGTGTAGTAGCGGTGCACCGCCTCCTCGGTGACCTGTCCGTCGGTGTCGGCGACGAGCTGGCTGATCGCACTGGCCAACTCGCGCAGGTCCGAACCGACCGAATCCAACAGTGCCGCGGTGACGTCCGGGGTGACCCGCACCTTGTGCCGACGGAACTCCTGCTCGACGAAGGCCTGTTTCTCCCTGCCCTTGAGTTCGGCGGCGGAATGCACCTGCACCGAGCCAGCCGGACCCTTCTTCGGCAGGCTGGTGACCAGTGCCTTCTGGCGCCCCTTGCCGGAGTGCTGGAGAATCAGGACCACGCCCGGCGCAGGATCGGCGACGGCGGCCTCGATGAGTCCGGCGGTGTCCTTGGATGCCTCGGCCAGTCCGGTGACCGCGACGACACGGTCCTCGGCGAACAGGGAGGGGCTGAGCAGCTCGGCCAGTTCCCCGGCGTCGATCTCGCTGACCTTGCGCATCTCCACCGGCAGGTCAGGGTTGCCGGCGGAGCGCCTGGCTTCCTCGACGATCGCGGTGCGCCGTCGCTCAGCGAGGAAGTCGTCCCCGCCGACGATGAGGTACACCTGTGCGGTGGCCGACGGGCGCGTGGATGACACGGAAGACGCTGGAGCCATGCCCGCCATAGTAGACAGCGCACCGGACCAGCTCACCCCTGCCCCGAGGCGTGCAGTCCGTCGTCGGCGAGAAGTACTGTTCCGTCGCGACAGGGGTAGGCCACGGGGACGCCGCCAGGGGTCATGCTGGGCATGCCGCGGGAGCGTCCGCAGGCGGTCACCACGTACAGGTCAGGACGCTGTGTGCCGGAGGCCGCCTGTTCATGTCGCAGGACGCTCCCATCGTCGGGCAGGGTGATGACCTGCACGGTGTCGGCTCCGTGGTCTCCGGGGCTCAGCAGCTCAGGACCGTCGTCGGCCCACCGCACCCCGATCCGCCAGTCGGTCACCTCGTCGAGGTTCTCGGCCCAGGTCCGGTCGATGCCTGTACCGAAGCGTGGTGTGGCCGCAGGTGTGGGGTACGGCCCGGCGGTCAGTGTTCCGAC
>OMJG01000105.1_pt1 | contig 59582 bp, 59 predicted proteins | sample 1646431 | NCBI WGS metagenome assembly OMJG01 (sample SAMN03771674, study PRJEB25209) | food metagenome | isolation source: Cotija cheese | place: Mexico:Jalisco,Michoacan | collected 2011-12-12 | reverse complement strand
AATAAAGAAAATGACGTTAGTGATTTCTCACCAACGTCATTTATTATAGAACCATAAAAAAGGAAGAGATGCAACCTGTATTCAAGGTTGTCTCTCTTCCTTTATTTGAATGCATATGTAAAAAGGAGGAGAGCTAAGCAGGTCTCTTCTCCTTGGATTCAATCTGTTTTAAGATTTGCGATTTTCGTCATCTTTTGCTTTATCGTCTTCCAAATGAAGAGCCCCTTCTGTTTGAACTTCAGCATTTTCTTTACGCAGAGATTCTGATACTTGTTGGGTATCTTCTTTGGTTTCTTTTTCAATGGTAACCTCATTTTTTACGACAGGACGTTTGGTCACATCTATTTGTTCTTCTGATAAAGGAATAGTAATTTCTTCGTCTTCTTCTATCGTTGTATCAGAAGGGGTATCGCTGGAGGCAGGATGTATTTCGATCTTGATGTCTTCATGTTTTACAGGGACATCTACTGTTTTGGTTTCTTCTGTAACATTTTTCTGGATGTGTACTTCACCGATTTGTTTTTCATGTTTGTTGATATCCAGTTCTTCTTCTTTTAATTCGATCGATTCTTTTTGGTTATCCGAGGTATGAGCAGAGTGTTGTGTTGAAGAGGAACGATTCTCTTCTGTATTGGTTTCATCTGTGGATGATTTGACGATCGGGTCCATTGGCGGTTCTACAGGTTCTGTTGTTTCATAATTGGTTACACTGTCTGTATTAGGGTTTTCTTGAACCAGCACTACGATGTGTCCGGCATCCAAGTCACTTTGGTAATCGTTCAATAAGATGTTTTCATTTTTAGATGTCTGATGTGTTGTGTTATTTGCTGAATCGCTTGTGAAAATATCTTTGACTTTCTCTATAAATGATTCATCATTTTGTTCATCTGAAGATTCAGGATCATTGTATACTTTAGTTGGGACATCTGTCCGAATGGTACTATGAGTAGAAGCGTTTGAAACGAGCGTAATATCATCTTTATTATATCCTTGCACAATCAACTGATCTATTGCGCTATTAGCTTCTTTAACGGTTTCATAGCTTCCTTTGATAAATTGATTCATTACTTGAGTCCTCCTTGATTTTCAACGAAAATCGTTTAATTTCAGTATAGAAATACTGTGAGTATTATTCAAATTAAACGCATATAAGGGTGAAAAAGCCGCATTAAAACCAAAAGAGAATGGCTGATTTGGCTAAACAAGCGTTGTTCAAAATAAAAAATCTGGAACAAGCATTGTGCCTGTCCCAGATCATGAAACTTAATTTAATTGATAATGAGTTACGTGTTTATTTTTTTGGCGAACGGTGTGCCGGATCAGTTGGATCAATATCCGGATCATCAGCTGGTGTGATAGATGGGTCAACAGATGGATCGTTTTCAGAATCGACTACAACATCTGATGCTGGATTAATCGGGTCAACGACTGGTTTATCCACTTTTCCTGCTTTATCTGAGGAACGCTCAGTCGATTGAGAACCCTCTTGATGAGCAGGTTCCGTTGGATCGATTCCAGGTTTATCCGTTGGCGCTATGGCCGGATCAACAGAAGGGTCATCTTTTGAATCAACCACAACGTCTGAAGCAGGGTTAATCGGATCAACGACCGGTTTATCTACCGAGTCATTTGTATCAATGACGGGTTTGTCTGCTGAATTGCCGGAATCAATGATTGGTCGATCGGCATTCATTCCAGATACATTCGTATCCAATCGTTCTTCGGCTAAAAGGACGATACTGCCGCGAGAAATGTCAGCTTGATATTCATCTAACAGAGTGTTTTCTTCGTTTGAAGTATGCGATACCTGATGATCATCAGAATCGCCAGTAAAAACATCTTTTATTTTATCAATAACGGACTCATCGTTTTCTTTATCAGTATCTTTTTCGTTGTGATGATTTCCATAAACTTTTACAGGAATATCTGTATCGATTTGTTGAGCAGTTGCCTGATTCGCTGCCAATGTAAGTTCATCTCTAGCTTGGCCTTGATCGATCAGGTTTTCTGCAGCGCGTTTTGCTTCATCTACAGTTTGGTAACTTCCAATAATATGTTTGCTCATGAATAAATTCCTCCTAATGGAATTTCAAAAACTATTGGTTCTATTTTCAGTATAAGGAGGATAATGACTGAATACAAACTATATGCTCACTTTGAAAATGTCAGCTGTCATCTGAAGATATATTGAAAAGAAACCCAATTATGCTGCAAAAAGGATAAGCAGGAAATTAGCAATGTGTTGCTCAATTTTTTAGTGTTCATATGGATTTAAAAGAAGTATTTACAAACATAAAACGATTAATTACCGGAAAGATATCATTATGCATCTGCTGTCTACATAGATAATGATAATCAATTTATCATTATTTAATATTTATTTATTGTTTATCGATATAAATATATTGTTTATCAAAACGTAACATGATATGATCTATTCAAGAACAGAGCAAGGAGAGGATAAAAAATGAGAATTAGAACGTTATTATTGAAAGTGGCTCTAGGAATATTAGCCGTTGGGACAGTTGCCTTTATGATATTCATTCTTCCGAATATCAAGGAATTGATGCAGGCTGTGATTCCGAACATGGCGATTTTACAACCTTTAACTCAAGCAGGGCTAGCAGGAACAGGCATCTGCTTTATATATATTCTGTTTCAGACATTCAAGCTGATTTTAAATATCGATCGCAACGAAGCTTTTTCAGAAAGTACGATCAAGTGTTTGAAGAATATCCGCAATTCGGGATATGTGATGACGGGTATTTATGTCCTGCTGATGCCGATTATTTATTTGATTGCGGAATTTGATGATGCACCTGGACTGATTTTATTCGGCGCATTCTTTGTGTTTGTTGCTGCTGTTATCGTAGCATTTGCAGATGTGCTGAATAAATTGTTCGCTAATGCATTGGCTTACAAGAAAGAAAACGACTTAACGATTTGAGGGGATAGAAGTGGAAATCATTGTAAACCTAGACATCATGCTGGCAAGAAGGAAAATGTCTGTGACCGAACTGTCGGAGAAAGTCGGTATCACGATGGCAAATATATCCAATCTGAAAAACGGTAAGGCAAAAGCCATTCGATTTTCTACATTGGAGAAACTGTGTGAAGTACTGGAGTGCCAGCCCGGAGATTTGCTGGAATATGGAAAAGAAGTATAAATAAAAAGGACGACTAGGGGTTTGATCCAAGTCGTCCTTTTGCTTATCTATAAATTATGCGGTCCTTTTAAATCATGATCTTCATCTACAGGGATGTCACCGGGTTCGTCTTCCTTATCGGTAGCGGGAACTTCTCTCGATGTGTCGTTGCCGATGTAGCTCTCTCTTGAAGCAGTCGAACCCAAGTCAGGTGCCCGAGCCGGATCAACTGCTGGACTTTCTGCTTCTCCATTGGTTGAGCCCGTTCTTTGATCTTCATTGATACTGGAGTCTTCGTCTGCCAGTACAATGAAATGACCGTTTTGAATATCATTTTTGTAGTCATTCAACTCAGGATAAGAGTCATCAGTCGTTACATTCATATCTAAGTCTGAAGGGATTTCTTGCTTCTTGTTTTCATTTGTAACCACTACAATGCCGTCTTTGTTATATCCGCGCATAACCAGGGCGTTGATTGCATGGGTAACATCCTCCATGGAAGTATAATTTCCGTCTACATATTTACTCATTTATTTTCCTCCTATTACTATTTGGTGAAGCTGGAGTTTGATCATAAAAATCTGCAATTCTTACGGACGATGCATAATGTCACTGTTGTCGACATGAATGTCTTCTGGATTATCTTTTTTAAATCCATCTGTCGTCTGTGGAATAGAAGATACTTCTGGATCTTGAATCGAACTGTGATTGTCGTACCCGCTGTTCGGTTCTGTTGTTGGATCACGATCTAAACTTGGTGCCGTTGCGGCCAGTAAGAAAATGTCTCCTGCTCGAATGGCTTCTTTGTGATCCTGCAGCTGTTTTGTTGTTTCCGAGTCACGATCGGAATCGTCATTGTCATTACTAGTAAAGGTATCTTTAATTTTATCCATTATGGATTCATCTTGATCGTTGTCCTCTTGGTCCAAGGAAAGATCAGTGGTAACGTCCATTTCCGTTTGAGCGGCTAATTCTGACTTAGTCGAATCATTTGTCACAAATAATAAGTCTTCATTCGCATACCCTTGTGATAATAAGGCTTTTGCTGCATGGACTGCTTCTTCAACTGATCTATAATGACCTTCAACATATTTATCCATTTCATACATTCCCCCTTCAATATAAACCAACGATTACACTTCCCAGTATATAAATCAGCTTTCAGATTTACAATTAATACCTTTATATATTAGAATGTCTGGAATTAGGTAATAATTAAAAACCCCATAAGAAAGATTAAATGCATCTCTCTTATGGGGATCAGACGGTTTTAGTCTGTCTTCCTAGTAAATGTAGAAATTAAGTTGCTTAATACGTCTGTGATTTCTTCGACGGAGGTCTCCTGATCGTTTTCCATCCAATCAAGTATTGTTCCGATCGTTCCTTTTACAAAATAGGTGAAATAATATTCCAGGAGTCGCGGGTTCTGTTCATTGAACAAAATACTGAAATCTTTCATAGCTGCTTCATGAACTTCCGAAAAAATATCATTGACCATTTTACTGTTCTGGTAATTGGCTAAGATGATTCTGCTGGCAGCTTCGTTTTCTTTGAACAATAAAATCAAGCGCTGCAGCCAGTCGTGCAGTTGGTCCTGCGGCTTCATGGCCAGAATAGGTTTGATTTGTTCAGTGAGATCTAACTCGATTTTCTGATAGAGATCAAAAGGATCTGAGAAATGAATATAAAATGTTCCACGATTCACATCAGCGAGCTTGCAGATTTCCGTAACGGTGATTTTAGATAAATCGGTATCTTTCAACAAAGTTAAAAAAGCTTCTTTAATGGCTGCAATGGTATATTGAGTTCGGCGGTTATTTTTTCGTCCAACCATTTTACATTACTCCTTTCAACAGATTATGTATTTGTGTTGATTTAATGACAAAGTGATTCGTATTGTTGGTTGCCAATCATACGCAAGGTTATTATACTGACATTATGTCTTTTAATCAACACTGTGTTCATAAAATGATTATTGAAAATAGAAGGAGTCATCGAGAATGGGATTTATTGAAGTAAAAAATGAGTATAAACGCTACCAGATGGGAGATACCATTATTGTTGCCAATAATGATATGAACTTTGAAGTAGCAGAAGGCGAATTAACGGTTATTTTAGGACCGAGTGGCGCCGGTAAGTCCACTGTATTAAATATTTTAGGCGGAATGGATTCACCTAGTGATGGAGAAATCATTATTGATGAAATGAATATTGAAAACTATTCAGAGAAAAAACTGACAGAATACCGACGCAAAGATATTGGGTTTGTATTCCAGTTTTATAATTTGGTTCCGAATTTGACTGCACTTGAAAATGTAGAGTTGGCAACTGCTGTGTCTCCAGATGCATTGGATCCTGCACAAGTATTAAAACAAGTAGGACTAGAAGATCGAATGCAGAACTTTCCGGCACAATTGTCAGGCGGCGAGCAGCAGCGTGTGGCAATCGCCCGTGCATTAGCTAAAAATCCGAAGCTCTTACTGTGCGATGAGCCCACAGGAGCACTGGATTTCAATACTGGTAAGCAGATTCTGAAGCTGCTTCAAGATGCCAGCCGTGAAGCAAATAAAACAGTTTTGATTATTACGCACAACTCAGCGATCGCACCAATGGCTGATAGAGTGATTCACATCAATGATGCTAAAGTCCGGTCTGTTGAGATCAATGAAAACCCGGTACCAGTCGACGAGATTGAATGGTAGGAGGGGACAGCAGTGAAAATAAAGTTATATTTAAAATCAACCTTTACAGATATTCGTAAATCGTTCGGCCGTTTCATTTCTATTATTTTGATCATTCTCATGGGTGTTCTGCTCTTTGTGGGAATCAAGTCAGTTGGTCCGAACCTGGAAAAAACGGTAGGGAATTTTGTAGACAAAATCCAGTTGTCTGATTTGCAGATCCAGTCGACTGCCGGATTGACAGAAGCAGATCTGGAAGCTTTTGAAGAAGTGGAAGGTACAGAAGCAGAGCTGGGCTACAGTATTCCGCAATATATTGAAGAAGAGCAGCTGAATCTGCAGATCCATTCCTATGATGAAAGCAGCGAGCAAAATCAGCTGATCATCACAGAAGGTCAGTTGCCCCAAGCAAATGACGAAGTGATACTTGATGAAGAACTGGCTGATCAATATGCCATTGGAGACGAACTGATGATTGAAAACGATCAGCTTACGGAGTCGACATTCGAAGTTGTCGGTTATGCTGATTCACCGCTTTATGTGGACGATAAAACGCGTGGAGCCACGACAGTAGGTGACGGTGAACTGGATGGGTTCGTCTATATCCCTGAAGCTGCTTTTGATGCAGAGGCTTATTCTATCATGTATATGAACTTTACGGATTTAGCTTCTCTTCAGCCGTTGTCAGATGAATATGATCAGGCACTGGAAGAAAAAGTAGATCAGCTGGAAACTGTTTTTGATACACGTGCCGTAGAAAGAAAAGAAACACTGCAAGAGGAAGCTTTAGATCAACTGTCTGATGAAGAACAAACGGTGGAAGATAATCAGGCACAATTGACAGATGGTCAAAATCAGCTAGAAGCAGCGCAAACACAATTGGACACACAGCGTGAGCAATTGGAAGCGCAAAGAGCGCAGTTGACGGCGCAATTTGGAGCAGCTGTTGCTGATGAACAGCTTGCAGATGCTGCAGCACAGCTTGAAGAAGCTGAAGCACAACTGGCAGATCAGCGTGCTGAACTGGAAGAGAATCAGGCACAGCTTGAAGAAGCAAGAGCAGAACTTGAAGACGCTAGAACAGAAATTGAAGAAATGGATACACCGAATTATATTGTGAATGACCGGACCAGTAATCCCGGGTTCACGGAATACACAAGTCTGGCAGATCGTATTGATGCGATTGCCAATGTCTTTCCTGTGTTCTTTTTCTTTATTGCGATTCTCATTACCTTCACGACAATGACACGAATGGTCGAAGAAAATCGTAAAGAAATCGGAACGCTGAAAGCTTTAGGTTATAGAAAACTAGAAATTGCCAGCAAGTATATTCTATATGCTGTATTAGCCGCTGCAATCGGAACAACGCTAGGCGTTATCATCGGTGTTAAAGCCTTGCCGCGTGTGGTCTTTAACTTGTTGGGAGAGCAATATATTTTTACAGACTATACAACAGCCTTTTTTGTCTTTCCGATTACCTTGGCAGTCATTGCTGCACTGATCGCTACATTAGGATCATCTATGTTGGTACTCACAAAAAATCTGCAAGAAAAAGCGACGGCTCTCTTGCTGCCGAAAGCACCGAAAGCCGGCAAACGAGTGCTATTAGAAAGAATTACACCGATCTGGAATAAAATGAACTTTAATCAGAAAGTGACTTATCGAAACCTTTTCCGTTATAAAGCACGAATGATTTTAACGATTTTAGGTATAGCCGGATGTACTGGATTGATGATGGCAGGGTTCGGATTGCAGGATTCTATTGGAGCTATTGCCAGCAAGCAATTTGACGATATCGTGCAGTATCAGTCGATCGTGACACTGGAAGAGGAAGACACAGAAGGAACAACTGACTACACTGCAGCACAAGAAGTGATTGAGCAGAATGAAGCAGTGAACAGCTACGCACCTGTTTATATGGATCAAGTTACCTTCACAGCTGAAGATGTAATGGACCAGTCGGTATCACTCTATGCATTTGATGATACTACTGATGTGAGCGATTATGTAACGCTGAATACTGAAAATGGCGGAGAGTCTGTAGAGCTGACGAATCAAGGGGCAGCGGTCACTTCTCGTCTAGCCAGTGTCTATAATGCTGAAGTGGGCGATACGCTGATGATCCAGGACTCAGAGGGAGATGAATTTGAGATCGAAGTGTCTGGTATTGTTGAGAACTATCTCGGACATAATGTTTATATGACTCACTCGTATTATGAAGAGGTTACAGATACTCAAAATCCTATGAATGCTTACTTGATCAAGTCGGATAATATGACAAATGAAGAAGAGGGGACGTTCTCAGAGAATCTTCTGGAAACGGACGAGGTGCTGAACACGACCTTTATGAGTGAGCAAATCGAAACACAGGCTGATTCCACCGATAATTTAGGTGTAATCGTATGGATCTTTATTATCTTGTCAGGGACACTTGCTTTTGTTGTTCTATACAACTTAACGAATATCAATATTTCGGAGCGGGAAAGAGAATTGGCAACCATTAAAGTACTTGGATTTTTTGATAATGAAGTGACCATGTATATTGTAAGAGAGAATGTTATCTTTACAATTTTCGGAATCTTGTTTGGGTTTGGAATTGGAAATATATTGACATGGTTTATTATTACCATGGCTTCTTCTGATATGATTGTTTTCCCATTGGTTATTCATCGGCAAGGATACGTAATTTCAGCAGTCATGACGGTATTATTCTCTGCTATCGTAATGTTGTTTACGCACAGAAAATTAAAAACCATCAATATGATCGAAGCTTTGAAATCAAATGAATAAATAAATTGAAAAAAGGTGTCGGCATGATTGCCGACACCTTTTTATATGCATTCGTTAATCTTCTTTGCGCTTGATGGTTGGATGATCTGGTAAAATGATCGGTTGTGCATAATCAAACTCTAACTTTAATTCTTGATTTTCAAGTTCTGCTTCTTCTTGTTCAACAGCATGTTCTTGAGATTCGATTTCCAGTTCTTGCACCTCTAAAGCTTGCTCTCTTTGCTCAATCAACCATTCGTTTTGTTCAATTGTATACTCATGATTTTCCATTTTGATCTTGAACCTCCTTCGGTCAAATAGAGCTGAACCCTTACTGCAATTTTACATGGAAGAGCCAGCCTTAACAAGTGCCTTTGAAGAAATTCTGATGCACCTAAAAAAGAGGCACCTTAGCGGTACCTCTTAATGATAGACTTAATTTTCTTGGCTGCGAATTGCACCAACTAAATGTTCTGATGATGCTGGTGGATTGTCGAGCAAGTGGCGGACTTGATCGAGATCAGGTTCTATTTTCCATGTCAGAATTCCGACGGGTTTATCGTCTTTAAGATAGTATACGACTTTCCCGCCGTCTACTTCATCGATCAGAACGTCTAATGAAGGGTCCAATGTCCCGATTGCTTTCCATGAGATATCAAAGACCATGGAGTAGAAGTAAGGTGTATAGTCATACGGGTGGTTGATACCGGCCATGACTTTTCCGACTGCGGTTCCTGAGTTTCTGGCGTGATCCACATGTTCAATGCGCTGTCTTCCAAGAATAGGATCTGGATAAGAAGCGATATCTCCAGCTGCATAGATGTCTGGGTCAGATGTACGTAAGTATTCATCCACGACCACACCGTTATCTACGTCTAGTCCTGCTTCCTTGGCAAGGTCTAAAACAGGGGAGACACCTAGTCCTAGAATAATGGAATCGGCTCTGACAGTCTCTCCATTGTTCAAAGCCAAAATAAATTCATCACCATCTTTAGAATAGCTTTCAGCGCGTGTCCCGCTGATCATTTTAATTCCATGATCTTTGTAGGTTTGTTCGTATTCTGCCGCAATTTCTTCCGGGAATCGGTTGTTGCCTAAGGTAGACTGCGGGTAAATCAAGGTAACTTTAGTGTTATTCAATGCCAAGTTGGCTGCCAGTTCTGTACCGATATAGCTTCCCCCGACAACTGCGATATGCTGATTATCTCCTGATAAGTTGCGCAGCTTTTTATAGTCACGGTAAGATCTGAAAGCATAAACTCTGTCATCTTCTGGACCTTCGATCGTTTTAGGAATACCGCCGGTAACGATCAGCAATTTCTTGTATTTAACGGTATCACCTTTATTGGTCGTTACAGTATGTTCCTGACGGTTAATCGATGTTGCTTCAGTGTCCAGCATCAATGCAGCTTGATGTTCTTCGCTGACATTATAGAAAATCTGATCTTCTGTAAAAGAATCATCTGTCCATAACTTTTTAGACAGCGCTGGACGTTCATAAGGTTTATCGACATCAGCTGATATAATCCCGATTGTTCCGGCTTTGTCTTCTTCACGAATACCTGCCACGGCATTTCCGGCAGCAATCCCACCGCCGATAATCAGATAGTCAACATAAGTTTCTTCATTGTTCATTAAGTGAGTCTCTCCTTTGATTGAGTATAAGATAAAATTACTGAATGGTTGCTACAGAACCTGCATCTACTCTATAGTTTGCGCCATTGACGAATGAAGCTTTATCAGAGCATAGGAAAGTAACGACGGCAGCAACTTCTTCCGCTTTACCACGGCGTTTCAGCTCGATGTAAGGTCTTTTTTCATCAAGGAATGATTGGATAGCTTCATCAAATGAGACATCCATTTCTTTGGAACGTTTTTCCATCATTTCATCGGTCATTGGAGTCGCAATGAATGCTGGTGAAACTGTATTGACAAGCAATCCTTCTTTAGCATATTGACGAGATAGTCCTTTAGAAAAGGCTAGTACTCCTGCCTTGGCAGCATCATAAGGCAGTTCATCTGCATACGGCTGAACGGCATTCTCGGAAGATAAGTATACGATGCGTCCCCATCCGCCATTTCTAAGATCAGGTAAAAATTCTCTTGTTACACGAACAGGTCCCAGCAAGTCGACTTCAAGAGTTTCGACCCAGCCTTCATCTTCAATTTCATGGAAAAGTCCTTGAGCACCGGAAGTGCCGGCATTTTGTACGAGAATATCGATTTCTCCAACGTTGTCTTTAACTTGTTCATGCAGTTGTTTTAAGCTTTCCAGATCAGTGATATCGGCTGGATAAGCGTAAACTTTGCCATGTTCTTTTAACTCCTCAGCTGTTTCTGCTAACTTTTCTGCTTTTTTATCAGTTAATACAACCGTAACGCCCTCTGCTAATAATTGTTCTGCAGTCGCTTTACCAATGCCTGAAGCAGGGCCGGTGATCAATGCGATTTTTCCTTTGATTCCTAAATCCATATGATTAGCCTCCTGAAATCTTATTTCTTGGTTTCAAAATAATCCTTGTTACTTTTCAGCGTACTCTTTCCGCTGGAAATCTGCAATTATTCAGCTTGCAGAACAAACAAAAGACCTTAACTCCAGTGGATGCTAAGGTCTTTAAGAAAATATTAATTAAGTGAACTGAATATAGATATCAAGACCATACGGATCTTCCAATTCAACCACTGACTGTTCGGCTTCTGAATATTCTTTATAGGGGCCGCCGGTCACATAAGCATAAGCTGTAAGAAGGCAATTTTCTTTATATTGATCAATCTTTTCTTTCTCAGAGTCAGGGATTTCTCCGAGTGAGATTCCCTCGACATAGAGTAAGCATGAATGGTCGTCTGGAGATACTAAGTTGACGTTAACTGTAGTGACGGCATCATATTTATAAACCCGTTTAGACATCGGACCGAAGTCAGCATCTGTTTTACCGGTATAATAGTTTTTGAAAGGGTCTTCTTTGATCATACGGTCAATGGCGGACTGGATAAGAGCGGAATCCTTTGTAATAGATCGAGCAGTCATTTTGGATTCGTATTGAATCATCTTGGCTTTGCCGTCGCATTTTTTCTTGGCAGTGTTTGAGTAAGACTTTTTAGACTTGAATAGGTTAAAGAACTTCATAGAGAGAGCTCCTTTTTGTATACCTTTACATTTGAACGTTTCTGCAGAATTTCCGTAAAAATTATATGTATTATTTTAAGGATACGTAATAAAAAGATTATTGTCAATTAAGACATCATAAAGAAAGATAGGATGCTTTACTAGAAATCATTGCTGGTGTTGATTAAAAGAGCGGGATTTTTGAATCTGGTCAGTAGACGTGAGAAACTATGGATAATCAATGAAAAAGAGGTGGGAAATTCAATGATTAAACAAATTTTGTTAGAAGAAGATCGTCCCTATCCTAATAGTGCATTTCCAGTTCTGTATTATCCAGAGGCTTTCAAAGAGATTACAAATAATGATAATCCAGAAAGAGAAGTGATCGAAAAACTTGGGCAACATCTATATAAAAGAGACTGGGTAGATGGGATTTTTCCATACCATCATTTTCACAATAATACTCATGAAGTTCTGGTCTGTATTGAAGGAGAAGTATCCGTTCAGCTAGGTGGCCCGAATGGAAAAACGGTGACCTTTTCAAAAGGAGATGTATTGCTGCTGCCGGCTGGTACAGCACATAAGAGAATTGAAGCTTCTGATGACTTCGAGATTGTGGGAGCTTACCCCGATGGTATAGATTACCAGACATATAGAGAAGAAGACGTTGCTTCTGAAGAAATATATGAGAAAGTCAGACAAGAATCTGCGAAGGTGCCTGTTCCAGAGAACGATCCAGTTCAAGGGCAAGAGGGTGCAGTGCAAAAGTATTGGAAATAATCATATTCATAGGAGAAAAACAAATACAATAGAATCAATAAAGACACTTTTCATGATTAAACAATCATAATCATGAAAAGTGTCTTTTTATAAAAAATATTCTTTTAAAAATGTGCAAAAAATTATTCTTCTGCCGCAAGTATCAATACTTCCCGCGGATTAATCAGCAGTTTTTGTCCTACATGCACGCCTAGAGATTCCAGTCCGGCTGTATGACGATTGGCAATAATCGTCCAGGCTTCAGGCAATGGATGAGCAGAGTTTAAGACAATACTCTCCGGATGCATGCTGGTATTAACAATAACGGCAAGCTGTTTCCACTTTGGCTGGTCTTCCATTAAATTAGGGATTGTGTAGGCAATGACGTTTTCTTTCAAAGCAGTGAAATGCGTTTGCTCAGCTGTCTTGGTCGTTGCATCTCTCAAAGGCGGATAAGCTTTTCGGATCTCAATCATCCCTTTGTAATAGTCGACCAAGTCTTTGTTTTCAGCCGCTCTGGTCCAGTGCAGTTTATTAACATCGATAGGAGAATGGTAGCTGTTATCATCTCCGAACTTCGTTCTGCCGAATTCCTCTCCGGCTTGCAGGAATATACCGCCTTGAGCCGTAAATAGAAGAGCTGCATTTAATTTATTCAACTGAATAACATCTTCGCGGCGGCTGTATTTATTGTCGTGTCGAATGCTGGCCACCAGTTTATCGTACAACGGCAAGTTATCGTGTGCAGAAGCGTAATTGACGACTTGTGAAGGGGTTCTAGCCCAGTCTTTTCCATCCGGAAGTGAAAAATCGCCTACCTCTACTTGAGTATTAGCCAGCAGACTGCCGATAAGGTCCCCATTCATAAAGGCACTGTCTTTGTAACCATTTGCGCCTTGTAAAAAGGCCCCTTTTTGAGCATCGAATACAGGTCCTTTGATAGAATCACGGAATTCATCATTAAAAATCGCGATACCATCAGCTAAAGACTGTACATGGAATTTGTCAGCTGGAATATTAGGCTCATGCAGTTCAACACTTCCGGCATTCCATGGTTCACCATATAAGATCACATCTTCCATACCAGCGTCATTAAAGGCTTGACGAATAGCGTTCATAGTGTCAACGTCATGAAGCCCCATCAAATCAAAGCGGAATCCGTCTATATGATATTCTTGAGCCCAATAAATCAGCGAGTCGATCATATACTTGCGCATCATTTTCCGTTCACTGGCCGTTTCATTTCCACAGCCCGAACCATTTGTCAGGTATCCATCTTCATTTTGACGATAGTAATAATCAGGAGCCGTACGCTGGAAGCAGCCGTCGTCTACGGTAAAAGTATGATTATAGACCACATCCAGTACTACTCCGATCTGCTGCTGGTGCAGACTCTGAACCATTTGTTTGAATTCACGGATTCTAGATATTGGATCGTTTGGGTTTAATGCGTATTTTCCTTCGGGAACCATATAGTTTTTAGGATCATAGCCCCAGTTATATTGATCGCCCAGCTCATCATTTTCAAAATCAAATGCAGGCAGTAAGTGTACATAGTTGATACCTAGCTGTTTCAAGTAGTTTAAACCAGTCGGCTGTTCTGGATCTTCAGCTAATACGGTCTCGGATTCAGTAAAGGCTAGGTATTTCCCTCTATATTCATCCGTAAATCCTGCCTTGTCGTCACTGGAAAAGTCTTCAATATGGGTCTCCCAGATTATGGCTTCAGTAATAGCCGTTTGTCTGACCGGTGCATCGTAATTCCAACCGACCGGATTCGTTTCTCTTAAATCTACAACCGCTGACCGATTGCCGTTAACGCCAACGGCTTTGCTGTAGATGTCAGGTGTTTCTGTCTCTTTGCCATTGTGTGTGAAAGTGTACGTATAAAATAGGCCCGCTAAGTCGCGCTCGACCTCTACTTGCCAGACAGTTTCCTGACGAGTCATCTCAATTTGTTCAATGAGTGTTTCTTCGTTTTCATCGCCAGTTTTATAAAGATTCAGTACAGCTTTTTCAGCCAGTGGCGACCAGACCTTGAAGAGTGATTTCTGTTTAGCATAAGTCAGTCCTAAGTCATAATCCTCATAAATATGCTGTTCTAAGTAATCGATCTTCTGTTGGATTGAATCAAATACCTTGTCCAAGTGAGTTCCTCCATCATTGTCATTATTCATTCAGTAATAATCTGCTGAAAAGTAAACAGCAGTACACACTTCTACTATAGCAATCTTGAATAAGAAAAGCATGTAGAACGAGTTATAGAATCAGTCGCCACTAGATAAATAAAACTAAAAAAGAAAGCTCTTTATACAAAAAACAGCGGACACCTTAATGGCGCCGCTGTAGAAATTAGGGCTGTTTCACTTCTTTTACAAGGATTTTAAATGCTGCTTTATGACTGATGACGGTTTTTAATCCTTCAGCAGATTCTAATGTCAAGGGCCCCTCGTATGCTTCTATATTCAGCAATGTATATGCATTACCTAACTGTACTTGTTTCTGCAGCAGATACTCCAGGAACTCCTGCTGATCATCTACTTCTTTGACGATAAATGGTGTGCCGACAGCTACGTCAACCAGTGGTGTATAATCCATTGTTTCAACCGTTCCATCTTTGTCGGGAATCACTCCGCCGTGCGGATCAAATCTCGGTTCGCCCAAAAACAAATCCAGTCGTTCAATCAGTGCATCAGAAGAAACATGCTCCAGCAGGTCTGCATCAGCATGCACCTCATTCCAATCGTAGCCTAACTTCTCGGACAGAAAAACTTCCCATAAACGATGTTTGCGGATCAATTTGTTGGCAATTTGCAATCCGCTGGATGTCAGTTGGACTCCTTGATAAGGGGTATGGTTGAGCAGACCTTCTTTCAGCAGCCGGCCATTCATTTCTGTCACAGAAGCGGCTGACACGGACAAAGCTTGGACAAGATTCTTATTGCTGACAACGGTTTTTTCTCCGCCCAGTTCATAGATCGCTTTTATATAATCTTCTTTGTTTGGGGTCATGGAGGATACTCCTTTATTTATCATTTAAACACCTTTATAGGCAGAATGCTCTCACGTAATACTTCACAGAAATCTTATTTTACAACCTTTCAAGCTATCCGACAAGCGGACACAGGCTGTAAGTTCAGTACTTTAATTATACCGTATAGACGTTATCAGAAGCAAACTTCATTTTAAATGTCTGCGGGCCAGAAGGATTCTTTTGTAAAAAAGATACAAAGTACACGGTTGACTTAAAAATATTTTTAGGGTAGTCTAAAAATATAAAATAAGCTCGCTTAAACAATAGTTTAAAAGGAGAAAAATCAAATGAAAAAGATTATGGGTCTGCTTTTACTGACGGGGATTGTTTTCCTTTCTGCTTGCGGTCAGCAAACAGAGTCTGCTGCCGGAGATGACGGGAAGATCAATGTAGTGGCGACGACAACGATGATCAAGGATCTGGTGGAACAAGTCGGAGGAGAGCAAGTAGCGGTTACTGGACTGATGGGACCGGGAGTGGATCCTCATACGTATAAACCTTCCGCAACAGAAGTCAATACAATTGGGGAAGCAGATATGATTGCCTATAACGGATTGCATTTAGAAGCGCAATTCACAGATGTCTTTGAACAATCTGCTCAGAGAGGCATTCCGACAATGGTTATTGGAGACGCAATAGCGGAAGACGATTTAATTCAAGTAGAAGAAGGAGCAGACTCTACAGTAGATCCGCATATCTGGTTCAGCGTAGAAAACTGGAAACTGGCAACAGATTATGTGGCAGAACACTTATCAGAACAAGATCCTGCCCATACAGCAATTTTTGAAGAAAATGCTGAAACTTACAAACAGGAATTGGATGAACTGCAGACTTATATTACCGAGAGAATTGAAGAGATTCCTGAACAATCTCGCTATCTTGTGACTGCTCACGATGCCTTTTCTTATTTCGGAGAAGCGTTCGACTTTGAAGTCGTAGGGTTGCAGGGAATCAATACGCAGACGGAAGCTGGAACAGGAGATATCAGCAGTCTTGCCGACTTTATTGTAGAGAAAGCGATCAGATCTGTATTTGTGGAAAGCTCAGTCTCTTCAAGAAACATGGATGCGCTGATTGAAGCAGTTAACAGTCGGGGTCAAGAGCTGCAAAATGCTGGAGAACTATTCTCCGATGCACTGGGAGATGAAGCACAGAACGCCGAAACGTATATCAAAATGTATCGATCAAATATAGATACCATTGTCGAAGGTCTAAATTAAGGCTGCTGTTGAATAGAATAAAAGTCTATTCAGCAGAGAATAAATTGGAGGGAAAATGAAGTGGCGGAAGAAGAAGTCATTACAATCAGACAATTAACCGTTGCCTATGATGCAAATCCAGTGCTCTGGAATATTACTGCAGCGTTTAAAAAAGGGAAAATCACGGCGATTATTGGACCCAATGGAGCCGGTAAGTCGACGCTGATCAAGTCAATGCTGGAGTTTGTCAAACCGGCTACAGGGCAAGTTAAATATAGTATAGATAAACAAACAAAAGAATATAAAAAAGTCAAAAATAAAATTGCTTATGTGCCGCAGAACAATTCGGTAGACTGGGATTTTCCAGCTGCAGTGCTGGATGTTGTGCTGATGGGCAGATATGGACACCTAGGTTGGCTGAAACGTCCTAAAAAAAGTGACAGAGACATTGCTGAAGAAATGTTGAAGAAAGTAGATATGGAATCTTTTCGCCATCGTCAGATCAGTCAATTATCAGGGGGACAGCGTCAGCGTGTTTTCTTGGCTAGAGCATTAGCACAGCAAGCTGACGTCTATCTATTGGACGAACCTTTAGCAGGAGTGGATATGAAAACAGAACGGATCATCATGAACTTGTTGAAAGAGTTGACCAAAAGGGGAAAGACCGTGATTGTTGTGCACCATGATCTGCAATCTGTAAGAGATTATTTTGACGAAGTCCTATTTATCAATCAGGAAATCGTGGCTGCTGGATCAGTAAAAGAAGTTTTCACGCAGGAAAATATATCAGCGACTTATCAGCAGGATCATAATCTTGGAGAAGGTGCAAGCAGCTGATGTGGACACAAATTACAGCAGTATTAAATGATTATACCTTTCAGGTGGTTGCGTTGGGTACGGGGATGCTGGGACTGATCAGCGGGGTAGTCGGTACCTATGTAACGCTCAGAAAAGAAAGTCTATTGGGAGATGCACTGAGTCATTCGGCACTTCCGGGAATCGGAATCGGATTTTTATTAATTCAAAGAAAAGAGTTTGTCGTACTGCTGCTGGGCGCGGTCGTTTCTGGGCTGATGGCGACAGGTCTCATTCAGCTTATGAGTAAAAAGAGTCCAGTAAAATTCGATAGTGCACTTTCCGTTGTTTTGTCCAGTTTCTTTGGACTGGGGTTGGTTATCATGACTATTATACAAAGGAATCCAAATGCACAGCAAGCTGGATTAGACAGTTTTATTTTTGGACAGGCAAGCGCTATGCTGACCCGAGATGTTTGGTTGATCGTTGGAGCAAGTATGATCATGCTCCTACTGATCAGTCTGTTCTGGAAAGAGTTCAAGATTTTTACATTTGATGCTGATTACGGAAAAACGTTGGGCTTTTCCAGCAGATGGGTAAACCTATTATTGTCTACGATGATCGTTTTAACCATTATTCTGGGACTAGAAGCGGTGGGGGTCATCCTGATCAGTGCGTTATTGATCGGTCCTTCAGTTGCAGCTAGACAGTGGTCAGATAAATTGAGCGTAGTGATGGGTCTTGCTGGAATCATCGGCGCTGTATCCGGAGCTGCGGGAACTATGATCAGTACTGTTGGTGTACGGATACCAACAGGCCCCACTATTGTCATTGTTTTGAGTATAATTATAGTAGGCAGTCTGCTGTTTTCTCCAAAAAGAGGACTGATTGCCAAAAGAATGAAATTTTATAAAAAACAGAAGGCATTTCGTCAACAAATCCGACGGTTAGAGGAGGAACAAGGAAAATGAGCAGTATTGCTGAAATTACAATCATTGCTGTTATTGTCTCGATTGCTTGCGCACTTCCGGGCGTTTTTCTGGTCCTGCGAGGAACCACTATGGTTTCGGATGCCATTACGCACACCGTTTTGCTGGGAATCGTACTTGCTTTTTTTATAACGAGAGACTTGAATTCACCTTTACTGATGGTAGGCGCAACGTTGATCGGTGTTGCGACCGTCTGGGTCATTGAAGCTTTGCAAAGAACAAAACTTATGTCGAATGATGCAGCGATCGGAGTGGTCTTTCCGCTATTCTTTAGTCTGGCAATTTTGCTGATCACGCGCTATACAGGCGATGTGCATTTAGATACAGATTCTGTGCTGATGGGAGAATTGGTCTTTGCTCCATTTGACCGAATGACATTGTTTGGAATAGATGTGGGTCCAAGAGCTCTCTTTTCAATGCTGATTATACTGTTGATCAATGTAGTATTCATTTCCTTGTTTTACAAAGAGCTGAAAGTAACGACTTTTGATGCAGCGTTTGCAGCAGCGATCGGAATTTCTCCGGTAGTGATTTATTATGGATTGATGACACTGGTATCTCTGACTGCTGTTGGAGCATATGACTCTGTAGGCTCAATATTGGTTGTAGGATTTATGGTAGGTCCCGGTCTGACGGCATATTTATTGACGTATGAGTTAAAGAAAATGTTAGGATCAGCTGTCATATTTGCTGCTTTAAATAGTATAATCGGCGTACAAGCAGCTTTTGCCTTCGACACATCAATCGCGGGAATGATAGCCGTTTTAAATGGATTGATATGTCTGACCGTGTTTATCATTTCGCCCAAAAAAGGTCTAATCAAGAATTGGATGCTCAAACAGAAAAGAAAAGAAGCTTTTGATCAAAAACTCAAAAACACCACCAAACGGTAGTGAAATGGAAGACTGAACGTGATAGGTTAAACGAGAATAATTAAACAGACACCTTCTGTCTAATCTCCGAAACGAGAATAAGTAGAAGGTGTCTTTCTGGTTGATCGAGTAGAGTATTACAGTAAACCTCTAGTTGTCTTACGCTGAACTAAGCGGAAATTCAGAGGATATAAAGGGGAATTTTTGTTGTCTAGTGTATTTAACAGTAATCGACAGGCATTTTTCCCTTGCTCATCGATCGCATAGTCAATTGTCGTGATATTCATCCAGTCGCTGACCTGAAGATTATCGAATCCGACAACGGAGACATCTTCGGGAATGATATATCCCAGCAGCTTCAGACGAGAAACAATCGTTGCTGCAATGGTATCGGAATGGGCAATAATGGCGTCCGGCTTGTCTGACTGGTTATGATACCATTCGACGATTTTTTCCGCATGCTCTGGCCTTAAAACGTCTATGAACGGCTCTGCTGGATGTGGAGTAATCTGATGCGCCAAGCAGAAATCCTCATAAGCTTGTATTCTCCGCTTCGTGTTTAGACCGTTAGCTGAACTGTAAACATTTAAAATATTTCTGCATCCTGTCTGCCAGACATGCTCTAAAGTCTGTTTGTATCCTTCATAATGATCAATAAAGACAGAAGGCAACAGGGGAGAGTCGATACTGTGTAAAGTCACGATAGGACCATATTGAGTATAATCTGTCAATGTCTCCCATTCATTAGCACGATAGACCAGAAAAATACCATCCAACTGTTTGGACTTTAACATATCGAAAGCATCCAACTCACGTTTTTTATCACCATTGGTAACAAATAGTGTAGATGTGTATCCTGATTCATAGGCTAATTCAATAAAAGGGTTGATTCGTGCTATCGCAGTATCATTGAATTGCGTACTGACAATCCCTAAGTTCTTTGTACTTCCGCGTCTCAAATACTGCTACTGCGCGTGGCGATTTGGTGTATACTTCAGTTCCTTTACAGCTTTTTCAACTTTAAGGCGGGTCTCTTCACCTACGTATCCGCTGGAGTTCATGACTCGAGAAACGGTCGCAGAAGAGACTCCTGCTAGTTTTGCGATATCTTGAATCGTCGGCATGCTGCTTCCTCCTTATCTCCTTTAGTATAGCAGATTGCAGAACGATGAGTAATAGAGGTAAGTGCATCTACTTTATTTTGCTGCTGCTTCCTTAGAAAGAATCCATCAATTGTCTTTGCGAACCAATCGGTTTACTATCGTCTGGAGTTCGTTTTGTGTATTTTTTGTCAGATCCTAGTACCCAGGCTTTCGTATTATCATACAAGTACAGTTTCAAAATATTGATGACATATCGTTTCCACTTTTCATCCATGATTGGAAAAGCCAACTCAACACGTTTGGTCATGTTTCGGGTCATCATATCAGCAGAAGCCAGATAAAGCTCCTCTTGACCATTACTGTAAAAGTAATATACTCGGCTGTGTTCCAGGAATCTGCCTACAATACTGTGCACACTGATATGCTCGCTGACTTCTGGAATCCCCGGTACAAGGCAGCAGATCCCGCGGATAATCAGGTCAACTTTAACACCGGCTCTGCTGGCTTCATAAAGTTTTATGATCATTTTTTTGTCTGTTAGAGAATTCATCTTGGCAATAATATGGCCGTTTCCGTATTTTTTATGCAAATTGATTTCTTGTTCGATACTTTCAATAAAGTTGTCTCTCATTTCAAAAGGGGAGACATGCAAGTAGTCATAATCTGGCTGTTCAGAATATCCACTCAGATAATTGAAGAAATCAGAAACATCTTTTGTAATCTTCTCATTAGTTGTAATCAAGCCCATATCTGTATACAGTTTAGCGGTTTGTTCATTGTAATTGCCTGTACCGAGATGAGCATATCGTTTGAAGCCATTATGGTCTTTTTTGACGATCAAAGTAGCTTTACTATGAGTCTTCAGATTTTTCATTCCATAAATAATATGTGCGCCGGCTTCTTCCAGTTCTTTTGCCCAGTGAACATTGTTCGCTTCATCGAATCGAGCTTTCAATTCGACCAGTACAGTGACTTGTATGTCTTTTTTGGCTGCTTTTTTCAAGGCATCAATAAATGGCGACTTATTGCTGACTCTGTAGAGTGTTTGCTTGATGGCAATCGTGTTCGGATCGTCAACGGCTTTCCTTACAAGATCAATCACCGGTTGAAACGAATCAAACGGATGATGCAGAAAAAAATCCTGCTTATCAGCAGTTTCAAAAATGTCATGGTTTTTCAAAACACTTGGGTACTCAGGTGTAAATCGTTTAAACACTTCATTTGGCAAGTAAGACTGAAGTTTAGATATAATTTTTGAAAAAACTGTCAGATCAAGCGGTCCTTCAAGGTGATAAACATCTCGCTCAAGCAGATCCAGTTCTTTCATCAAATAAGCAAGGTCTTCTTTAAACGTAGGGGAAGTTGTCCGACTATCCAGCTCTAAGCGAACGGCCATTCCGGTTCTGCGCCTTTCTAAATAGTCTTCAATCACAGAAAGCAAATCTTCTGCTCCTTCTTCCTGAAGCTCTAAGTCAGCGTTTCTAGTAATACGAAATGTAAATGAGTAATCGACAGTATAGCCGATGAACAGCTCATTCAAAAACTTAAATAATATATCTTCCGTAAACAAGATGACTGTTTCATTTTCTTTTTCCAGCACGTGAAATCGCTGAATCAGCGGAGGCACTGGCAAAATGGCGATAAACGGACTGCCCGACTTCTTCAGCCGCACAAACAGATGAATGACTCCGTCGTTTAAGTGAGGAAACGGACGATAAGCATCTACGCCAAAAGGGGTGATCGCCGGCTTGATATGTTTGGTAAAGATATCTGCGGCTCTTTCCAGCTCTTCTTCATCCAGTTCTTTTGTACGTTTGAAAACAATTTTTTCTTCATCGAGTTCTGCCAGCGTACGATCCAGCAAATCATACTGATAGGCTACAATGTCTCTATTCTTTTTAGAAATCTCAATCAATTGCTTTTCCGGTCCCCATTGCTTCTTGGAATCCGGCTCCAGGAAACCGAGCTTTAATTGATCCTGGAGTCCTGCAACACGAACTTTGAAAAATTCATCTAAATTTGAACTTCCAATAGAAAGAAATCTTAGTTTTTCAAGTAGAGGATTGGTAGGGTCTTCTGCCTCCGCAAGCACGCGTTCGTTAAAGTCTAACCAAGAAAGTTCTCTATTTTGATAGTAGTCTGGATTGTGTAAATCAATTGACTGTTTCTGCATGCGGTTCCCTCCGAATTACTTAGTCGATTAATTTGTTTAGTTTGTTTCGCTGTTGAAATGAATGCGAACGGGAGCATCTAAGACTCGTTCCAGATGGTTCTTATGCTTGTTCGTACGGTAAACTTCAGCCACCGCATCTCCATTATAGGTAACAGTCAAGTCATAGCCGTCATCTGGATTCTCAGCGTTCGCTAACTGAATGTCTTTTACCATATTTACATGCGAATCGTTCAAGGCTTCAGCAAATTTAATAATACAGCCTAAATGGAGCAGTGTTTCGGATTCTTCCTCGCTGAACCAATCTTCAAAGCTTTTCAAATACTGCTTATATAAGGAGCGGTTTTTATAACTTGCCAGCAATGCAAGACGGACACGATCCTGGTGATTGAACCCATGAAGATTACTATTGGAAATAATATAAAAAGTATGCTGCGATTTTGAATCATCTTCAATGTACTGACCTAAATTATAGAGAGAAGCAGCATAATGTACTAAATTCAAATGGTCTTCATCTACTGAAATCAGATCTTTGTCGCGCAATAGATTCAAGAGTCTATCTGATAGTAAAATACGTTGGTAAGCCCCGATTGTGCGGACATTATATCGCTTGGACGTGCGTTCGACTGTCTGACGCTTGATGTCATACAGCTCATAAGGATTATTGTCTTTACGATTGATATAATCAATGACTAGACCTTCTCGCAATCCGCGGCTGCTGATAGCAAATTCTGTAGAGTCGATAAAGTGGAACAGCTCTACAAATACAATACCTGCTGGAATGATGATATCCTTGCGGTCTTCACTCAATCCGTCCAGTTTAGAGAGTTCCTTCATAGAAGTATCTGCAAGCAGATCAAAGGTTTCGGTCAATTCAAACTCCTTCAGTGTATAGCCATGAATTCCTGCAATTGGATAATCATGCTGACGTTGATGGACATCAGCGATATTACGGGCAGATCCACCGATCCCGATTAAAGGAACTTCTAATTTTGGAAGCCAGTCTAATGAAGAAAACTGTTCTTTGACCCATTTGCGCGCTTTTTCAATAGCCTTCTTATCGTTATGATCTTTTCCGTCAAAAAATTGACGTTTCAAGCTCACTACTCCAAATGGAAAGCTGTGAGAATGAACGACTTCTTTATTTTTGAACAGTGTCAGTTCAGTACTGCCGCCACCGATATCGATCGTGACGCCGTCTTTGATATCCATTGTATGGCGGACAGCGTAGTTTCCGTAAAAGGCTTCCTCTTCTTCTTTTAAGATGCGCAATTCAATACCGGTTTTCTTTTTAACCGCCTTTAAGATCGCTTCTGCATTTTTTGAACGTCGAATAGCGGCTGTAGCAACAGGGAGCATCGTTTCGATATGATAGCGTTCGCCGATCTCTTTAAAACTTTCCAGTGCAGTTGTTAGAACATTAATGCCTTTTTTTGACATTACTTGGTCTTCATCCAAGTATTGCACGAGTCGTGCGGGGGTTTTAATATTTTGTAATTCGGTGATCGTTAAGTTGGCATCAATTTCAAATACAACGAGACGTATTGTATTGGAGCCGACGTCGATCAAACCAATTCTTTGGTTAGACATTAACAAATACTCCTTCAATCCTGATTAAATTCTTCACCCTCCTATCATACTTGAAAGAAGAGGAGGTTGTCGAAAGAAAAAGAAGAATATTACAAAAACATTACATGACGAATGAAAAGTATAAAAACCTATCCTAACGTTACAAAGTTCATGCGAGATGTCGCAATGTGTCCCTGATTTAAAAAGGGTTTGTAATAAATTGTAAGAAATCCGAAATGTACTTCGATAGTATTCTATGTATAATGGCAAAGCAATATACATTTATTTTGTTTATTTAAGATAGAAATTTAACTAGAGAAGGGATTGTTCTTAACCGCCATGAAGAAATGGATAACAGGATTTGCTGTTTTAGTTTTGAGTCTTATACAAGTTTTTGGTGCTCAGGCCGTATCAGCTGATTCACTGGATAACATTCGTCAGCAGCAAGAACAAAAACAAACAGAACTGGATTCCCTAGCGGGAAAAGTTGCTGAAGCGTTAGAGGAAACCAGCGCATTGAGCGAAGAAATCAGTTTGCTGGATTCAAAAGTCGCTGAGTCGGAAGAAACGATTCAGAAAAAAGAAGCTGAGATCGAAACGCAAAAAGAGATCGTCGAAGCAAGAATGGATCAAGCAAGCAAGAGACTGCAAGCACTTCAAGTGAATGATGTAAACAGTAATGTGGTTATGGCTATTTTGGAAGCTGAGAGTTTATCGGACTTATTCAATCGTGCACTAGCAGTTATGCAGCTGACAGATGCCGGAAACCAGCACATTGAAGATGCACAGACAGAAGCAGAGAAATTAGCAGATTTGAAAGCAGAACTTCTTGCTGAACAAGAATCTTTGAAAGAAGACTTAGCGAAAGTTTCTGAACAAAAAGAATCATATGATGAAAAACTGGCTTCCTTACAGACCTTGGTAAAAGAAAATGAAGCAGAACTGTCTCAATTACAAGAGCAAGAAGAAAGTGAAATTGCCAAAGTCGAAGCAGCTCGAGAAGCAGCGCGTGTGGAAGCTGTCAAAGCTGCAGCAGAGCGTGCTGAAGAAGAGGTTGTCACAACATCTTCCAGTTCAAATGACTCGACAGTAGAAGCGGCTGAAGTAGAAGAAGCCGTTCAAACAGAAACAAGAACTGAAACAGCACCAGCGAAAAAACCGGCTGCATCTGAACCGGCTTCAGAAAAAAGCAGTTCAAGTGAAAGCGGTCGGACAATCCAAGTTAGTGCAACCGGCTACTCTACACAACAGCCGAATTTAAGTACACATACTAGAACTGGGATCGACTTGAGAGTCAACCCTCGTGTCATCGCCGTTGACCCATCAATAATCCCGCTGAATTCACTGGTAGAAATTCCAGGAAAAGGCGTTTATATTGCTGGAGATACCGGTAGTGCAATTAAAGGAAATAAAATCGACATTCACTTTTCAACGGAAGGGGAAGCTTTATCATGGGGAAGAAGAACGATTACGATACGTGTTTTAAATTAATGACAAGATGAAAAAGAAGCGATCGCTCAGGCGGTCGTTTTTTTATTGAACAAACCGTGACAGTGCAATCTATGAACAATCTGTTAGAGCACCATATACCTGACAAATGTTCCCATTTTTGGTAAAATAATCTCACTGACGCTAATTGTTGACATTTATCCAATGAATCCTTAAAAAAAGAAAAGAGGAACGTATATGCCGGAAATTGATATAGAGTTTTACAGAGGAAAAGACGAAGAAGCTTTCCTGACAGCTTGGGAAGAACAATATGGCTCTTTAACTGATGAAGAAATAGATCAATTGTATACTGACATTGCACAGACAATCGATCGTCAGGTAAAAAGCGGTGAGCACGAGCTGGGAAAAGTATTTGAGTATAAATCCATTCCAGTTGGAAAGTCCGATTATAATACTTTTCATGGTCTTTATTTATTTGAACAAGCCTAAAAAAGAGATTCCTGACAAAGAAAAGGGATGAGGAGGTGTTTCTTTGTCTACAGAGTTGATTGATAATAAACTAAGTTTACTCCCTGATCTGCCCGGGTGCTACATTATGAAAAATCAAGAGGGTAAGATTATTTATATCGGGAAAGCAAAAAACTTGAAAAACAGAGTTCGCTCTTACTTCCGCGGCTCTCATGAGGGGAAAACAGAAAAGCTGGTACAAGAAATCGTTGACTTTGAAACGATCATTACCGGTTCTGATAAAGAAGCTCTTTTGCTGGAAGTTACACTGATTCAAAAGCATCAGCCAAAGTACAATATTCGACTAAAAAGAGGAACCAGTTATCCTTATTTGAAAATTACCAATGAAAAAGATCCTAAATTGATTATTACATCAGAAGTATTGCAAGACGGAGCGCATTATTTCGGACCTTATCCGGATGTTTTTGCAGCTTCTGAGACACAGCAGCTGATCCAGAAAATTTATCCTTTGAGAAAGTGCAACGGACATCAGAAAAGAGCTTGTTTGTACTATCATATCGGGCAATGTATCGGTCCCTGCGATCACGAGATCCCTCAGGAAGAGTATGATAGTCAGATTCGGAAAATCCGCTCTTTCTTGAATGGAAATGTGCAGGACATCAAGAGAGACTTGAAAGCCAATATGGATGAAGCGGCGGAAGAGATGAATTACGAACGAGCAGCAGAATTCCGCGATCAAATTGCTTACATCGAAAAGACTGTTGAAAAACAGTCGATTATCTCTAATAACTTTATGCCGCGAGACTTTTTCAATTATTATATGGATAAAGGCTGGATCTCGATCCAAGTCTTTTTTGTTCGTCAGGCAACCTTGATCAAGCGCGAAGCAGCGATGTTCCCGTGCTATGATCCGCCGGAAGAAGAGTTGATGAGTTACATTGTGCAGTATTACGAGGACAGCAATAACCTGATGCCTAAAGAAATTTATGTCCCTGAAACTGTCGATACAGGTGTATTATCAGAAGCAATCGACGTAAAAGTACTGTCGCCTAAGCGAGGACGTAAAAAAGAATTACTGGATCTGACAGGGAAAAACAGTGAACTGGCACTAAAAGAAAAATTCAGACTCATTGAGATGAACCAGCGTAAGACCACGGGAGCTATTCAGGAGTTATCGGAAGCAATGGGCTTACCATACATCGAGCGTATCGAGTCATTCGACCATTCGAATATTCAAGGAACCAATCCGGTTTCTGCCATGATTGCATTCAAAGACGGCAAGCCGGATAAGACGAATTACAGAAAATACAAGATCAGGACAGTCGTGGGCAGTAATGAGGCTGCAACAACACAGGAAGTCATTCGAAGACGGTACAGTCGTTTGCTGAAAGAAGGTAAACCGATGCCGGATCTTATTTTAATGGATGGCGGGAAAATCCAAGTTAATGCAGCGAAAGATGTGCTTGTTAATGAATTGGCGCTGGACATTCCGGTAGCGGGTATGGTTAAAGATAACAAACACCGTACGGCTAGTCTGATTTTTGGAGATGACTTGGAGATTGTAGTCCTGGATCCACGAAGTCAGGCATTCCACTTAGTGCAGCGGATCCAGGAAGAAGTTCACCGTTTTGCCATTACTTTCCACCGGAATGTACGCAGCAAGAACAGCTTTACATCTAAACTGGATGATATAGAAGGCGTAGGACCAAAAACAAGGACAAAAGTATTGAGACACTTTAAGTCTATGAAACGACTGAAAGAAGCAGATATTGAAGACATTACAAAACTGGGTATTGCCCAATCTGTTGCAGTTAGAATCAAAGAAACACTAGCAGATTATCAGTCAAATTCATAAAACAGAAAGCAGAAACAGAAGGCAGGAAAACCGTATGATTCGTCAAGCAGAGGCAAAAGATGTTCAAGAAGTAATGGAGCTGTTTAAAGTGATTCTGACAGATATGGAACTGCCAATCATGAGACAGGTCCTTTGGGCGACACTTAAATCAGCTTTGATAGAGGCTGCCAGTCAAAAGGGCTTCCGTTATGCAATGGACAGTGCGCTTGTTAAGGAAATAGATGGGGAAATTGCAGGCTTTTGTTTTGGATACTTCAACAAAGATATGAAAAACTCTGACCTTATCTTGAAAAGAGCGTTGGATAAGTATCAGTTACCGCATTTTGAAATCTTTTGGAACCATGAAACCCTTCCTGAAGAATGGTACCTGGACTCCATTGTTGTAAATCCAGCTTTTCGAGGAAAGGGGATTGGGACGGAACTGCTGCAGGCAGCTTATGAAAAAGCTGCCGCAAGTGGAGCATATATAATAGGATTAAACGTAGATCATCGTAATCCTAAAGCGCTCAAACTGTATCAGCAGCAAGGTTTTCAGGTCGTTCACCAAATAACATTGTCCGGACATCAATATGATCACATGCAAAAAAAAGTGCGATAAAAAAAGGGCGCCGTTCACTTGAACGACGTCCTTTTGCATTTCTTTAGATCATTAAGCACAAATGACTAAAAAGAAAATGGGAATCTAGTTAAATACTTTTACCTTGATCATCTACTACCCGCAGATTATCGACGATCATTCCAGAGTTGCCTTTTAACTGCAGAGTATTCATGTTCTCTTTGTAATCAATCAGTGTACCTTCATCAAGGTGTTCTTTTTTGTCAGGGTCAATGTAAATTGGACCTAACGGTGAATCCAGAGTTTCGCAATCTTCACTGATGTTATCAGAAATTTTAAGTTCAAAAACGCCGCGGATACTGCAAGCGTAAGAACCTTGAAAGTTTTCGTTGTAGTAAAGTTCAATTTGTCCTGACTGATTCTCTAGAATGTTAGTCAGTCTTTTTTGTGCAGATGCTGAAATGTCAATGTTCATTTCTGCATGACCTCCTTGTCAGTGTTTCCTTGATTTTCGCACAATCAGCAGCTGTCTGCAAAAATGATGTTTTTGCTGCTGGTTTGGTGAAGATAAACGGATGCATAAAACTCAAGCTGTATTTTTCTTTTTTGTACTGCTGCCATAAGGTTTCTCGATCGGATGAATAATGATCAATGATCACGGACAGCAAACAACAGATAGGAGCATATTCTTCTCTTTCTATGTTGAGCGAGTAGAAGTCTCCCTGAAAGGAATAATGTTTCTCGACACGCATGATCACTTGAGAATGGTGTTTAACCGTAAACTGACGCTCTATAAAATCTCCTGTTACAATCCAATCTAAGTGACTAACAATATAGTAGGGTTTTTTCAATCCCTGCAGCCCGGGGATTTTTTTAACAGAAGCAATTTTATGCTCGTCTGTATAAAAATCGAATTTCGGAAAGACAGAGAGCAGAGTCTGTTTCGCTTCCACCAGCCGATCACCATCCATGGAATAAAGCGACAAAGCATCTCTAGCTCGGCCCCATTTTCCAACAATAAGATAAGTGTCTTTTCCGGAAGCAGACTTCACGATCATCCGATTCTGCATAGACATGTAAGCATGATTAATAAATAAACGAACCATTATCATTTCACCTCTAAGTTCGCAATGCTTTATTCGGTCAATTTCATTCAAGTACATTATAACACCGATTGGAGAAAAGTCGAAAGGGGGAAATAGATATTCGGACCATCTTAACAACTTTGACACTATTTATACAAAGAATACGGTATTTCTAGTGACTGTATCATTTTAAGGAGAGGAAATAAGTAGATTGGAGCCACTTCACTACAGAAGAATCATTAGAACTAGTTGCAATAACACTATTGGAACTACTTCACTGCAGTGCCGTCATTAGAACTAGTTGCAAAGAGCCGATTGGAACCAGTTAATATGGAAGAGTCGAATAAAGTGGTTTTAATAAGGTTATTGTAACCACTTGGCTGCAGTGCTGTCATCAGAACTAGTCGTAATTACCCTTATAAACTTCTCACAATAGAACGATTCATTTTCACACGAGTCGCCAATAATTTAAAATGACTAGGAAAGCAAAAACTAAAACTCGGACAGGAACTGAATGATGAAAAGAGCCAGATACAAGACCGTTTTATACGAGGATCTGAAGAAAAGAATAAGTAAAAACTTCATCAAACCAAGGCTTAACATAACCTGTATTTGATGAAGTTTTACTTTTGGATTCATGTTGTCTCTGTTGCTAGGTGTTTATTCCGTTTTGCTGGATAGCACGGCCGTCAGCTGATTAACGGCTTGCACAACAGCATTTAACTTTGCTTCCATGCGATACAGCAGAAACAATGAGATGAAGATAGGGAATCCGACATTCTCAATCATATCAGCTGCTGCAGTGAAAATAGCTGTGCTCAGTTCCATTTCCATCCTCCTTTCAAGTACTTCTCTCAAGTATCCCTCTAAAGATAAGAACGAAAAAAACTGACATTCTGTTACCAAAAAAAGAGCTTCCGATAAACGGAAGCTCTCTGAGTGATAGGTTTAAATTCCTTTTTGCTGATCCAGTCTGTATCCGCTGTGGAAAACTGAACCGACAAACTGATTATAGTCAAATCCATTTTTAATTGCAGCTGTTACAAAGTCTTTGGCTTTAAGAACAGCTTCTTTCGGTGTCAATCCTTGAGCAAGCCCAGCAGTAATCGCTGCAGCAAAGGTACAACCAGCACCGTGATTAGTTGCTTTTTCGATTTTATCTGCTTCTAGTTTAGTGAATTCCGAACCGTCATAGAACAAGTCGATTGCTTTATCGCCCTCTAAAGCTTTTCCGCCTTTGACCACGACATATTGAGCACCTTTTTCATGAATCTTTTCAGCAGCTGCTTTCATGTCGTCCAATGTTTTCAATACACCAAGTCCTGAAAGTTGTCCTGCTTCAAAAAGGTTTGGTGTAGCGATGGTTGCCAAGGGAATAAGCAGATCTCTCAATGCTTCTGCATTCTCCGGGTTCAAGACTTCTGTTTCTCCTTTGCAGACCATAACCGGGTCAACAACAAAATTTTTCAGTTTTTTTTCTTTGATCGTTTCAGCGACCACTTCGATTACAGAAACATTTGGCAGCATTCCTGTTTTGAATGCGTCAATCTCTGGTCCAGCGGTTGCCGTAACGAGCTGATCTTTTACGACTTGGGCATCGATCGGAGTCACGCCGTGGCTCCAGTTATTGTTCGGATCCATTGTTGCGATAACAGTCAATGCAGCAATTCCGTATGTGCCATATTCTGCGAATGTCTTTAAGTCAGCACCGATACCGGCACCGCCGCTGGCATCATTACCTGCGATCGTTAAAGTGATTTTTGGGTTAGTCACAATTGATTCCTCCATTAGCGTAATAAAATCTCCTATCTATTCATTCTATTTTATCACATATGGAAAAAAAAGAAACCGGGGGACAAAAAAAGACAAGCGTTCTAAAAATGCTCGTCTTCTTAAAAATCAATCGTTATAGATTTTACCGTTTAATACTCGTGAAATAGCTTCTGCAACACCATTTTGTGAATTGCTGGAAGTGGAGTAGTTAGCTGCTTCTTTTGCTTCTGGGACGGCATTGGCAACGGCTGTTCCGTAGTGCGCCCATTTGAGCATAGATAAGTCGTTAATGTTATCACCGATAGTCATCACTTCTTCTGCTTTGATTCCTAATTTTTTTGCATACTGTGAAACGGCAATGCCTTTTTGGGCTGTTTCATGGTTGATTTCAATATTTTTCTTACTTGAAGCAGTAATTGCAAGCTTTGGAACTTCCGCCATCAATTCTTCTTTCAGCGGCTTCAAAACAGCTGGACCTTCTTCTGAGTGAGCAGAGACTTTCAAGATAATGATTGAATCATCTTCCACAACTGCATTTAAATCTTTAACGAATTTTACATTCATTTCTTCAACATGAGCTGTTGCGCTTTCCATCGCTTCTTCAAAAGTAAGATCCGGGTTCAAGTCGGCCAACATGGAAGCGACTGTTTCCAAACGTTTTTGACGATTACTGGAATAAATGCCGTCGCTGGTCATTAACTCTTCGTGAAGGTCAGGATAGTTGGAGAGGATACTCCGGATTTTTTTTACGACGCCTTTCTCCAGACCGCGATTATATAGATTTTTTCCATTCTTATCAAACATTTGCGCACCATTTAGTGTAATGATGGGGCATTCGATTGCGTGGCCTTTTAATGGATGTGAAGCCAAGGGATAGTCTCTTCCCGTAGCAATAACGAAGTGGATCCCATTTTCCTGCGCTCGTTTGATAGCCTGGGCGTTGGATAAAGCGACATCGATATCGTCGTTCAGAAGTGTTCCATCCATATCTGAAGCGATTAGTTTAATCATAAATTTATTCCTCCAATAGTAGATTCACCTTTAAGTCTACCAGATTGAAGTAAAAAAGAAACTGAAATACGGTGTATACTTAGAAAAGATATAGACAGTTTTGTTACAATCAATACAAGCAAGACAATTTAACAGATCATACCAAATAAAATCAATCATAAGGAGTGTTTAGATTGCCGATACCTGTTCAAAATGATTGGGCACCTATATTGAAAAAAGTAGAAGATACGGATGCCTATCAGGAGCTGAAACATTTTCTTGTTGATGAATATAATACGGAAACAATCTATCCTAAAAAAGAAAATATCTGGCAGGCCTTTGAGTGGACTCCCTATCATGAGGTCAAAGCTGTTATACTAGGGCAAGATCCCTATTATGGTGCTAATCAGGCGCATGGGCTGGCTTTTTCAGTGAAGCCTGAAGTGAAGCTGCCGCCGTCACTCAAAAATATTTATAAAGAACTTCATGATGATTTGGACATTGAACCTGTCAGTCATGGATATCTGAAGAGCTGGGCAAAACAAGGGGTCCTGCTGCTCAACACTGTTTTGACCGTTCGAGCTGGAGAAGCACATTCTCATAAAAATAAGGGATGGGAACTGCTGACGGATGAAGTGATCAGAGCATTGAATGAAAGAGAAAAACCGGTTGTATTCATTCTATGGGGATCCCCTGCACAAAAAAAGAGAGCCTTAATTGATGAAACAAAACATAAAATTGTCTCTTCTGTACACCCGAGTCCGTTATCTGCATATCGAGGATTTTTCGGATCGAAACCTTTTTCTAAAACCAATGAACTACTGATTGAAAGCGGGCAGGAACCGATCGACTGGAAGATACCTGAAGATCCGAGCGCGGAATAAGACTTTTTCTGTAAATAAATAAAAAGAAGTGTTATGATAAAAAGGTAAAAACATATTTTGGAGGGAACAACAGTGGAATTATTCGAAAGTTTAAAACAGAAAATCCATGGAAAAGAATTGAGGATCGTTTTTCCTGAAGCTCTAGACGAACGTATCCTGGGAGCGGCGGTTCGCTTGAAATCGGAAAAAATCTTGAATCCTATCCTTTTAGGCAGTCATGAAGAAGTGACAAAAGCAGCGAAAGATCACGGATTCGATTTAGAAAATATTGAAATTGTAGACCCTCAAACCTATGACAAATATGATGAAATGGTTGCTGCATTTGTTGAACGCCGTAAAGGTAAAGCAACAGAAGAGCAAGCTCGTGAACAGTTAAGAGATGTAAACTATTTTGGAACAATGCTGGTATATATGGACCTTGCTGACGGTCTTGTCAGTGGTGCGATCCATTCAACAGGTGAAACCGTTCGCCCTGCACTTCAAATTATCAAAACACGTCCTGGTGTAAGCCGTACTTCAGGTGCGTTTATCATGCTTCGCGGTCGTGAGCAAGAAAAATACTTGTTCGCTGATTGTGCAATCAATCCTAATCCAGATGAAAATGTCTTAGCTGAAATCGCAGTAGAGAGTGCGCGTACAGCTGAAATGTTCGATATTGATCCTAAAGTTGCAATGTTGAGTTTTTCTTCAAAAGGATCTGCTAAAGCAGACGAAGTAACGAAAGTCCAAAATGCAGCAAAATTGGCGAAAGAAATGGCACCAGAATTTGAGATCGATGGAGAATTACAATTTGATTCAGCGTTTGTTCCAGCAGTGGCGCAGCAAAAAGCGCCTGAATCAAACGTTGCTGGTGAAGCTACAGTATTTGTTTTCCCAGAGCTGCAGTCTGGAAATATCGGCTACAAAATCGCTCAACGTTTAGGCGGATTTGAAGCAGTTGGACCAATCTTGCAAGGATTGAACAAACCTGTTTCTGACTTGTCCCGCGGATGTATTGAAGAAGACGTTTACAAAACAGCAATCATTACTGCCAACCAGTCTATCTTAGACTAAGCAGGCAGCGTATAGAAAGTATATCAGATGATTAAAGAGCTTTACTTGGACAGAAAGTGTCCAAGTAAAGCTCTTTTTTATGAATAACTTCAGTAAATAAAAGAAATTATTAATAAAAATTGGGACTTTGAAACCTGAATTATCAGTAGATCAAATGTTTAAATCCTGTAAAGTTTTGAGCATTATAACTACCTATGTTAAACGCCTCACTTTCAATAACAGACCATCACGGAACGATTTAATCGCAAATGAAAAAGAATCAAACCAATTTTTAGTGAAAACAGTCACTAACTTAGTGTAAGTCATATAAATAGGATTATCTTATCAAAAATGATATATTCAATACTAGCGGGAAGCCTTTTCAACAAAAAATAAAGGAGAATGCATAATGGAAAAGTATATTTTGTCGATCGATCAAGGCACGACAAGTACAAGAGCAATTATTTTCGATCAGGATGGTCAACCGAAATGGAGTTCACAAAAAGATATCGACCAATTTTTTCCGGAACCAGGCTGGGTAGAACATGATGCTAATGAAATCTGGCTGAAGACACTGCAGGTTATTGCTAGTGTGATGATAGAATCAGGACTCGAACCAGAAAATCTTGATAGTATCGGAATTACGAACCAGCGTGAAACAACCGTTATTTGGGATAAAGAAACAGGCGTACCGATTTATCATGCAGTTGTCTGGCAGTCTAAACAAACTTCTGAAATTGCAGACCAATTAAAAAATGATGGACATACAGAAACGATTCATAAAAAAACTGGTCTGATCATTGATTCTTACTTTTCAGGAACTAAAATCAAATGGATTTTAGATAAAGTCGAAGGATCAAGAGAACGTGCTGAAAATGGAGAGCTGCTGTTTGGAACAATCGATACTTGGCTGATGTGGAAACTGACAGGCGGAAAAGTTCATGCAACGGATTATTCAAATGCAAGCCGTACTATGCTCTATAACATTTATGAAATGGATTGGGACAAAGATATCCTTGAGTTGTTAGATATTTCTGAAAAAATGCTGCCCGAAGTTTTACCGTCTTCAGGAGTGTTTGGTGAAACAATGGAAGCAGTATTCCATGGAACCAGTGTCCCTATCGCGGGTATCGCAGGCGACCAGCAAGCTGCTCTGTTCGGTCAAACGGCTTTTGACAAAGGGATGGTCAAAAATACTTACGGAACAGGCGCTTTCATTATCATGAACACCGGAAAAGAACCGATCCAGTCATCCAATGGACTGTTGACGACCTTAGCTTATGGGTTGAATGGTGAAGTTTATTATGCCCTTGAAGGCTCGATTTTCGTTGCAGGGTCTGCATTGCAGTGGCTGAGAGATGGAATGGATATGTTCAGAGAATCTCCAGAATCAGAAGGGTATGCAGAAAAAGTAGAGACCACAGACGGAGTTTACGTTGTTCCAGCATTTACAGGATTAGGAGCTCCTTATTGGGATCAAGAAGCACGCGGGGCAGTATTTGGATTGACTCGAGGAACAACGAAGAGCCATTTCATTAGAGCAACGCTGGAATCACTTGCTTACCGAACAAGAGATGTTGTTGATGCAATGAACGAAGATGCAGGGCTGAAAACGGAAACGATGCGCGTAGACGGTGGAGCAAGTATGAATGATTTCCTTATGCAGTTCCAATCTGATATCCTTGATGTAGATATTCAACGTTCTAAAGTCATGGAAACAACGGCATTAGGAGCTGCTTATCTTGCAGGTCTGGCAACTGGGTACTTCAAAGACCAAGAAGAAATCAAAGCAAAATGGGAAGAGGCAAGTTCCTTCCAACCGAACATGGATGAAGAAAGACGTGAAGATTTGTATGCTGGATGGCAGGCAGCTGTTGAATCTGCACGGACGTTCAAGTTCAAACCTAAGAAAGTCAACCGAGAAGAATAATTATTTCAAGAAAGGGCTGAGTGCAGGATGACTTTTTCGGCTCAAACGCGAAAAGACAATATTGACCAACTGAAGCAAACGGAATTAGATCTGCTGATTATCGGTGGAGGAATCACAGGAGCAGGACTGGCCTTGCAAGCAGGAGCTCGTGAAATGAAAGCCGGCATGATCGACATGCAGGATTTCGCGGCAGGAACATCCAGCCGTTCAACGAAACTAGTACACGGAGGTCTTAGATACCTTAAGCAATTCGACGTGGAACTAGTTGCGGATGTGGCTCAAGAACGAGCAGTTATTGGCAAGAATGTTCCTCATGTCGTTCAACCTAGTTATATGCTGATGCCGGTCTATGATGAACCAGGTGCTTCATTTAATGAATTTTCAGCAGAAGTCGTGTTGCATTTGTACGATTATCTGGCGAAAGTCGATGAAGAGTGGGCACATTATATGGTCGACAAAGAGCAAGTTATGGAAGAAGAACCGGACTTGAGAACAGAAGGTCTGGAAGGCGGCGGATTTTATCTGGACTATACAAATGATGATTCACGCTTAACAACGGAAATCATTAAGAAAGCACATGATCTGGGTACACTGATTGCTAACTATGTCATGGCAAAAGACTTTATCTATAACGATCAAGATAAAATTGTCGGAATCAAAGCGGAAGATACTTTGACAGGAGAAACTTTTGAAATCAAAGCTTCTGTTGTAGTCAATGCTACTGGTCCTTGGTCAGATATTGTCCGCAAACAGCTGAAATTTGATACGAAGAAGAAACTGTTTCCTACTAAAGGAGTTCACTTTGTTGTTGATCATAGTAAAATTCCAATCAAGAGAACGGTTTATGCTGATACAGGAATGGAAGATAATCGCATGATGTTCTTCATTCCTAGAAGCGGGAAAACATACTTTGGAACAACGGATACACCGTTTGAAGGAGAATATGAAGATCCTAATATTACTCAAGAGGATATTGATTACCTGCTTAAAGCAGCTAACTATCGGTTCCCGGAAGCCAATATTACGATTGAGGATATTGAAGGCAGCTGGGCAGGACTGAGACCCTTGATCCAAGACGAAGATAATTCTGATCCTTCTGGTATTTCACGTGGTCATGATGTGTTTGTCTCAGAAGGCGGGTTAGTGACCGTTGCCGGAGGAAAGTTGACAGATTACAGACGTATGGCGAATGATACGTTTGAAACCATTGATCAAGAGCTTTCGCAACTGGATAAAACGTTTAAACAGGTCGATACAGCCGATATTCATTTATCTGGCGGAGACCTTCCAAATGGAAAATCTTTCAGTGAGTATGCCGATGAACAAACGAAAAAAGGATTGGATATCGGACTTAAAGAAGATGAAGCTCGCGCTTTGGTAAATTGGTATGGAACAAATGTAGAAACGGTCTATAGTCTGAAAGAGAAAGTTGCTGATTCAGCGTTACCGTTGAAAGACGCTTTACAGTTGGAATATGCGATTGAATATGAAATGACGCTGCTCCCAGAAGACTTCCTTGCTCGGCGTACCGAAACACTATTATTTGATACACCGCGCATTGAAGGCTTAAAAGGACCACTTGTTGATCTTTTCGCAGAACGGTTCAACTGGAGCGCAGAAGAAAAAGAAAAGAGAGCAAATGAAATCGATCAAAAAGTAGCAGAGACGACCTTAAGTCAATTTAAGTAAATGGAATAAGAAGGAAGATGAAGCTGGTCTTCCTTTCTGGCTTATTTATTTAAAAACAGAATGTGTATTTGCGCTTATAAATCGAGTCAGCATTGAAAGACCATTGTTACATAGATGACTCTCTTTCAATAGGCTGACGGTCGGACAGCTAAATGCATTTTTATAAAGGGTTTAAATCATTAAATATGAAAGGGGTATAATTTATGGATACATCATTATGGCAGCAACTGATTGGAGAGTTTTTCGGAACAATGATCCTGGTTCTTTTAGGAGATGGGGTCGTTGCAGCCAATGTACTAAAAAAGACAAAGTCTGCTGAAACAGGCTGGTTATTAATTACGATTGGATGGGGGCTTGGTGTTACGATGGCCGTTTATGCCATCGGTTGGCTTTCTCCTGCACATATCAACCCTGCTGTTACATTAGGAATGGCTGTCGCTGGAGAATTTGCCTGGGCATCTGTAGTTCCTTATATCGTTGCACAGGTTGCAGGTGGTTTTGCTGGGGCTGTTCTTGTGTGGTTGCACTATATGCCGCACTTTGCAGAAACGAACGACCAAGAATCTATTCTGGCCGTATTCTCAACTGGACCTGCGATTCGTCACAGTGCCTGGAACTTAATCTCTGAAGCGATTGCCACCACTGTATTAGTCTATGGGCTGCTTGCATTTACTCAAGGTCAGTTCACAGAAGGCTTGAACCCGCTAGTCGTCGGACTGCTGGTGACAGCCATTGGTATTTCTCTAGGGGGAACCACTGGATATGCAATCAATCCAGCTCGTGATTTGGGTCCAAGAATTGCACATCAAGTATTACCGATTGCAAATAAAGGGACATCTGACTGGGCTTATGCATGGATTCCAATCATCGGACCATTCATCGGAGCAGTTGCTGGTGCCGGAATCTTCTTGCTCATTACTATGTAATTGAACAAACACTTAAAAAGATAAAGCTGAAAAGAACCATGAACCGTATTCATAACGGGGCATGGTTCTTTTTTATAGGAAAATAGCTTTATAGGAAAATTAATAAAGCATTTGAATATAATTTGTAATATGATAATTCAAATAGAATTTTAATTGAAAAATCATAAAAGGAGTGTAATTATGAATGTTAAACAAATTCGTTTAGGACTAGTGCCTAAATTGATTGCAGCAATTATACTGGGCGTTATCATTGGGCAATTATCTTTTATACCAGAAAGTGTACTAAGAATACCCGTTACATTTTCCAGCTTATTCAGCAGTCTGCTGGCTTTTGTTATTCCTTTGATGATTATCGGATTTATCGTCAAAGGGATCTCTGATCTGACAGAAGGAGCAGGAAAGCTGCTTGGAATTGCCACGCTGATTTCATATGGTTCGACGATTCTTGGAGGGCTGGCAGCTTACTTTGCAGCCTCAAATATCATCCCGCTGTTTATTGCAAGTCAAGTGAATACGGATGTGCAAGATACAGCAGAAGGATTGACGACTCTTTTTGAGATTCCGTTGGAGCCGATGCTGGATGTAACCTCTGCGATTGTCTTTTCTTTTATTATGGGCATGAGTATCTCTTGGCTGAGAGGTCAGAAAAAAGGAGATACACTCTATCATGTATTTGATGAATTCAATCAGATCATCATTAAAGTATTAAATACTGCCATTATTCCTTTGCTGCCTTTTTTTATTTTCGGAAATTTTGTAAATTTAAGCTATACCGGACAAGTTTTTGAGATCCTATCCGTCTTCTGGCGTGTCTTCCTGATCGTTATTGCACTGCATATCACACTGATTGTTCTATGGTTCACTGCAGCAGGGGCATATCGCAAGAAGAATCCGCTCATATTGCTCAAAAATCAGCTGCCTGGTTATTTTACAGCAATTGGAACACAATCTTCTGCAGCGACGATTCCAATCAATTTGGAATGTGCAAGAAAAATGGAGTTTCAAGCAAGATCCGGGAGTTTATGATTCCGCTTTGTGCGACGATTCATCTGCTGGGTAGTATGGTAACTGTTGTTTCCTGTGTCTATGCTGTTTTGTATATGTACGGTATGCCGATTCAATTCCAAATGATGTTCAGCTTTATTGCAACACTTGGTATTGCGATGGTGGCAGCACCAGGTGCACCGGGCGGCGGCATCATGTCAGCTTTGCCGTTTTTGACTATTGTTGGGATTGACCCGACAGGGACTTTAGGAAATCTTCTGATCACACTGTACCTTACACAAGACAGTTTCGGCACAGCAGCGAATGTTTCCTGTGATAACGCCATTACTCTTGTGGTAGAAAAAATTTATTATCAGTACATTGCTAAAGAAGAAGTGCCTGAACCAGCTGAGCAGTCTTCAGGAGTAGCAGCAGAATAATTCAAATAGACTAGGTACCTGGCTTTAGAGGTATCTAGTTTTTATTTAAGTATATATTGCAAATACTCTAAAAGACATTTTTATGCTAAACTAGACTCTAATGAATTTAAAGGAGCAGACGATTTGAAAAACTGGCAGCACAAAGTACAATATTATGAAACGGATCAAATGGGAATCGTACATCACTCTAATTCCATTCGCTGGTTCGAAGAGGCAAGAACCTGGATGATGGATGAGATGCAGTTCGGATACGAAAAAATGGAGGCATTGAATATTCTGGTGCCTGTTCTGGAAGCTTCAGCAAAATACAATAGTATGGTAAAGTTCGGAGAAACTGTTGAAATTTTTACTCGAATCAGTCAGTTCACTGGGGTAAATATGGTCATTGAGTATGAAATCAGAGATGCAGTCAGCGGAGAGTTGAGAACAACAGGACAGACAAAACATGCATTCTTAAATAAAGAAACGTATAGACCGATCTCCTTAAAAAGAAGCCATAAAGATATTTATGACCTGTTCTATGCAATGCTGGATCAATAAAGTTTGACCAGTAATTTGTAATGAAAGGAAGGGACATAGTGGAACTGATTTTTATTGTAGGGCCGCAGGCAGTGGGAAAGATGACAGTAGGAAAAGAACTGGAGCAGCGGATAGATGCCAAGTTATTGTTTAACCATGAGACCTTAGATATCTTTGCCCGCTTTCTTGGTTACACTAAAGAGACATTCAGACTATCCGACTGGATGCGCAGAGAACTGTTTAAAGCTTTTGTAGAAAATGAAGAAACCAATCAGACAAAAAGGATCATCTTTACTTTGATGGTAGGATTTGATCTGGATAGCGATATAGACTACATACAGGAAGTTACAGATCTATTTGTCCATCATGGCGGAAAAGTTTATTTTGTAGAGCTGGAAGCAGATGTAGAAGAAAGACTGATTAGAAACAAGTCAGCCTTAAGACTGCAGGAGAAGCCATCTAAAAGAAACCTGGCATTTTCAGAGCATGAGTTGCTGACATCTATGAAAAAGCATCGGTTGAATTCTGACCCTTATGAAGTAGAAACAAAACTGAATCACCTCAACTATCTTAGAATCAACAATACAGCCTTGTCGCCGGATGAAGTGGCTGAAAGGATTCAAAGATGGATTGATTAAATTGAAATAATCATAAAAAACAGCCGACCTATTTTAACAATAGGCCGGCTGTTTTAATAATCCGTTTATTATTCTTTGACTTTCAATTCATCCAGCTGAGTAACGATTGCATCTTCGCCAACATCTGCTTGAAGCAGCGAAGCGGCTGTATAAGCACTCTCGATAAATGCAGTATCAAATAGACGAACCTCTTTATCAGTGGATTCCATCGCCATTTCAAGATTCATTTTTGCACTGCCCAGATCATAAAATGCCCAGACTTTATCTTCTTCAAAAGCATCCATCGCTTTTTGGATACGCTCATAGTCTGTTCCGACTTCGCCGTCTCCAGTACCGCCGACTGGCACAATGGTTACGTCTTTTGCGACTTGATCTAATAAAGTAGATAAGCCCTTTGCAATATCATTAACGTGAGAAACGACTAACATTCCAATTTTTTTACCCATTTAAAACACCTGCTTCCAATAGACTTTCAAATAGATAAGCACTAGACTGTGCTCCTGGATCAATATGACCCACTGAACGGTCGCCTAGGTAAGACGCTCTTCCTTTAGTAGCTTTCATATCTTTTGTTTTTTCAAGGCTGTCTTGGATGACTTCTTGCGTCAAGCCATCATTTTTCAAGGCTTCTACAACAGGAATCCATTCGTCGACCATTGTTTTTTCGCCGGCTTCAGCTTTACCGCGTTTTTGAATTCCTTCCAGTCCTGCTTCAATCAAGGAAGCAGCATCGTCGGATTCTTTAGCAGCTTTTGCCATTGAGATGAAAGCTGATCCGTAAAGCGGTCCTGAAGCACCGCCGACTTTACTGACCAGTGTCATGCCGACATCTTTGAAAAAGTCAGAAAGGTTATCGTACTCTGCATCTGAGACTTTTTCTTTTACTGCTGCCGCGCCACGTGTCAAGTTGCTTCCGTGATCGCCGTCACCAATATCGGAATCCAGTTTATTCAACTGTTCCTTGTTTTCAGTTACTTTTTCTCCGAATAGTTCAATCCATTTTTTTAAGCTTGCGATTTCAACCATACGATTCTTCCTTCCTAAAATAATTTACCAGCCGATAACGCTTGTCGGTGCGTTTAAATAGTCGATCCATTTCGAATCTTCGCATTTCAGCAGAGTGAGTGATACACCTTCCATATCGATTGCTGTCATGTAGTCACCGACTTTTCTGAATGGCAAGTCCAAGCCTTCTTCATCTTGAAGCAGCTTTTTGACGTCATTCATAAATACAAATTGTTCCATCAATGGCGTTGCACCCATACCGTTTACTAATACAGCATACTGGTCTCCGGCAGACCAGTTGCACTCTTTCTTCAATTGTTTAACCAGCTCTGCTGCCAGGTCTTTTGAAGGCTGCAGTTTTTCTCTACGGTAACCAGGCTCTCCGTGAATTCCGATGCCGAATTCGATTTCATCCTCAGCCAATTCAAATCCCGGGTTGCCGACTTCTGGGTTAGTTGCAGGATTTAAAGCTAATCCGATTGAATAAAGGTTAGGGACGACTTTGTCTGCCAATTCTTTGATCTCTTTTAAAGACGCACCTTCTTCTGCGGCTGCTCCAAGAATTTTGTGTGTCAACACGGTTCCTGCAACACCACGTTTTCCGGCAGTAAATGTACTATCTTCAACAGCAATATCATCATCAACGACGACTGATTCTACTTCAATGTCTTCCAGTTCAGCTAAGTCTTTAGCCATATCGAAATTCAAGACATCACCTGTATAGTTCTTGATGACTAAAAAGACGCCTCCTCCTTCGTCGGCAGCTTTGATACCTTCTAAGACTTGGTCTGGTGTTGGAGAAGTGAAGACTTGCCCAGCTACTGCTGCAGACAACATCCCTTGACCTACAAAGCCTGCGTGTGCCGGCTCATGACCGCTTCCGCCTCCGCTGACTAATCCTACTTTTCCATTCTTCTCGTGTCTTCGATGGATCACCGTTGTTTCGGGGATACGTTCCACAAGTGAATCATAAGCAAAAACCAGACCATCCAGCATTTCGTCTACTGTATTGTCCGGGTTATTGATGATTTTTTTCATTGTCATTTGTACATCCTCCTTCTTCATGATCACTTTCATTGTAAATTATTTTATTCGCGAGTTCTAATGATACGGTGTGGTAAAAAAGAATTTGTTATACTATAAATGTGAAATCCAGACGTCAGTTGATTTGCTGGAAAGTATGATATGATGAAATATAAATAAGCAGGTAATGAATAACTACCCAGCTGCCTTAAATATCCTAATACAGTTTAAAGGAGAAAGATTTATTGAAAACATTAATTCTGATTTCCCATCCAAACCTTGAAGAATCAAGCAGCCAGCAGTTTCTCGTACAGTCTCTGCCTGAGTCAACAGAGATTACTGTCCATTACCTAGAAGGAGCTTACCCAGACGGACAAATTGATATCAAGAAAGAACAGGAGCTATTGAAACATCATGACCGGGTTTTATTTCAGTTTCCTTTTTACTGGTATTCTTCGCCGCCATTATTGAGACACTGGCAAGATGAAGTACTGGAGGAGCATTTTGCATTTGGTTATCGCGGAAACAAGCTGCGGGGAAAAGAGTTTGGTCTGATTTTAGTCATTGGTGTCGGAGAAAAAGAATATCAGACCGGTGGACAGGAAGGCTACAGCATCAGTGAGCTGACAAAGCCTTTTCAAGCGATGGCTAGCAAAACGGGTATGACTTACCTGAAGCCGTTATCCATATTCCAGTTTCCTTATATGACTGAAGACGAGAAAATGCAGTTGCTGATTCAATATCAGCAATGGTTGATGATCGATCGTCCGGACTCTTTGAAAGCCAGAGAGCAGTGGCTGATCCAAGAGTTGGAAAATACAGATCAGCAGTTGATTGAAGCAGACAGCAGCGCATTTATTTTAGATGAAGCTATTGAGATGATTGAGGATAATCGTCTAGAACTGGATGAACTGAGGATGCATATTGATAACGACCACCAATAGTAACGAGTAAAGGAATGGTAGTATGGAAGACAAGCAATGGATGCTTGCGCAGCTGACAGATTTATTTCACAAGAGTCGTGATTACAAGCAGAAAGCTTTACTGATGGCTGCAAAAGAGCTGATTGAAGAACAAGAAAAGCGAAAAGAGCAACTGCAGGGTGAACTGGACGGTACCTTATGGAATCCAGGCAACTGGAATGGATAGTTCATGAATTCCGGTTTATATAAACTTCAATTTGATTACAAACGCTAAATATTTCCGAAAAATCAGTATTAAGTCCGTATTTTTTTCGATCCCTATTTGATACGATAAATGCATAAGAAAAAGAGAGGAACAGAAAATGAAAAAGAAAAATGTAAGTTGGATGGGGTTACTGATGGGGATCTGGCTAATTGTTGGAGGACAAACAGCTAGTGCAGAAGGCAATACGATGTCGCTGCTGGAATATGATGTTCAGCTGCATGAAGATGGTTCGGGTACCGTGACAGAATATCGGGAAATGACGATGACTGACGGAACAGAACTCTATATCGAAATGGACAATCTTCAAGGTTCTGAGGTTACGGATTTTTATGTGGAAGGCTATACAGAAAATCCGAACTGGAACAGTGATGAGAGTCGAGAAACAAAGGCAGGAGAATATGGCGTCATTGAAACAGATAACGGTGTGGAACTTGTCTGGGGATTTGGAGAGTATGGAGAAAAAGAATTTGAACTGACGTATACGGTGACCAATATGGTACGCCAACTGGAAGACGGGCAGGCATTGAACTGGGATTTCAACACGTATGGGGATATTCCGCCTGAAACAATGAATATCATTGTTAATGGACCAGAGAATTTTAATTCAGAGACGACTTCAATCTGGGGATTCGGCTATGAAGGCACGGTCGAACTGGAAAACGGTCATTTGGTTTCTACGTCTCAGCAGCCATTAGAATCTGAAAGTCCTTTAGTCATCTTAATGCAGTTTACAAATGCACCCTTTTCAAATTTAATGCAAAATGACCAAACACTGGCAGAACAGCTGGAGACCTCGCAGGATGGTGCTTCTTATAATGAAAGTGACGGAATCAGCGGCGGCATATTGGCACTGATTATCGGCAGTTTAATCGGGGTTCCTGTGCTGGTTATATTATTTTTTGTCTGGATAGAGTCCCGTAAAAAAGCGGCGGGCAAAATGGAGATGGGTGTAGCAAGAAAACGGCGAAACAAAGGACAGTTTTATACTGATATTCCTTATAAAGAAGGAGAATTCTCTGATATCGCCTACTTCCTGCAGCAACTGCAGCACGGAACCTTTGAAGACTACTTTTTTGCGTATTTGCTGAAATGGTCGAAAGAAGAACGCATCAATATAACGACAGTGGAAAAAGACGGCTGGATGGATACAGAAGAAACGGTGATTCAACTGCTGGAAAGGCATAATCTGCTGTTCAGTGCGTCTGATTCATTGAGAACCAGCATGTTTTCCCAGTCATTTGATTCTCGAAAAAACCAAGCGAGTCTTTCTGATGTAGAACCGCAGACGTTAGAAGAAGAAATCTGGAGTATCCTTGAAGAAATAGCAGACTTAAGCGGTAAGGTAACAGAAAGTGAAATGAAAAAATGGTCTAAGAAGAATGCTAAGTCGTTAAGCCAACTAGCTTCTGAAATAAAAGATGACTCAAAAGCGATTCTGGAAGAAAGAGGGTATATCAAGCAAGATTCAGTAAAGGTTCTTGGAATGACCATGCCGTTTGTCTCGGCCCTCCCACAAGGAGACCGGTTGTTTGACCGTATTGTCCAATTTGAAAACCATCTGGATGAACTGGAATCTGACGAGTCACTTGCCTACCGACAAGGACTGCCGGAAGCTGATTACATTATTTGGGCGACCTTATATGGAAAAGGCTCTGATTTAGTCGAACGTCTGGAAGAACTCTATCCTGAACAATGGGATGAAGGGGTCGTTCAGTACCCTTATTTCTATGGCGGTTTTTATAGATATTCTGTGTTCTCACAAAGCATGACTGCCGGTATGGCCAGCGGCGGGTACGGAGCAGCTGCTGGTGCAGGCGGTGCTACGTCCATCGGAGGCGGTGGCGGAGCGATTGGCGGCGGAGGAGGCGGCGCACGCTGATTTCGAAGAGACTGAATAGAGGAAAAAATAGAAAAGAAAGGTCAGCCGTTCATAAAACGGCTGACCTTTTTGAATGTTATAAAGATAAATATAGAAATTTGCGTGAATGAAAGGATGTTGATTGGGAAGTTTCTGCCGGAGTGGTAAACTTGTCGTATATTGATAAAGAAAGTGAATGATGGAAGAGATGAATGATAAAAAATATCTCGAGTTATTAAAAGAAACCTTTCAAACACCAGAAGCAGTGATAACTGAATTGATCAATTTAGAAGCCATTCAGAATTTGCCTAAAGGAACAGAACTATATCTATCTGATGTTCATGGTGCAGATGCCGCTTTTGAACATATATTAAGAACAGGTGCCGGAAACGTCCGTGAAAAAATCGGTAATTATTTCGAAGAGAATTGGACCGCTGAAGAAATGGATCGTTTCGGACTGCTGATCAGCTATCCATTCTATGCGTTAAATGACAAAACGTTCCTTCCTGAAAAAACGACAGAATGGTACGTCGATACAATCATTGACCTGGTTGACTTCATGAGTTTCTGTGCTGTTAAGTATACGCGTTCCAAGCTGAGAAAAGCTTTACCAAAAGAATACACTTATGTCATTGAAGAACTGCTGTATACGGATTTATCTCAAAAAGAGAAAGACCTCTATTACCGAAATATCCTGCACCGATTGGTCAGTTTAGGTCAAGCTGAGCAGTTTATCATAGATCTGTGTACCGTTATTCAGAGACTGGTGATTGATCATCTGCATCTAGTCGGAGACATTTTCGACCGTGCAAGCGGAGAAGCCAAAATTATGGAACGCCTAATCGAACATCACTCAGTAGATGTCCAGTGGGGCAATCATGATATTTTGTGGATGGGTGCAATGTTTGGGTCGAAAGCCAATTTGCTGACGCTGCTGCGAGTTGCTGCACGGTATGGCTATCTTTTTGAACTGGAAACAACGTACGGATTAAATCTGCGTCCCTTATTTTTATATGCTGAATCCAACTACGACTTTAATGAAGCCTTTCGTCCGAAAGTATCCAGCCAGTCCAGTATCTTCAAGCAGGAAAGCGAAGTGCTGTTATCGAAAGCACATCAGGCATTGGCTATTCTACAATTCAAGCTTGAAGGTCAGATTATCAAGCGCAGACCTGATTTTGAAATGGACCATCGTTTATTACTAGAACAAATAGACCACGCAAATAAGACGGTGACGATCGAAGGAAAAGCTTATCCGCTTAAAGATTTCCCTTATAAGATGATTGATGAAACAGATCCGTTGAAACTGACGGATGAAGAATCCCATATTTTAAATACATTGATGGAAAGTTTCCAGAAGTCCGAAAAGTTGAATCGCTATATGGATTTTTTGATGAAAAAAGGCAGTATGTATCTGATTTATAATGACCAGCTGCTTTATCATGGCTGTATTCCGCTGACAGATGAAGGAGAGCTGATGTCTTTTTCTTTTGAAGGCAAGGAAGCAAACGGAAAACAGATGCTGGATAAATATGACCAGTATATTCGTCAAGCAGCAAGGAATCCGCATGAAACAGAGGATTATGCAACTGACTTATTATGGTATGCCTGGACAGGTCCGATTTCTCCATTATTCGGACGAGAAAAAATGACTACTTTTGAGCGCTATTATATTGATGATGAAGCAACCCACGCAGAAAATCGGAATGCCTATTTTGAATTAAGACAAAACAAAACAGTTATGAAAAATATTCTAAAAGACTTTGAACTGAATGCGGATGAATCAAAGGTCATCAACGGTCATACTCCCGTCAAAGCTAAAAAAGGAGAAGATCCGGTCAAAGCAGAAGGGCGATTGATTGTGATTGACGGCGGTATGAGCGAAGCGTATCAGAAGTCGACTGGGATAGCGGGGTATTCGCTGCTGAACAATTCCTATGGATTTCTGATCGTAACCCACCAACCGTTTGACTCTGTCGAAAATCTGTTTGAACAGCAGCATGATGATACTTCACTGAAAGAAATTATTGATGACAAACTAGAAAGAAAACTGATCAAAGATACGACGATCGGTGTCTCGATTCAAGATCAGATTGATGATCTGCAAGATCTCTTGATGTATATCAACAAAGAGTCTAACCGAAAAAATTAAGCATAATGAGTTCTGCTGGAAAACGATGATAAAACTGGTATCCTGACTGAATGATAAATAGATGGATGCCAGTTTTTATGCTTTACTTTAATAAAGTTAAAGTTTAATATAATAATATTAAAAATAATACTTAAGATAACTGCATTTTTCTATAAGGAGGTAAGATAGATGAATCCGGTTCCTCAATGGATCACATCTTTAGATGAAGAAGATTTAAAGTTTATCAAGCGGTTTTTACTTGCTTCAGGATCCCTAAAGCAAATTGCTGAAGAGTATGGCGTTACTTATCCGACTGTACGACTCAGACTGGATCGTCTGATTCAGAAAGTCAAAATCAATGAAGAGTCGCAGGATGATTCGTATATTACTACTATCAAACAGCTGGCCTTGGAAGAGAAAATCAGTTTCCAAACAGCAAAAGTCCTCATCACGGAGTATCGAAAAACGAAAGGAGAATCAGCATAATGGCTATCGTCAGTGTTATCATCGCATTATTTATATCCATCATTGTAATAGGGGGCGTCTGCTTATTGCAGATCGTGCTATCTAAAACTGAAAGTAAATTTCCAGGTCTAATATTGCCTATCATCAGTTTCGGCTTCTCACTGATCATGCTGGTCGGGGTAATCAGCTTCTATAGTTATGAAACGACGTCTTATACCACAGAGAGCAGTGAAATAGAAAGCATCGAAGCGTTCATAGAGGAAAGTGAAGAAGAGGATAGTGAAGAAATCGTAGAAATGGAAGAAGGCGTATCTATCTTTGGATCAGAGGAAGAAGCGGAATCTGCCGTTGCAGGAACCCCCCTTTTGACGTCAATACTATTATTCGTTTTATTTAATATTCCAACAGTGATTTTGATTCTGATCTATATTGCCACTAGAAAACGAGTAGATAAAAACAGACAAATCGATCAAACACGAATACAAGATTTGTAAATAAAATTGGAATGGTTTTTTGTCTATCTGAATCACTAGAATAGGCTATAACTTGACACTCTACTATGTGAATGCTATAACTAAGTTGAAAGTGATAATCATTCTCAATTAGATTAGAGAGGAGTGTCATTTGTGAAGGTCAAAGATATTACAATCATCGGCGGCGGTCCGGCAGGTCTATATGCCGCATTTTATGCAGGGATGCGAGACTTGTCTGTCCGAATCATTGAAACGAAGAAAACTTTGGGTGGTAAAGTACACTTTTATCCTGAAAAAATGATTTGGGATGTCGGTGGAATTCCTGCTGCATTAGGAGCTGAGCTGATTGATCAAATGGTTGAGCAGGGAATGACGTTCAACCCTGAAGTCATACTGGGTCAGAAAGTCACTACGTTTACCCAAGTAGAACAGGGGGGATTCAAAGTTATCACTGCGGACGGACATCAATATTTTAGTAAGCGCATTATTATTGCAACTGGCGGTGGTTTATTTAATCCAAAGCGGCTGCCGTTAACCTATAATGCTCGTTTTGAAGAAACAAATCTGCATCATAGTGTTTACCGCAGAAGTCATTTTAGAAATAAAAAAGTCGTTATCGTAGGTGGTGGAAACACTGCTGTGGATTGGGCGAATGAGTTATTGGGTATCGCAAAGGAAATTCATCTGATTCATAGGAATGAATCGTTTAAAGCTTATGAAGCTGCAACTAGACAATTGGCTGCTTCAAAAGCAAAAATATATACACATACATTAGTCAAAGAATTAATCCCGAATATAACAGGCGACCGAGTACGAGCCATCAGAATGAGAAAAAGTAAATCAAATCAAGACGAACACTTGGAATTGGATGAATTGATTGTCAATATCGGATTCGATAATGAATTGAACTTTCACCATGATCCTAAACTGAGGTTCAATTTGAAAGAAGACTATTACATTGAAGGAACAGCTAAAGCAGAGACAGCCGTCGAAGGCGTCTATGCAGTCGGAGACATTTTAGACTTTGACGGAAAAGTCCGGTTGATTGCAGGTGCTTATAGCGATGCCGCTAATGCTGTTAATCAAATCAAGCGTTCTCTGGATCCAAAAGCAGCTGAAAAGGCGCAAGTATCCTCGCATAATCATCGATTTAATCAAAAAAATGAAGAAAAAAGAAGTCGTTTATTCGAAGAGTAAGCATTTATAAACCGTTGAGCTCAACTAAGAGAAGGAAACACTATGGAGCAAATTCGAAAGAGACAACTGAATAAAAAAGAAACCAAAAAGCGGATTCTCCAGAGATTTAAATCCAAGTCTGCACTGACCTATTTTGTAATTGTACTGGTCCTTTTATTCGGTACGATGTTTGTTTCCATCTCCTATGGTGCAGCGGAGATTACGTGGTCAGTCATCATAGAAGCATTGCTGAATTTTGATGAAACACGGACACAACATTTGATTCTGTATGATTTGAGATTTCCGCGAGTTGCTGCTGCAGCTTTGGTAGGTGCTTTTCTGGCTGTTTCTGGTGTTATTATGCAGGGGCTGACACGCAATCCGCTGGCTTCCCCTTCAATTATGGGGGTAAGCTCAGGAGCAGGATTTATGGTGGCTGTGGCTTTTGCATTGTTTCCGGGAACGAGTCAACTGGGACTGGTGTTTTGGGCATTTACTGGAGCGGGAATTGGCGCAGCTATGGTCTTTTCTATAGGACTGCTGTCTAATCGGGGGCTCACCCCTGTCAAACTGGCCTTAGCCGGCGCAGCTGTGAGTGCTCTGCTGCAGTCGGCGTCCACTATGCTGGCACTGTACTTTAATGTGTCAAGAGATATCAGCTTCTGGTATGCCGGGGGAGTTGCTGGGATTTCTGCTCAGCATGTTCTTCTAGCTGCAGTCATTGCGCTAATCGGATTAACCGCAGCCGTACTGCTCTCCCGTTCACTGACTCTGATGAGCCTGGGTGATGAGGTAGCAAAAGGACTGGGTCAAAGAACAACACTGGTTAAAGCGATCGGTATCTTAGTCGTCCTGTTGCTGACAGGTACAGCTGTGTCAATTTCCGGAACGATTGGATTTATCGGGTTAGTCATCCCTCATGTGACTAAACGGCTGATCGGAATGGATTATCGTTGGATCATCCCTTTTTCTGCTGTTTTCGGTGCTTGGCTGCTAGTGGTGGCAGATATTGCAGCTCGAGCCGTGAACCCGCCCTATGAATTACCTGTGGGAGCCTTCACTGCACTGATTGGTGTACCCTTCTTTTTAACACTTGCCAGAAGAGACGGGAGAGGATGGAAATGAAAAAAATCCACTCTGCCAAACAGGTTTTTATTCTGACTGGAGTGTTAAGTTTGCTGCTGATTGGAATGGGTGTGTTTAGTTTAACGACTGGGCATCTTTCGATCTCGTGGAGTGAAATCAGTGAAACCCTTTTAGGAGAAGGGAGCCGTCGCAATGAACTTCTATTAATGAAATTTCGCTTGCCAAGATTATTGATTGCTGTGTTAGTTGGCGTCGGTTTAAGCATAGCCGGTGCGTTGTTTCAAAGCGTTACACAAAATGAACTGGCAGATCCAGGTATTATCGGTATCAACTCAGGGGCAGGACTAGCTGTTGTTTTGTTTTTATATTTCACAGCAAGGTCCTCTGCCATTCCTCTGTTAGGAGCCATCAGTTTACCATTTGCAGCATTCGCAGGTGGTGCGATCGCTGCAGTCAGTATTTACATAGTAGCCTGGAAGAATGGGGTGACCCCTATTCGACTTGTACTTGTTGGAATCGGTATTAATGCCGGGTTCGCAGCGCTGCTGACAATGATCCAACTGCGAATGAGCGATAGTGATTTCAATCAGGTGACAGTCTGGTTATCCGGATCAATCTGGAATGCTGATTGGACGGCAGTCTGGAGTACACTCCCCTGGATTGTAACGCTGACACCGCTGGCCTTCTATAAATCTCGTACGCTGAATTTACTGCAGCTGGGAGATGAAATGGCAACAGGGCTGGGAATATCCGTTGAGATAGAACGGATAAAGCTGATCGCGATCGGAGTCGCATTAGCGGGTGCGTGTGTATCGGTAGCAGGCGGTATTTCCTTTTTAGGGTTAGGCGCTCCGCATATTGCCAGAAAACTGGTTGGAAGTCGACATCAGCGGTTTCTGCCAGTGACAGCTTGTATTGGAGCAATTATTCTGCTGATTTCCGATATGATCGCCAGGAACATTTTAGCCCCATCTGAACTTCCAGTAGGCCTCGTTGTTGCCATACTGGGAGCACCCTATTTTATCTACCTTCTGATCAACTCAGAAGATTAAGCCAACTATAAATGGAGGATGTACAATGAAAAAACGATGGATGAGCAGTTTGATGTTAAGTGTTAGTATGTTGTTGGCAGCTTGCGGGAGTGAAACCACTGCACCAGAGCAATCAGAAGGCGATGAAGCGACGGATACGGCGGGAGAAACAGACTCAGAACAAACTAGCAATGAACCGCGTGTGCTGACAGATGGTCTTGGCAATGAAGTGGAAATTCCTGAGAATCCTGAACGAGTACTGGCTTCTTATCTCGAAGATTATCTGGTCGCTTTAGATGTGACGCCTGTTGCACAATGGTCAGTACAAAACGGAGAAAGTATCCAGGATTATTTACAAGAAGATCTGGCGAATATTCCGACGATACCACATGATCTTCCGTATGAATCTGTTTTGGAATATGAACCGGATCTCATGATTGTCAGAGATCCAATCGAGCAGGAAATGCATGATCAGTATTCAGAAATTACACCTACTTATGTCCTGAACTCCAGTCCGACAGAATGGCGGGAAACGCTAAGCGAAATAGGTGAAGTCTTGGGAATGGAAGAACAGGCACAAACAGTACTGGATGACTACAATTCGAAAGCAGAAGAAAAAGCGGCAGAACTAGCAGATAGTGCATCTGAAGAGTCAGCGGCAGCCATCTGGATGGTAGACAGCAGTCTGTTTGTCGTGCATCCTGAACGGTCCAGCGGGGCAGTGCTATATGAAGATTTAGGGCTGGAAATCCCTGAAGTTGTTAACGAGCTTTCTGGCGATGCCGACTGGGCTGCAATCTCTCTCGAAGAATTAGCGCAAATGGATGTCGATCATCTGTTTTTTGTGAACAGCGATGGTGCAGATGCTGACTTATTCGAAGACCGTTTATGGCAGAATATCCCGGCCGTTCAACAAGAGCAAGTTTATGAATTCGGACCAGAAACCTCCTGGTTATATTATGGACCGATTGCTAGCGAACAAGTCATGGATGATGTCGTCAGCAGTATTCAAGAATAAATATTGATTATATATAAACGATAGAAGAAAGGAGCAGTGTCAATGGCAGAAATTGCAACAGATAACCTGACGATCGGATACGGTAAGCAGGACGTCCTTTCAGAGTTGTCTTTGAATATCCCGGAATCCAGTCTAACCTGTATTATTGGTCCAAATGGCTGCGGCAAATCAACAATGCTGAAAACCATTGCGCGGCTGTTAAAACCAGCCAGCGGCGCTGCTACTTTAGATGGAAAGGTTATTCACCATGAATCGACTAAGATAATTGCCCGGCAAATCGCTATCTTAACGCAGTCGCCGCATACACCAGAAGATTTGACTGTGAAAGAACTGGTTTCTTACGGCAGAGCTCCTTATTTGAAAGGATTCGGACAGCTGCAGGCAAAAGACTGGGAACGAATCCACTGGGCGCTTGATGAGACACAATTGCTGAATCAGGCAGACCGCCAAGTGAGTGCGCTGTCCGGTGGGCAGAAGCAGCGTGTCTGGATCGCTATGGCACTCGCGCAAGATACAGAGATTTTACTACTAGATGAACCCACGACTTATTTGGACATGGCACATCAACTGGAAGTTTTGCATGTTTTGGAAAAACTGAATCAAGAGCTTGGGCGCACGATTGTAATGGTCTTGCATGACTTGAATCACGCCGCTAGATTTGCAGATTACCTCATTGCACTGCGAGATGGCAAGATCATTAAAACGGGTACGCCAGAGGAAGTGATGTGCCCTGAAACGCTGAGAGAAGTGTTTGATATTGAAGCGAGTATCGTTACTGACCCTCAGACCAGACGTCCTACTTTATTGAGTTATCAGTTAGCTGAACCGGAACAATCACTATAATTGGTTAATTTCGAATTCTTTGTTAAAGTAAGGTTAACAAAGAATTTCAATAAGGAGCGATCAATCAATGAACGTACTAGTCGTTGGAGCAAATGGTCAAATAGGAACACTATTGGTAGATAAATTGAAAGAAAATGATACTCACACGCCTATCGCCTTTGTCAGAAAACAAGAACAGGTCGATAAATTTCAGGATAAAGGTGTAGAAGCACGCTTGGGAAATCTTGAAAGTTCTGTTTCAGATATCAAGAAACAAATGGAGGGAATTGATGCAGTCGTCTTTACAGCTGGATCCGGCGGAAGCACAGGAACCGATAAAACGATGCTGATCGACTTAGATGGTGCAGCGAAAGTTATGGAAGCTGCAGAAGACATGAATATCAAACGTTTCGTCATGGTCAGTGCATTCCAGGCAGATGTCAGAGACAACTGGAACGATGAAATGAGACCGTACTACGCAGCAAAACACTACGCAGACAAATTTTTAATGAACAGCGACCTGGAATATACGATCGTTCGTCCAGGAGCCTTGCAAAATGAAATGGGACTAGGAAGAGTCTCTATCACAAGAGCGCTAACTGAGTTCACGGATCCAATCACCATCCCTAGAGAAGACGTGGCAGATCTGATCGTTAAGGCTCTCGACAATCCAAAAACCTATCTTCAGTCATTTGATGTGACCAGCGGTGACGATACAATTGAAGAAGCCTTAAACAACTTATAAGCCTATCGTTGATAGCAGCATTAAAAATATCTTCCTGAGCAGAAGTTCTGTTCGGGGAGATGTTTTTTATTTGAATAGAGCAGAGAAGTGAAGAAGCGATGAATGAGCGGGCAAGTATGAAAGGAATTGTCGCTGCTTGATTGAAAGCAGAGCGCGAGTAGCTAGAATGAGAGCTGGATTATATGTACTCAACTGAAAGCGGAGATTGAGTAGCGAGAATAAGAGCTGAATTATGTGTACTCAACGGAAAGTGGAGCGCGAGCAGGGAGAATGAGAGCTATATTGAGAGTACTCAACGGAAAGCAGAGCGCGAGTAGCTAGAATGAGAGCTGGATTGTGAGTACTCAATCCCAAGCAAATTGCGAGCAGCGAAAATAAGAGCTCTATTATAAGCACTCAGCAAAAAGCAAAGCACGAGTGGATAAAATAAAATCTGAATGTCCAGAATTTTGCAGTAAGGCAAGGTTTGAAGACCGAAAATGTATCATCCAGAGGAAATTCTTTAAATTTTATTTAACGGCCGCTACAATAAGACTAAAGCTTAAGATTCGCTATAGTTTTTAGATCAAAGAATGCAGTTCTGCGCTGAAATGATATAATACGAGCAAGGTCTATCTAGTGTGACCGACATAATCTGAGAGGAAGTTTAAAATGAAACGACTAAAAAATCATTTAATTAAAACTTTGACTGTTTTAACGACAGTAACGACTATAGGAGTTGCTGGAGGAATGCAGCAGGCAGAGGCTGCAGAAGGAATCGACACCAGTGTAGTAGATGAAGCGTGGGGCTTGCCGACGTATGTCTATGGAGGCGGCTTAAATGAAACGCAGATTCAGGAGACAGCGGAGATTTTAGAAATCGACAGCATGGAGAATGTAGCGAGTGTAGATGTTACAGGAGAAGACTTGCAGACATATTTAGGGACCGGATCAGGAAATACAGCCAGCATGATTTCTTCAGTACTTGTACAGCGAGAGAATGAGGGGGAAGGTGTCGATGTCATCATTCAAACCCCAGATGATATTACTGAAATTACACAAGAACAGTACGCAAATGCAGCGATCACTGCCGGAGTAGAAGATGTGACGATCATGGTTGCGAGTATCCGTCCGGTAACCGGTGAAAGTGCCTTAACAGGAATCTATAAAGCTTTTGACGTTAATGGGGAAGAGTTGGATCAAGACCGCATGGAAGTGGCGCAAGAAGAGTTAGAAACGACAAATCAGATTGCTCAGGAGAACAGCGGTGAAGAAGCATTCGATACATCCAGATTCGACCAAGCGATCGTTGAAATCAAACAACAGTTGGCAGAGCTTAAAGAAGGGCAAGAACAGCTGGCAACAAGAGAAGAGATTGAACAGATCATCAATGACGCACTGGCAAACAATAATCTTCAAAATGCCATTTCCCAAGATCAGCTGGACCGCTTATTAGCGTTCTTTGAACAGTACCAGCAGACGGGCGCAATCGACTCAGCACAAGTAAGAGAACAACTGGAAAAATTATCCAGTGACATTCGCTCTAGATTCAGCGATGCCTTCCAGCAAGCAGAAGAGAGCGGACTATTTGAACAAATCGGAAATTTCTTCCGTTCGATCTGGGAAACAATCACCGGGTTCTTTAGCTGAATTTCCACATCAAAAAAGCCTTACTCGTCAAAATAGATGAGTAAGGCTTTTACTATTTTCGCTATTTAATCTGTCAAATTCACCAAAAAGTATTTCTTCTTGCCTCGGCGGACGATCACGAAGCGGTTGTCGAAACTGTCTTTTTCTGAAAGAATATAGTCGGCGTCTTGAACTTTTACACCTTTGATTGTAATCGCACCGTTTTTGATATCTTCACGGGCTTGGCGGCGAGATGGTTCAATTCCAGTAGTATCAACTAAGAATTCTACTAAGTTGTGTTCGCCTTTTGGAGCTTCTGAAGAAGGCACATCTTTAAAGGTCGCTTCAATCTGAGCTGCTGTCAGGTCTTGAATCTCACCGGAGAATAGTGCTTTAGAAATTTGGATGGCTTCATCAAGAGCTTCCTGACTGTGAACGAAGCGGGTCATTTCTTCGGCTAAGGCTTTTTGTGCAGCTCGCTTGTGCGGTTCTGTCTCCACTTGTTCTGCTAAAGCCTCCACTTCTTCTTTAGACAAGAATGTAAAGTATTTCAAGTATTTGACGACATCGCGGTCATCCTGATTGAACCAGAACTGGTAAAATTCGTAAGGAGTTGTCTTCTCAGGATCCAGCCAGATCGCGCCGTCCGCTGACTTGCCGAATTTTGTTCCGTCTGCTTTCAGCAGTAAAGGAATGGTTAATCCGAATGCTTTCGCTTCAAAACCTTCTTTTTTACGAATCAAGTCTAGACCAGCTGTGATATTGCCCCACTGATCAGAACCGCCGATCTGCAGCTGAACGTCTTCATTTTGGAATAAGTGCAGGAAGTCGACAGACTGAATAATCTGGTAGCTGAATTCTGTAAAGGAAATGCCCGTATCCATACGGTTTGCCACAACATCTTTTGCCAGCATCGTATTGATGTTGAATTCTTTACCGTAGTCTCTCAAGAAGTCCAAGAAGCTGAGCTCGCTCAACCAGTCATAGTTGTTGACGAGTTTGATCCCGGATTGTTCAGATCCTGCTTCAAACAGACTGCGCATTTGTGAGCTGAGTTTTTCAGCATTTTCAGTAATTTTATCCATCGTCTGCAAGACACGCTCAGAGTTTCTCCCGCTTGGATCACCGATCGAGCCGGTTCCGCCGCCGATAACGATCACCGGTCTATGTCCTGCTAATTGAAATCTTTTCAAAATCATAAAGGGAATCAAATGCCCGACGTGCATACTGTCTCCGGAAGGGTCTATCCCGCAGTATAATGCGACACTCTTTTCATTTGTCAGTTCTCTTAATCCGTCTTCATCTGTCTGTTGGTTAATGGCACCGCGCCATTCCAATTCATCTAAAATATTCATACTTCATCTCCTAATCATCATCTGTCTATTTTTTGATCGTCCATTGTTCAAAAGAACTTTTATCCAAAACTGCCTTGTTTTGTTGCCATTCGTCTATCACTTTTAAGATAAGCGGAGAAGCATTTTCCATGTTCAGATCTGCCAAGTTGATCCATCCAGCGCTGTTTGAATCATTCAGTCCGTCAACAACGGTTTCTATGAGCGCTTCAGCAGTCTCGCTGACCGTAATGGTATATAGCGCAAATATATGGTGTGTTCCTGTCGGTCGTCCAACGGGATGAACAAAAGTATCGTATATACGAGGCTGGTCATACTGGAGAACTGTGCGGCCTGTTTCTTCTTTTACTTCTCTGACCAGTGTCTCCGTCAGGCCTTCTCCAGGCTCCTGGCTGCCGCCAGGCAAATCATACCGATTCTGATAGGGACCGGAATTTTTCTCAATACATAAAAGCCGATCATCCAAGATCGATACTCCATACACGCCAAAATGCTTCATATACTCAACGTCATCCAATACAACCACCTCCTTTAATTTATTGTTTCACTAATACTAAAAATCAGCATAAAAAAATCCCCATAAAAAGCCGATGCTTTTTACCGGGACGAACGCTGCCGTGGTACCACCCTGATTAAAATGAAGGAAATTCCTCATTTTCACTCATACCCATAACGCTGGGTCGCGCCTGTAAAGGTATGCTCCGTGGTGTATTTCATGATGTCTGTTTATACGAATTTTCACCAGCCATTCGCTCTCTAGTCGTTTTTCTTTATAGGGACAGACTCATTACTGCGCCAGTTCATCGCAATAGTTGTAATTGATTTGAAGTTTAGTATAATTTATAAAAAATCATTCGTCAACGCTTCCGGCGATAATGTATGCGTCAAGTTTTTCTCGGTAACCTTTAACTAGTAGAATTAACAGAAATTATGTTGTGTTAATATTTTCAGGAAAATGCCCGGCCTAATTTCCCAATGAAGCTACTCACAGGGCCATAGTTGGATATTTTCCCAGTTTGAACAGTGTGTGTGGTTGAACGAGGCTTTTTCAAAGCCTGACGGACTGCTCCCTTAAGATCTTCACCTAACGGTTCAACGATAGAATCAACTTCTGTGGTCAAAGCTTTTTCCAGAAGACTGTTTTGTTCTGCTGTTAGTAATGCTACGACATTAGCTACACCTGCTTTTGTC